>ERZ506979.316-NODE-316-length-35294-cov-3.758705_pt1 | contig 35294 bp, 24 predicted proteins | sample MGYA00512887_ERZ506979 | MGnify/ENA metagenome assembly ERZ506979 | reverse complement strand
GTCAATGGTCAGAGGCGGCAGCAGGCGCAGGGTCACGCCGTGGCTCAGGTTGCAGATGTAACCCCGGCGCAGCAGTTCTTCCCAAACCTGCGGGCCGCCGCCGGTCAGTTCAATACCCAGCATCAGGCCCACGCCGCGCACCTCACGGATTTTTCCGGGCAGGCGCTGTTGCAGGGCTTTCAACTGCTTCTTGACCTGCGCGCCCAGCGCATCCGCGCGTTCGGCCAGATGGTCGCGCAACATGATTTCCACGGTTTTGGCGGCCACGGCCGAGGTGAGCGCGCCGCCGCCGAAGGTGGTGGCGTGGCTGCCGGCCTCAAAGCCCCGGGCCATTTCGTCGGTGGCCAGCATGGCGCCCATGGGCAGGCCGTTGGCCAGGGATTTGGCCATGCTGATAGCGTCGGGTTCCAGGTCGTAGAGCTGGAAGGCCCAGAATTTGCCGGTGCGGCAGAGCCCGGCCTGTACTTCGTCGCAGAGGAAGAGGATGTCCTTTTCCCGGCAGAGGGCCTGCACCCCGTGCAGGTAGTCCGCGGACAGGGGCACCACGCCGCCTTCGCCCTGGACCACTTCCACCAGCACGGCGGCCGTGGCGGGCGTGACGGCCGCGCGCAGGGCCTCCAGATTTCCGGCCGGAACCTGCTTGAAGCCTTCGGGCAACGGCGTGAAGCCCTTGCTCAGGCTTTCGCGGCCCGTGGCGGCCAGCGCGCCGAGGGTGCGCCCGTGGAAGCAGTCCTTCAGGGTGATGATTTCATAGGCGTCACGCTGCTTGACCGTGCGCATGTAGCGCCGGGCCAGCTTGATGCAGGCCTCGTTGGCCTCGGCCCCGGAATTACAGAAAAAGGCCTTGCCGTGGTGGCTGGTGGAGAGCAGCAGTTTCGCCAGATCAAGCTGTTCCTGCTGATAAAAAAGATTGCTCACGTGCCAGAGCTTGCGGGACTGGCGTTCCAGGGCCTCGCAGACTTCGTCGTTGCAATGGCCCAGACCCGCTACGGCGATGCCCGCCAGCAGGTCCACATATTCCTTGCCGTCCACATCCCAGAGGCGAGCCCCCTTGCCCCGCGCAATGGCCAGCGGGTAGCGGCTGTACGAGCGGCAGAGCAGGTGTTCTTCCTCGGCTTTGACGGCATTGAAGGTTTGCGACATGGAATGGACTCTCCTTGTGGAATGGGATCCGAAAACGGTCCGGGTCAACGGCCCGTGTGACCGAAACCGCCCGCGCCGCGCCTGGTGGCGGCCAGTTCCGGCACTTCCTGCCAGAGGGGGCGGACATAGGGCTGAAAAATCAACTGGGCCATGCGCTCGCCGCGCGCGAGGCGGCGTTCCTCCCCGGAGGTGTTCAGCAGCACCACCAGAATCTCCCCGGTATAGTCCGGGTCGATGACGCCCACGCCCTGGGCCACGGTAAGCCCGTCGCGCGCGCCCAGGCCGCTGCGGGAATAGATAAAGCCCGCCAGGCCCGCTTGTTGCGGCTGCACGCTGAGGCCTGTGGGCACGCACAGCCGGGCGCCCGGCGCAATGCGCGCTTCGGGCGTGTCCAGGCAGGCCCGAAGGTCGAAACCGGCGGAAAAGGCCGTAGCCGGGGCCAGAAAGTCTTCCCGCTCCCGCGCGTAAAGCTCGCGCGCGCCGGGACGGACAAAGGCGATATGCACCGGAGCGCCGACAGAAGCCGCGTCCGGCGTCTGGCCGGAAGGAATGGGTTTGTTTGTGGTCATCACGCCCAGTCATGTAGCGCAGGAAGCTGACGGGGGCAAGTGCGCGGAGGGACGGCGGCGTCATATTTGTCGTCTGTGGGCGGCGGAGTGAAATCAAAGGAGGACGGGAAGCACGCGGCGTACAGATAAACCGCCAGCAGCACGCAAGGCACGGCAACGGCCGCCGAGGCCAGGGAGAGCAGCAGAAGGACCGCGTTGCGCATGGTCCGGCGCAGCAGCGGACGCGCGGCGAAAGTCAATAGCGCCGTGCCCACCAGGGTGGCGAAAAATTTGTTGACGGCCGAAACGGACGGGTCCAGCGCGCCCGCGCCCCAGAACAACAGGGCGGCAAACAGGACGCCCGGCAAAAGCAGGCTCCTGAAGCAGCGGAATTCCTCAGGCTCCAGAATCAGTTTCGCCGGCCAGAGCATGCCCGCCACAGTCAGCAGCAGAGCGCCCAAAAGCGTCAGAGCGGTTCCCATGCCGCAGCATAGCGCAAAAGCCCGGCGGTGGCCAGAAGCGTCCGCCTTGCTTTTACCCCTGTTTTCTTACAAGCTGCCGGGCAGAAAAGGAGCCATGATGAATACGACATCCATTGCCGTGGTGGGCGGCGGCCTGGCCGGTTGCGAATGCGCGCTGCGCCTGGCCCGCGCGGGTCTTGACGTGACCCTTTTTGAACAGAAGCCCGGCTTTCGCTCACCGGCGCATGTGAGCGACTGTCTGGCCGAACTGGTCTGTTCCAATTCGTTGCGTTCGGACGAAGCCACCTCGGGCGTGGGGCTGCTCAAGGCGGAAATGCGCGCTCTGGACAGCGACTTTATGGCCGTGGCCGACGCCTGCCGGGTGCCCGCCGGGAAGGCCCTGGCCGTGGACCGTGAAGCCTTTGCGCGGGCCATGACCGCGCGCGTGGCCGCCGAGCCGCGCATCCGCCTGGTGAAACGCCGCATCGACGCGCTGGACGATCCCGCCCTGGCCGGGGCCGAGACCATCATCATCGCCGCCGGGCCTCTGGCTTCGGAGGAGCTTTCCGCCTCGCTGGCCCGGGCGCTGGGCACGGAACATTGTTATTTTTACGACGCCATCGCGCCCATCGTCTGGACGCACTCCCTGGACATGAGAGTGGTCTTCCGGGCCTCCCGCTACGGCTGCGAGAACGGCGGAACGGCGGGGCAGGGCGATTATCTCAACTGCCCCATGAACCGCGAGGAATACGAGGCATTTTACCAGGCCCTGCTGGAGGCCCGCAAGGTGGAGGCCCGCGCCTTTGAGCGCGAGACGCATTTCGAGGGCTGCATGCCGGTGGAGGCTCTGGCCGAACGCGGCCCGCGCACCCTGACCTTCGGCCCGCTCAAGCCCGTGGGTTTTGTGGACCCCCGCACGGGCCGCCGCCCCTGGGCGGTGCTGCAACTGCGCGCGGAAAACGCCAACAGCGAAACCTGCAACCTGGTGGGCTGCCAGACCAAGCTGACCCAGCCTGAGCAGGCCAGGGTGTTCCGGCTGGTGCCGGGGCTGGAGCGGGCGGAGTTCGCCCGCTACGGCAGCATGCACCGCAACACCTATGTCAACGCGCCCGAGGCCCTCAACGCGAACCTTTCCCTCAAAACCCGCCCGCACGTCTTTCTGGCCGGGCAGATCACCGGCGTGGAAGGCTATGTGGAGTCCGCCGCCTGCGGCCTCTGGCTGGGACTGAGCCTGGCGGCCCGCGCGCGCGACGCGGACCTGCCCCGGCCCCCGGCGCAAAGCGCCCTGGGCGCGTTGCTGAACCATCTGCAAACGCCGGTCAAACGCTTTCAGCCTTCCAACGCGCACTTCGGCCTCATGCCGGAACTGGGCGAAAAAGCCCGCAAAAAGGACCGCAAGGCTCTGTACGCGGCGCGCGCCCAGGCGGCCTTCGCGGCCTGGCTGGCCGAAAGCAGGGATGCGGGAGCGCTGTAACAGGAAAGCGGGGCGGCCGCATTACGGCAAAAGTTGCGTAAATCCGTCAAAAAAGAGTTGACGCTGGACGTTGCAGCGGCTATATAGCCTCTTGCCTCTATGTAGGAGCGTAGCTCAGGTGGCTAGAGCACTTCCTTGACACGGAAGGGGTCAGCAGTTCAAGTCTGCTCGTTCCTACCAAATGAAATTCCGGGGATTTTCCCCTCAGCATAGAAGGCGCGCCGCGTGAAAGGCGGTTCGCGTCCGGGTGTTCGGCACTGTGGGGAGGTTTGCCTCCCCATTTGTTTTTGGGGCGTTGCGCATGGGGCCCCGTCTAGAAGGAGTTTGTCATGGATGTCCGTGTGGAAGGGCAGGTGGTGGACGTTCCCGCCGGGGTCGAGGTTGCGGCGGCGCTGCAAAAGGCCCTGAGCGGCAAAAAATTCAAGGCTGTGGTGGCCGCCAGAGCCTTGGCGGACGGCCCCGATGACGCGTCCTCGTCCGGCGCGTTGCTGGATCTTTCCGCGTCGCTGCCTGAAGGCTGTTCCGAACTCGTGCCCGTCTACGCCGATTCGCCCGAAGGCCTGCGGATGATCCGCCATTCCACGGCCCACGTCATGGCCGCCGCGGTCAAACGGCTTTTCCCCACGGCAAAGGTGACCATCGGCCCGGCCATCGACAACGGCTTCTATTACGATTTTGACGTGGAACGCCCTTTCTCCAGCGAGGATTTTCCGGCCATTGAGGCCGAAATGCAAAAGATCGCCGCCGCGCGCGAGCCGTTCAGCCGCGAAGTGCTTTCCAAGGCCGAGGCCGTGGCGCGCTTCAAGGCCATGGGCGAAACCTACAAGATAGAGCTGATCGAAGGCATTGAGGCGGATACGGTTTCCCTCTACACCTGCGGCGACTTCACGGATCTTTGCCGTGGCCCGCACGTGCCGCACACGGGCTTTGCCAAGGCCTCCCAGCTGATGTCCGTGGCCGGGGCCTACTGGCGCGGGGATGAGAAAAATCCCATGCTTTCGCGCCTCTACGGCACGGCCTTTGCCGACGAAAAAGCTCTTGCCGCCTATCTCAAGCAGCTTGAGGAGGCCAAGCGCCGCGACCATCGCAAACTGGGGCGCGAGTTGAGCCTGTTCACCTTTCAGGAGGACGTGGCCCCGGGCATGGTTTTCTGGCTGCCCAAGGGCATGCTGGTGCGCGCCATTCTGGAAGACTTCTGGCGCAAGGAGCACCTCAAGCGCGGCTACGACATGGTGCAGGGCCCGCAGCTGCTGCGCGTGGAAACCTGGCAGCGTTCCGGCCACTACGATCACTACCGTGAGAACATGTATTTCACCCGGATCGAGGACGACGCATACGGCATCAAGCCCATGAACTGCATCGCGCACATGCTCATCTACAAGAATGAGCTGCGCAGCTACCGCGATCTGCCCCAGCGCTATTTCGAACTGGGCGTGGTCCACCGCCACGAAAAAAGCGGCGTGCTGCACGGCCTGTTGCGCGTGCGTCAGTTCACCCAGGACGACGCGCACATCCTCTGCGCGCCCGAGCAGCTTGAGAACGAGATTCTGGACGTCATCCACCTGATCCGCGACCTGATGCACCTCTTCGGCTTCCAGTACAAGGTGGCGGTTTCCACCCGGCCCGAGAGCAGCATCGGCACGGACGAGGCCTGGGAACTGGCCACCAGCGCCCTGATCCAGGCCGTGGAAAAGGCCGGTCTGCCCTATGAGATCAACGCCGGTGACGGCGCGTTCTATGGCCCGAAGATCGACGTGCGCCTGCTGGACTGCATCGGCCGCGAATGGCAGTGTTCCACTATTCAGGTGGACTTCACCCTGCCCGAGCGCTTCGACCTGACCTATGTGGGCCAGGACGGCGAGCGCCACCGCCCGGTTATGGTCCACCGGGCCATCATGGGTTCGCTGGAACGCTTCATCGGCGTGCTTATCGAGCAGTTCGCCGGAGCCCTGCCCACCTGGCTCGCGCCGGAGCAGGCCCGGCTACTCACGGTCACCGAGGGCGGCGACGCCACGGTGGAACGCATGCGCGGCGAATTGCAGGCCCTGGGCATCCGGGTGACGGCGGACACGCGCAATGAAAAGCTCGGCTTCAAGGTGCGCGAGGCCCAACTGGCCAAAACGCCCTATATTCTTGTGGTAGGAGAAAAGGAAGTGCAGGCTGACGGCGTGAACGTGCGCCTGCGCAGCGGTGAAAATCTGGGGCTCAAATCTATTGCGGATGTGGCCGCCCTGATCCGGGCGGACGCGGAAGAGCCTTTCAAACAAGGAGGGATGCGCTATAGCTTCGCCTAATATGAGAATGCGGCGCGACATGCCGCAGGACGGCGTACGCCGTAATGAATTGATCCGCGCGCGCGAAGTGCGCGTCATCGGCGCGGACGGTGAGCAGCTGGGAATTTTGCAACGCAACGAAGCCATCGCCCTGGCCAAAGAGGGGGGCATGGATCTGGTGGAAGTGGCTTCCACCTCTGAGCCGCCCGTCTGCCGGATCATGGATTACGGCAAGTTCAAGTACGAGCAGCAGAAGAAAAAAGCGGAAGCCAAAAAGCGCCAGACCGTGGTGCAGATCAAGGAAATCAAGGTCCGTCCCAAGACCGACGACCATGATTACGAAACCAAGCTGCGCCATATCCGCCGTTTTCTGGAAGACGGCGACCGCTGCAAGATCACGGTATTTTTCCGCGGCCGCGAAATCGTCCATAAGGACCGCGGCCTGAGCATACTGGAACGCGTTGTGCAGGATCTGGCGGATGTGGCCAAAGTGGAGCAGGAGCCCCGCGCCGAAGGCCGCACCTTGCAGATGCTGATGGTGCCCAAGAAATAATCTTCTTGCGGCCGACTGTTTTTTAAGGCACTATGCCTTCCCCGGCGGTCTGAGCAGGACGCCGGGCATATCCGTTTTTTGTTCTGTAAGGAGTACGCCATGCCCAAGATCAAAACCCGGCGCGCCGCGGCCAAGCGCTTTCAGCTTACCGGCAGCGGCAAGTTCAAGCGTCGCCGTCAGAATCTGCGCCACATCCTGACCAAGAAGGCCCCCGGCCGCAAAATGCGTCTGGGCCAGGCCACTCTGGTGGACAGCACCAATGAGAAGGCTGTCCGTCGCATGCTGCCCAACGGCTAGCAAGCGCGGCCTTTTGCCCGCTGACGGCGTCAGCCTTCGCTTTTTATTCCGGTCACGGACCAGAAGAGTCCGCTCCCGTCATAAAAAGCTCGGTTTCCTTGTCAGTGCCCAAAAATCCGCGCTTGCGCATTGCTGGGCGCGGCGGTTTTTCCTTTTTGATCCTTTCGGGTCGGCGGCACGCGTGGAGCCGCGAGCAAGCTTCAATCCGCGTCCCCCGGCAGGGGGCCTGATCATTTTTATCCACCCGGCGGGCTTTCCTCCGCCTGGCCGGTGTGAAGGAGGGTACGCCCATGCGTGTGAAGAGAGGTCTTGCCAGTCATCGTCGCCACAAAAAATATCTGAGCGCCGCCAAAGGTTTCCGTGGGGGCCGCAGCCGCCTGTACCGCACCGCCCGCGAGGCTGTGGAGCGTTCGCTCCAGTATGCCTTCATCGGCCGCAAGAACCGCAAGCGCGATTTCCGCACGCTCTGGATTCTGCGCATCAACGCCGGTGCGCGCCTGAGCGGGCTGTCCTACAGCCGTTTCATGCACGGCCTGAAGCTGGCCGGCATCGAACTGAACCGCAAGGTGCTGGCGGATCTGGCCGTCTATCAGAAAGACGATTTCGCCAAGGTGGTGGATTTGGCCAAGGCTGCCCTGAAGTAGGCGGCATGCGGCCTTTTGCGCGCTGGCCGCGTCAGAGGCCCCGGCGCGCCTTGGTTACATAGCCGGCTATGCGCCTGTGGCGCGCCGCTTGTTTTCCTTGCCGGCGCACAAAAATTCCACATGCCGCTTCAGCGCGAATTACGACGACGTCTTATGCCGGGCGGCGCGGCCAACAGCCCGCCGCCCGTGTTTATGAAAGCCTCAGCGCCGCACAGGCGGCATCGGGAATCTGCATGGACCTGATTACAGCATTGGAAGGCCTGGTACCGGAACTCGAACGAGGGCTGGACCAGGCTTCTTCTTTGGAAGACCTGGAAGGCTTGCGGGTGGATTTTCTGGGCCGCAAGGGCCGTCTCGCCCAGATCATGAGCCGGTTGCCCAAACTCGCGCCCGCCGAGCGGCCCGCCGTGGGGCAAACCGCCAACAGTGTGAAAGAGCGCTGCAACGCCCTGTTCGAGGCGCGCAAAAGCGCTCTGGAAGCCGGGCGCGAAGCCTCGGCCCTGGCGCGTTTCGACCCTTCCCTGCCGGGGCGCGCGCCCTGGCGTGGTTCGCTGCACCCCACCACCCTGGTCATGGAGGAGATCTGCGGCATCTTCAAGGGCCTCGGTTTTGACGTGGCCTCCGGCCCGGAGGTGGAGATCGACCGCTACAATTTCGAGTCCCTGAACATGCCCGCCGAACACCCGGCCAGGGACATGCAGGACACCCTCTACATCACCGAAAAAGTGCTCATGCGCACCCACACCTCGCCGGTGCAGGTGCGCACCATGCTGGCCCGCAAGCCTCCCGTAGCCGTGGTGGCCCCCGGCAAGGTCTACCGGCGCGACTCGGATCTGACCCACACCCCCATGTTCCACCAGATTGAGGGACTGATGGTGGGGCACGACATCAGCATGGCCCATCTGCGCGGCACCCTGACCGCCTTTGTGCGGGCCGTGTTCGGCGCCGACACCAAGGTGCGCTTTCGCCCGAGCTTTTTCCCCTTCACCGAACCCTCGGCGGAAGTGGACATCTCCTGCTGCATGTGCGGCGGCAAGGGACATGTGGACGGCGAACCCTGCCGCGTCTGCAAGACCACCGGCTGGGTGGAAATTCTGGGCTGCGGCATGGTGGACCCGGCGGTATACGCCGCCGTGGGCTATCCCGAGGACGTGAGCGGTTTCGCTTTCGGCTTGGGCGTGGAGCGCGTGGCCATGCTCAAATACGGCATCGGCGACCTGCGTATGTTCTTTGAGAACGATGTGCGTTTTCTGGGGCAGTTTGCCTGAGGCCGCAAGCATGAGGCGCCTTCTGACCCTGCTTGCCCTCTGCGCCGTCCTTTGCGCGGGAGCGGTTCTGACGGACGGGACCGGACCGGCTCCGCACGCGGCTTTGGCCGCCTCGGCCCTGAGCCCGCGTCACTCCGGCCTGGAACCGCCGGGCGGCCCCAAGCCCCTGGAAGGCCTGCCACCCGCCAGTGCGCCGTCGCGCACGGCCGAGGGCGGCATGGGCTATACCGACGCCTACGGCAACACCATTGAAGACCGCCCGCCCGAGGAAAAAGCGCCCCGCAAGCGCCCGCGTCCCGGAGCCTACGGTTCATACGGTTCCAGCACCGATTCCCGGCCCTTGCCGGACCCGGACGCCAAGCCGGAAACCCCGGCCTGGTCATTCAAATAGGCCTAATCAAGCCCACAGGAACGAGATATGCTGCTTTCCCTTTCATGGTTGCGTGAATTTACGCCTTACGAAGGCACTGCCGAAGCGCTGGGCGACCGGCTGACCATGCTTGGCCTGGAGCTGGAAGACATCCAGCGCCCCTACGACGCCATCAGCGCCATTGTGGTGGGCTACGTGGCGGAATGCGTCCAGCACCCCGACTCCGACCATCTGCACTGCTGCAAGGTGGATGCCGGGCAGGGCGAACTGCTGGATATCGTCTGCGGCGCGCCCAACGTGGCCGCCGGCCAGAAGGTGCCCGTGGCTCTGGTGGGCACGCGCCTGCCTGACGGCACGGTGATCAAGAAAGCCAAACTGCGCGGCGCGCCGTCCTTCGGCATGATCTGCTCCGAGCGGGAACTGGGCCTCACCGAGGATCACAGCGGCATCATGGTCCTGCCGGACTCCGCCGCAGTGGGCGCGCGGCTTGTGGATGTGCTCGAACTGGACCGGGAAGTGCTGGACATCTCCATCACGCCCAACCGCGCGGACTGCCTCTCCGTGCTGGGCTTGGCGCGTGAGACGGCCCTGGCCTTCAACCTGCCCCTGAGCGTCCCGGAACTGCCCCTGCACCTGGACGCCAACGGCCCGGAAGCCATCGTCCCTATTGAGATTACGGAGCCCGAGCTTTGCTGGCTGTATTCGGGCCGGGTCATTTCCGAGATCAAGGTGGCCCCGTCGCCCATGCGCGTGCGCCATCGCCTGCATGCCGTGGGCGTGCGCCCCATTTCCAATATCGTGGACGTGACCAACTATATTCTGTTCGAATGCGGCCAGCCCCTGCACTCTTTTGACCTGGACAAGCTGCGGGGCGGCCGCATCGTGGTCAAACCCGCCCGCGAAGGCGAAAAGTTCGTCACCCTGGACGGCCAGGAGCGGATTCTGACCAGCCGTGACCTGTGCATCTGCGACGCGGAACGGCCCGTGGGTCTGGCCGGGGTCATGGGCGGCCTGAATACGGAAATCACGGCTGAGAGCCGCAACGTCTTTCTGGAAAGCGCGGTCTTCCGGCCCGGTGCCATCCGCAAGACCTCGCGACGGCTGGGGCTTTCCTCGGAAGCCTCCTACCGTTTTGAGCGCGGCATCGACCAGCAGCGCACGATCTGGGCTCTGGACCGGGCCTGCGCCCTGATGGCGGCCTTCGGCGGCGGCGTGGTGCGGCGCGGCCTCTCCATTGAGGAACCCCGGCCCTTTGTCCCGGCGCGCATCGCCTTCCGTCCGGCCAGGGCCGACGCCCTGCTGGGCGTGCGGCTGAGTCCGGAATTCGACGAAAAAACGCTCTCCGGCATGGGCTGCGCCGTGGAAAAGGACGGCGACGCCTGGCGGGTGGAGCAGCCTTCCTGGCGACCCGACCTCACCCGCGAGGCGGACCTCATCGAGGAGGTGGGCCGGGTGCACGGCCTGGACACCATCCCGCCCGTGCTGCCGCCCGTGCAGCTGGATCTGGCGCGCGCGGCCGAGCCGGAATCGCGCTATGCTTTCTGGCTGCGGCTCAAGCACTGGGGCGCGGGTCTGGGCCTCAACGAAGCCGTCAACTATAGTTTTGTGGGCCACAAGGATCTGGACCATCTCGGCCTGCCCGCCGAGGGCCGCATTTCCATCATGAATCCCCTTTCGGCGGAACAGGACGCCCTGCGCACGGCCCTGGCGCCGGGGCTGCTTCAGGATCTGCGCAACAATCTGGCCCAGGGCGCGCAGGGGCTGCGGCTGTTCGAACTGGCCCATGTTTTCGAAGCCGACCCGGACTCGGAAACCACAGCCCATGAAACCGGCATGCTGGGCATCCTGCTCTACGGCGCGCGCCACGACACTGCCTGGCCTCATGCCGAAGCCGACATGGACTACGCGGACCTCAAGGGCGTGGTGGAACACCTGCTGCATTTTCTGCATCTGCCCGCGCCGGTCTGCCGTCAGGCCGAAACGCATCCCTTCCTCCTGCCCTGCGTGGAAGTGCTGGTCGAGGGCCGCCGCGTGGGCCGCATGGGCCGGGTCAAACCCGCCCTGGCCGAGGATTTCCACGCCCGCAAAGCCGTCTGGCTGGCGGAACTCAACCTGGAAGTGCTGCGCGAACTGCACGACAGGGCCGTGATCCGCTTCGCGCCTCTGCCGGTCTACCCGCCGGTGCGCCGCGACATCACGGTCATGGCCGGGCCGGAACTCAAGGTCGGCCAGGTGCTCGATCATCTGACCGGGCTCGGTCTGCCCCTGCTGGAGGACGCAGTGCTCGTGGACTGCTTTGAACCCCAGGGCGGCCCCGGCGTTGAAGCGGGGCGCAATCTGACCTTCCGCCTGACCTTCCGCCACGCCGGGCGGACCCTCAAGGATGCGGAAGTGGACAAGGAGCGGGAAAAGGTGGCAGAATCACTCGTGAAGAATTTGGGCGTCCGCGTTTAGGAGCCGTTTCTAAATGGTCCTTTCGTCCTCATGCGGAAACAGCTCCCGCGTATGGCCTTTTCCTTCTCCGGCGGCGTCCCGTCGTCTGTTATGAAGGGTTCATGCCTTTCATAACAGACCCGGTTTTCTTGCGGGAGAAGGAAAATCCTCATGCGCCTGAGATTCAGGAGGACGGTTCTATGCCGGAAAAAAACTACCGCATCGGCGAGGCGGCGGAGCTGCTCAATCTCAAAACCCATGTCCTGCGCTTCTGGGAGACGGAATTCCCCCAACTGGCCCCCCTGCGCACGGACAAGGGCCAGCGCCTGTACACGGAAAGCCATCTGGCGCTCCTGCGCCGTATCCGGCAGTTGCTGCACGAGCAGGGCATGACCATTGAAGGCGCGCGCCGCGTGCTGGAGGGCAGCGCCGTGCTGGATGAGAATCTGCCCGAGCGGGTGGCCGCCGTGCCGGACCCGGCCTTCATGCAGATGCTCAAGCGGGAGCTGACCTCGGTGCGCCGTCTGCTGGCCGGTCAATGACGCCGCGGCGCCGTAAACGCGCCGGATGTAGCAAAAGGTTGTTGTCCATGATTCTTTCCCCATCCCTGCTTTCCGCCGATTTTTCGCGTCTGGCCGAGGAACTGGCCGCCCTGGAGGCCGCCGGGGTAACCTGGCTGCATCTGGACGTGATGGACGGGGCCTTTGTGCCCAACATCACCTTCGGTCCCCCGCTGATCAAGGCCCTGCGGCCCCACAGCGGGCTTTTTTTTGACGTGCATCTCATGGTTGAGGAGCCGGCCCGCTATCTGCGCAACTTTAAAGAGGCCGGGGCCGATCTGCTGGTCATCCATGCCGAGGCGGACCGCCACGCCCAGCGCACCCTGACCGAGATCCGCAAGCTGGGCCTCAAGGCCGGGCTGGCCCTGAATCCCGGCACGGACCTTTCCGCAGCCCGCTGGCTTGCGCCGGACCTGGACCTTCTGCTGCTGATGAGCGTCAATCCCGGTTTTTCCGGCCAGGCTTTCATTCCCCAGACCTATGAGAAAATCCGCGCGGCCCGCGCCCTGCTGGCCGAGGCCGGAGCCGCCGGAGCGCTGATCCAGGTGGACGGCGGCGCCTGTCCGGAAAACGCGGGCCAACTGCTGGAAGCAGGGGCCGATGTGCTGGTGTCCGGTTCCGCCTTTTTCGGGCACAAGCCCTATGACGCGCGTCTGGAGGCTTTCATGCGTGCGGCCAAGGGGCTCGACGAGCGTCCCGGCCTGCGCGCCGCCCGCGCCTGGCGGCCTGCCGCGCCGCATTCCAACCCGTAACGCCAAGAAAGGAAAAAGAGTCATGCCCACCCGCAGACAGTGCGCCAACGCCATCCGCGCCCTTGCCATCGACGCCATTGAAAAATCCCGTTCCGGCCACCCCGGCGCGCCCCTCGGCATGGCCGATATGGCCGAGGCCCTCTGGCGGCACGGCTTCAAGCACAATCCCGCCAATCCCGCCTGGCTGGACCGCGACCGCTTCGTGCTTTCCAACGGGCATGCCTCCATGCTCCAGTACGCGGTGCTCCATCTCACGGGCTATGATTTTCCCATTGAGGAAATCAAGAATTTCCGCCAGTGGGGCTCGCAGACGCCGGGGCATCCCGAGCGCGGCCTGCCCCCCGGCGTGGAAATGACCACCGGCCCGCTGGGCCAGGGCATTTCCTCGGCTGTGGGCATGGCTCTGGCCGAGCGCATGCTGGCCGCCCAGTTCAACACCCCGGAACATACGGTGGTGGACCACCGCACCTACGCCTTCTGCGGCGACGGCTGCCTGATGGAGGGCGTCTCGCACGAGGCCTGCTCCCTGGCCGGAACCTGGGGCCTGGGCAAGCTCATCGTGCTCTACGACTCCAACGGCATTTCCATTGACGGCAAGATCGACGCCTGGTTCAGCGAGGATGTGGGCGCGCGTTTCCGCGCTTACCGCTGGCAGGTCATCGGCCCCATCGACGGGCACGACAGCGAGTCCCTGGACAAGGCCCTGGCCGAGGCCCGCGCGGATCTCTCCCGCCCCAGCCTGATCATCTGCCACACCCATATCGGTTTCGGCTCGCCCAAGGCCGACTCCGCCGCCAGCCACGGTTCGCCCCTGGGCGAGAGCGCTTCGGACGCCACGCGCCGGGCCCTGGACTGGCACGAACCGCCTTTTGAAATTCCGCAGGATATTTACGCGGCCTGGGACGCGCGCGCCGCCGGGCAGGCCGCCGAAGCGGCCTGGAATGAAACTTTCGCGGCCTACAGACAGGCCAATCCGGAACTGGCGGCCGAATTTCTGCGGCGCATGGCCGGGGATCTGCCTGCCGACTGGGCGGCCGTGGCCAAGGCCATGCTCGCGGAAGCCGTGAACAAGGCCGAAAGCCTGGCCACTCGCGTGGCCTCCCAGAAGGCTTTGGAGCATCTGGTGGGCGCGCTGCCCGAGATGATCGGCGGCGCGGCGGACCTTTCCGGTTCCGTGGGCACCCTGACCTCCAAGTCCGAGCATCTCAAGCCCGGCGCGTACACCGGCAACTATATTTCCTACGGCGTGCGCGAATTCGGCATGAGCACGGTCATGAACGGCCTGGCCCTGCACGGCGGCTTTATCCCCTACGCGGGCACCTTCATGGCTTTTTCGGACCAGGCCAAAAACGCCGTGCGTCTGGCGGCCATCATGGGCCTGCGGGTGGTCTGGGCCTTTACCCACGACTCCATCGGCGTGGGCGAGGACGGCCCCACCCACCAGCCCGTGGAGCAGGTGTCCACACTGCGCCTGACGCCCAATCTGCATCTCTGGCGGCCCTGCGACACGCTGGAAACCGCCGTGGCCTGGCAATCCGCCCTGGAGAGCCACGAGATTCCCACTTGCCTTTCGCTTTCACGCCAGAAGCTGCCTTTCTTTGAGCGTGACGCGGCCCAGGTCGCGGCCGTGTCCAGGGGCGGCTATGTGCTGCGCGACTGCCAGGGCACGCCGGAAATCATTCTGCTGGCCACGGGTTCGGAAGTGGCCCTGGCTGTGGAAGCGGCGGAACAGCTCAATGCCGACGGCCGCCGGGCGCGGGTGGTTTCCATGCCCTGCGCCGAGATTTTCGACGCCCAGGACGCGGCCTGGAAGGAAAGCGTGCTGCCCTCGGCCGTGCGCTGCCGTCTGGCTGTGGAAGCCGCCTCGCCCGACTACTGGTACAAGTACGTGGGCCTGGACGGCGACGTGCTGGGCATGCACAGCTTCGGCGCGTCCGCGCCCGGCTCGGTCATGTTTGAGCGCTTCGGTTTTACCACGGCCAATGTGCTGGAAAAAGCGAGGGCTCTCTTGCGTAAATAAGCCTTTTTGTCCGATGGCCTCAAAAATCGTTTTTCTGACATTCGGCACAAAAAAATTTTTATTTACGCGGAAATCGGCAATCATCAAGAACGCCAACCACAGGGAGGCGACATATGCCCATCAAAAAACTTGCGGATCTGGATTGCAACGGCAAGACCGTTGTCATCCGGGAAGATCTCAACGTGCCCATGAAAGAAGGGCGGATCAGCAACGACAAGCGCATCCGCGCGGCGCTGCCCACCATCAGGATGGCCCTGGACAAGGGCGCGGGCGTGGTTCTGCTCTCGCATCTGGGCCGTCCCACGGAAGGCCGGTATGAGGAGCAGTTCTCGCTCAAACCCGTGGCCGCGCGTTTGGGCGAATTGTTGGGCCGGGAGGTGCCGCTGGTCAGTGAACCGGCCGACGCCGGAAAGGTGAAACCGGGGCAGTGCGTGCTGCTGGAGAACGTGCGTTTTCTCAAAGGCGAGAAAAAGAATGATCCGGCTCTGGCCGCCCAGCTGGCGGGCCTGGGCGACATCTATGTGATGGACGCGTTCGGCGCGGCGCACCGGGCGCACGCCTCCACCGAGGGCGCGGTGCGCCAGGCCAAGGTGGCCTGCGCCGGGCCGCTGATGGTGGCGGAACTGGCGGCCTTCGCCAAGGTGCTGGACAATCCGGCCCGGCCGTTGGCGGCGGTCATCGGCGGTTCCAAGGTTTCCACCAAGTTGGGGTTGCTGGCCAATCTGCTGGCCAAGGTGGACAGCCTGATTGTGGGCGGCGGCATTGCCAACACTTTTCTGGCTGCCGCCGGTTACAACGTGGGCGCCTCTCTCTGTGAGCCGGACCTGATTCCGGAAGCTAAAAAAATCATGGAAACAGCCGGGGCGCAGGGCAAACAACTGCCCTTGCCCGTGGACGTGGTCACGGCCAAGGAGCTGGCGCCGGGCCAAAAGGCCACGGTGCATGCGGCGGACGACGTGCCGACGGACGAAATGATTCTGGACATCGGCCCCAAGACCGTGGCTCTGTATGAGAAGCTGCTGGCCGGCGCGGCCACCGTGGTCTGGAACGGACCTGTGGGCGCGTTTGAAACCGAGCCTTTCGGCGCGGGCACCAAGGCCCTGGCCGAAGCGCTGGCGGCGTCAAAGGCTTTTGTGGTCGTGGGCGGCGGCGACTCGGTGGCCGCTGTGGAAGGCTACGGCCTGGCTGACAAAATGGGCTATATCTCCACGGGCGGCGGCGCTTCCCTGGAACTGCTGGAAGGCAAGGTGCTGCCTTCGGTGGCGGCTTTGGAAGCGCGCGGCTAGAGCCTTTCTACTTTGAAATGCTCTGACGCCGCACCCAGTGCGGCGCGCCGCGAAGCGGCGTGGATTCAGCCGAAAGCCGTGCTTTTCGGCTGAATGAACCTTTGAAGAAGCATAGCGTTTCAAAGGTAATCTGCTCTAAGTCCAAGTTATCTGCTTCAAAAAGGAAATCCCCGGCCAGGCTGGCCGGGGATTTCCTCATACAGGCGCTTGCCGTCCCGCCGGGAATAGCGGGTTTTGTCCCGGTGGGGCCGGACTGGCCGCACGGCGGCCTTGCGGACCTTAAGTTCCTCGTCGCGGATCACGATGCGCAGATCCGCTTTTTTCCTGCGTCGGCGCATGATTGCCTCCTTTCACGCCATGGCGTCCGGAGCGTATACGGACGCTGGTGGAAAATGTCAAAAGCCGCGCCTTGGGTCCGGAGCTGCTTCTACATGGCGGCGGGCGTGATCACGCATTTGATGCAGTCGTCGGTTTTGTTTTCAAAAACGGCATAGCCTTCCAGAATGCGGTCCAGCGGCAGGCGGTGGGTGATCAGGGCACGCACGTCCAACCTGCCGTCGGCAATAAGCCCGAGCAGACGGCCGCAGTGCACGGCGTCCACCCCGCCGGTTTTGAAAATGAGATTTTTGCCGTACATCTGGTGCAGAGGCAGGTTCTGGGCCTCGCCGTACATGGCCACCACAGCCACGCAGGCGTGCGGCCGGGCGATTCTCCAGGCGGTCTGGAAGGTGCTTTTTCCGCCGGCGGCCTCAATGACCGCGTCCGCGCCCCGGCCGCCGGTGCATTCACGCACGCGTTCCTCCACATCTTCCCAGGCGGCGTTGATCGCATCGTCGGCCCAGCCCCGCGCCCGCGCCAGACGCAGGCGGTTTTCCAGCAGATCCACGGCGATAATCCGGCCCGCGCCGAACAGGCGGGCGCAGGCCATGGCGCAGAGCCCCACAGGTCCGGCCCCGAGCACGGCCACACTGTCGCCGGGGCGGATCTCGGCCAGCTCCGCGCCGAAATAGCCGCTGGAGAGCACGTCGCCCACAAAAATCACGTCCTCGTCGCTCAGGCCCGCCGGAACGGGATTCAGGCCGTTTTCCGCAAAGGGCACGCGCACGTATGTGGTCTGGCAGCCGTCAATGCGGCAGCCCAGTTCCCAGCCGCCGTGTTCGCAGTTGTTCACGTAATTGCGGCGGCAGAAAAAGCAGGAGCCGCAGAAGGTTTCCACATTGGCCGCCACCCGCATGCCGGGTTTGAGCTTGCGCACTTCGGTGCCGGTTTCCACGATCTCGCCCACAAACTCGTGCCCCAGAACGACGCCGGGCCGGGCGCGCGGCACCGCGCCGTCGCGGATGTGCAGATCGCTGGCGCAGATGCTGGACAGGGTTACCCGCACGATGGCGTCGCGCGGGTCCCGGATGCGGGGGAGGGGATGATCTTCCAGGCGCAGATCACCCGCGCCGCGCCAGACCAGTGCTTTCATTGTGCCGTCCATATGATGCCTCGCATGTCTGTTGTCTTACGGTCGCAGCATGCCGGAAGACGGACGCCGGGTAAAGCGGGGCGTCCGCCGCCGTGGCGGAGACATTTCATTTCAGCTTTTGCGGCGCCGAACGATTTTATTTTTCAGGCTTTTCCCGGCGCTGATCGTCCGCCCGCAGGCCGTTCAGGCGGAGAGAAGGCGGCTTGTTTTTTGTCCGTTTCCCGGGTTATCTAGTCAATAAATAAAGATTTTTCAGATGCGGCGGCCCTGGGTCCGCAGCGCCGGGACATTGCGTCCGGACAAAGCTTGGGCTATACTGGTCTATGTCGGGCAATAGCCGGAAGCGCATGTCTTCCGCGGATTTGTCCTTCTGATCCGGGAGGCGCAAGAGTGCGGCGTTTTTATCAGGAAAGCTGGCAGGGGATACCGTTCACGGCATTCTCGCACATTTCTTTTTTCCATCTGGCGGAGCCCAAGTTTTACGCCACATTTTACGAGGAGTTGTTCCGCCGCTACAAGGACTGGGACGATCTGCCCTCGACCTGGCGCGTCAACAAGCGCAAGGACGCCCGCTGGCTGGCCGGACAACTGCGCGCCCGCCTGGCTCAGGAGCCTGTCCGCGAGGGGCCGGTGCGCGTGCTCTCCATCGGCAGCGGCGTGGGCTATATGGAAAAGCTGCTTCTGGAGGAAATGCCCGAGCTGGAGCTGCACGTCAACGAACCCAGCACCGTGGGCATGAAGTGGCTCAGGCGACACATCCCCGCCGACCGCATCTACATCGGCCTGCCGCCCGCCTGCCTGCCGTCGGACGTGCAGTACGACATGATCTATCTTTCCGCCGTGGACTACGGCATTCCCAGCCGCGAACTCATCCATATGCTGGAGGAATTGCGCGCCCAACTCGCGCCCGGCGGCGAGCTGGTCTGTCTGTCCGCCTCGCTGCTGGAAGAGGATTCCTTTATCGGCAGCTTCGTCAACGCCATCAAGATCGTCATCCGCGGCGTCCTGCATTACCTGGGTATCCGGCGGCAGCAGTTCTGGGGCTGGCGGCGCACCCGCGACGAATACCGCCAGCTTTTCAAGCAGGCGGGCTTCAGCAATGTGGAGGACGGCTGGCTGGAGGACGGCTTCGAAACCTACTGGATCCGGGGACAATAGCGGGGCCGGAGGGAATATGCCGCGCGGATCATGCAAAGAATTTGTCCAATGCCCCGACGCTTCTCTGTAATCATTCAGAGCCGCAACATGATGCCTGTTGCGGCGGATTCACGCCCGAACCGCGGTGTTTTGCGCCGTCGGTCTGTTCTTCCATGGCCTGTTTTGAACGTCCTTGGCTTCCGCCGTCGGACTTCCGGCGGAATTTCGAGAGCTTTGCCAGGGGATCGTTCTTCCGCTAAACGCCGTGTATTTTTCTTTTCTCATGAGCACTCCTTTATATTTTTCCGGATATTGACTAATATCATACTTTCCAGCGTGCGCACGTTATACTGTATGACGTAAAAATGACAGGTTAAGATCTTTCATGCAGCCCCCCGTATATTATATCGGCCTTGACATCGGTTCCACCACCGTGAAAGCGGTCGTGCTGGACGCCACGGGAAAAATGCTGTTCAGCAAGTATTCGCGGCATTATTCCGAAGTCCGGCAGAGCACGGCGCGCCTGTTGCGCGAGATCGCGGACTTCGCCCATGGCGCAGCCTGCCGCATGAGCGTCACGGGGTCCGGGGGCATTTCTCTGGCCGGCGAGCTGGGCCTGCCCTTCATTCAGGAAGTGCTGGCCTCCAATCTGGCCATCAGAAAGAGGATTCCCGACGCCGACGTGGTCATCGAGCTGGGCGGCGAAGACGCCAAGCTGACCTTTCTGAGCGGCGGTCTTGACCAGCGCATGAATGAAACCTGCGCCGGGGGCACCGGAGCCTTCATCGACCAGATGGCGGCTTTTATCGGCACGGACGCCGCCGGTCTGGACCGGCTGGCCCAAGGCCACGCGACCATTTATCCCATTGCGTCGCGTTGCGGGGTTTTCGCCAAAACCGACATCCTGCCCCTGCTCAACGAAGGCTGCGCGCGCGAGGACATCGCCGCCTCCATCATGCAGGCCGTGGTCAATCAGACCATTGGGGGCCTGGCGCGCGGCAGGGCCATCAAAGGCAAGATCGTTTTTCTCGGCGGTCCGCTGTCCTTTCTGCCCTCCCTGCGCGAGCGCTTCACGGCCATGCTCAAGGAGATGCGCGAAGCGGTCTTTCCGGAGGACGGGCATTTCTTCGTGGCGCTGGGTGCGGCCTATCACGCCATGGACATGAGCCCGCAAACCTTTTCGTTTGCGGATTGCCTGACCGTGCTGGAAGAACGCGGCGCGGCGCAGACCTACGGCAGGCTGCCGCCCCTGTTCGCCTCCCGCGAGGAGCGTGAGGCCTTCGCCGCCCGTCATTCCGGCAGCCGCGCGGTCCGGCGGGATCTGGCCACGGACGAGGGCGACGCCTGGCTGGGCTTTGACTGCGGTTCCACCACCATCAAGGCCGCGTTGCTGGATGCCGACGGCAACCTGCTCTATTCCTTTTACGATTCCAACAAGGGCGATCCCCTCACGGCGGCCCTCGGCGTCCTCAGGGATATTTACTCCCAGAAGCGCCCCGGTCTCACCATCAGGGCGGCCGCGGCCACCGGCTACGGCAGCGCCCTGCTGGCGGCGGCGCTGCGCCTGGACGTGGATGAAGTGGAAACCGTGGCGCATTTCACGGCGGCCAGGTTTTTCGAGCCGCGCGTCTCGTTCATCCTGGACATCGGCGGGCAGGACATCAAGTGCATGCGCATCCGCAACGGCGTCATCGACAGGATCAACCTCAACGAGGCCTGCTCCGCCGGTTGCGGTTCCTTTATCGAGAATTTCGCGGAATCGCTGAACATGCCGCTGGCGGATTTTGTGGACCACGCGCTGCGCGCCGCTTCGCCAGTGGATCTCGGCACCCGCTGCACCGTGTTCATGAATTCCAAGGTCAAGCAGGCCCAGAAGGAAGGGGCGGACGTGGGCGACATTGCCGCCGGTCTTTCCTATGCCGTGGTGCGCAACGCCTGCTTCAAGGTGATGAAGATTTCCAATCTGGCGGAACTGGGCGAATACATGGTCGCCCAGGGCGGGGCGTTCGCCAATGACGCCCTGCTGCGGGCTCTGGAACTGGAGCTCGGCCGTCCTGTCATGCGGCCTGGCATTTCCGGGCTGATGGGGGCCTTCGGCGCGGCCCTGATCGCCCGCAAACGCGGCCCGCTGAACGGAAAAACCGGCCTGCTCGGTCCGGAGGAAGTCCGGACCTTTTCAGCGCGTACGGCCACCACCCGTTGCCGCCGCTGCACCAACGCCTGCCTGCTGACCATCACCACATTCGCGGACAAACGCCGTTTCATTTCCGGTAACCGCTGCGAACGCGGCGCCGAAGCGGAACCACGGCATTGCATCAATCTCTATGCCTACAAATACAAGCGCCTGTTCGAACCCTATACGCCACTGGAGGAGGGCGCGGCCCGGCGCGGCGTTCTGGGCATTCCCCGAGCGCTGAACATCTTCGAGAATTATCCGCTCTGGTTCACCCTGTTCACCCGCCTGGGTTTCCGCGTGGTCCTGTCCTCGCCCTCGTCCAAGGAACTGTATTACAGCGGCTATGACACCATCCCCTCGCAGACCGTCTGCTATCCGGCCAAGCTCGCGCACGGGCATGTGCTTGACCTGGTGGAGCGGGGCGTCGGAACCATCTTTTTCCCCTGCCTGCCCAACGAGCAGCAAAGCGCCGGATCCGCCGCCGGCACGTTCAACTGCCCGGTGGTCATCGGCTACCCTGAGCTTCTGGCGCGCAATATCAGCGCCATTGAAGAGCGCGGCATAACCTTCATCCATCAGTTCCTGCCCCTGGACAGGGGCATGCTCGCCAAGCGGCTGCGCGACATTCCTTTCTTTTCGAAAATTCCCCAGGCCGAACTGGAAGAAGCCGTACGCGCCGGTTTTGCGGAGATGGACACGTTCCACCAGGATATGCGCAACGCGGGCGAAGCCGCTCTGGCGGAGCTGGCCGCCGACGGCAAGATGGGCATTGTCCTGTCCGGGCATCCCTACCATACTGACCCGGAGGTGCACCACGGCGTGCCCGATCTGGTGACCTCCTGCGGCATGGCCGTGCTGACCGAGGATTCCGTGGCGCATCTGATGCCCGATCCCGGCCCGTTGCGGGTGGTGGACCAGTGGGCCTACCATTCGCGCCTGTACCGGGCCGGAGCCTATGCGGCCACGGTGGACAATCTGGCGGTGTTGCAACTGGTTTCTTTCGGCTGCGGCCTGGACGCCATCACTTCGGACCAGCTGGAGGAAATCGTCACCCTGCGGGGACGGTTGTACGCCCAGATCAAGATCGACGAGGGCGCCAACCTCGGCCCGGCCCGCATCCGCATCCGCTCACTGCAGGCGGCCATGCGCGAACGCCGGGAACAACTGGCCCACAGCGCCGTCATGCCGGACGAACCGCCTCCGGCCTTCACCAGAGACATGCGTGAAACGCATACCCTGCTGGTTCCGCAGATGTCTCCGCTGCATTTTCAGTTCACGGAAGAAGTTTTCGCTTCGGAAGGCTACCGGGCCGTGCTCCTGCCCAGCGTAAGCCGCGCGGCCATTGAACTGGGGCTGCGCCATGTGAACAACGACGCCTGCTTTCCGGCCATCGTGGTCGTGGGGCAGCTGCTGGAAGCGCTCAAGAGCGGCGTGTACGATCCGGAGAAGGTCGCCCTGGTCATCTCCCAGACCGGCGGGGGCTGCCGGGCTACCAATTACATCGGTTTTCTGCGCAAGGCCCTGCTGGACGCGGGTCTGGAACGGGTGCCCATTGTTTCCTTCTCCACCAGCATTCAGGAGGGCGCGCCGGGCATCAGCCTCACGGGCAAGATGCTGCGCCGGATGATCATGGCCGGGCACTACGGCGACGCGCTGCTGCGCATGATCCACCGGGTGCGGCCCTATGAAAGGGAGGCGGGAAGCGCGGAGGCCCTGGCCGCGCTCTGGGCGGAAAAAGCGAAAAAAAATATCGTTTCCGGCAGCATCCCGCGTTTTGAGTTGAACATGCTGTCCATGATCCGGGATTTCGACCGCCTGCCCCTGCTCAGCGAGGAACGCAAGCCGCGCGTGGGGCTGGTGGGCGAGGTGCTGCTCAAATACCATCCGGACGCCAACAACAATGCCGCCAGGATCGTGGAAGAGGAGGGCGGCGAGGCTGTGGTCACGGGCCTGATGGATTTTCTCCTCTACAATTTCTATGACCACATCTTCAATTACGAGCATCTCGCGGGCAAGAAAAAGGATTCCCGCGCGGCCATGGCGGGCATCGCCTTTCTGGAGTTCACGCGCCTGGGCATGCGTTTCTGCTTCGGGCGCAGCAAGCGCTTCAACACGCCCATCCGCTTTCACGAATTGCGCAAGAAAACGAAGAATCTGATTTCTCTGGGCCACCAGACCGGCGAAGGCTGGCTGCTGGCCGCGGAAATGGTCAGGATGCTGGAGGATGGGGTCAACAATATCCTCTGTATGCAGCCCTTCGGCTGCCTGCCCAACCACATCACGGGCAAGGGGCTGCTCAAGGAATTGAAACGGCGCTACCCGGAGGCCAACATCATCGCCCTGGATTATGATCCCGGCGCCAGCGAAGTGAACCAGATCAACCGGATCAAGCTGATGATGCGTTCCGGCCAGTTGAAGTGAGGCCGTGTTCCGGGCCGTCGGTGGCCTCGCGCAGGACCGTGAGCACCCGGTCCACGTCCAGAGAGTGGTTTTGCGCGGCGCGGCGTCCCGTGGTGGCGGCAGCCGGGAAAATATGGCTGTCCAGCCGGGCGCCGCGCTTGCGGATATAGTCCAGCATGAACGGCACGAAGTAGTTGCGGCGGCTGAACAGGATGAAGTGGTTGCTCAGACTCCGGCAGAAGAGCGGCGTATAGAAGGCCGAACCGTCGAAACCGGCCACATGCCCGGCTTCCATCATGGCTAGGGCCTGCTGCGGGAGCGGCAGTTCTTCGGGATGCATGATTTCCCAGCCCGTGCGGGCAAGTTCCGCCTCCAGACTTTTTTCCTCCTCCACCTTGCCCCCCCGCAGCGCGCTGCGCGATACCCAGAGTTTTTTCCCGGCCCGGGGCGCGCGCTCCGGCAGGCGGCCCAGAGCCTCGAATTGCGCGTCGGTCATGGCCGTCGCCGCGTCGCAGGCGGGCGGCGAGACGATTAACTCATCCACCAGGGTGGGCACTCTGATAAACTGTATCCTGTTGGTAAGGCCCAGAATTTTGAAGGCTTCCTTTTGCCAGGGGCGGAGGGTCGGATTGGGCGACATGAACAGCAGCGGCCAGGGCTTGCAGCGCGCGATGGCGTAATATCTGCTCAGGCTTTCCAGCAAAAAGTGTCCGTAGTGCGCAAACATGTAGCCGCCGAAGATGCACGGGCCTTTCAGGCGGGCTTGGGGGCGGCAGGGCGCGGCGGCTCTGCCCCGGTACAGCAGCGTGTCCGGCAGGCAACGGCCGTTGACGAAAACGCCGGAAGCGAACTCGTCCATGCTGCCCGCGAAAGGCATGAGCAAGGCGTCATGGTGCAGGGCGAAGGTCTGCGGCGGAGTGTCCGGACCGGGGAGAACGGCATCCCCGCTTTGGCCGCTTCCGCTTGGGGATGCCGTAGGACATGCGGGGCGAGCGTCCCCGGTCACGGCAAAGTAGGCGGATTCCCGCTCGACGGACGCGAAGCGTTCTTTGTAGGGCCAGATGAATTCCTTTTCAAAGCCGGGATACGGTATGCCCCGCTGGCGAAGATGGGAGAGCGTTTGCGCGCAGTCGTCGAGAACCATGCGAAATTCCATGTATTCCGCGCGCTCGGCCAGTTGGACGCGCGAATCCTCATCCACGTCGATCACCTCGTAGCGCGGCATGACCTTCCAGGAACGGATGCACAACTGGTACAGGGTCGCGTTGATGGTGAAAAGATCCGCCGCGCGTTGTTCTTCCGGCGTTTGCGCGCCTTCCCCGGAAGCGCCGGACGCGGGCGCGTCTCGAAAGTAGCGCGCTTCTTCATAGCAGTATTGGGGAAAACCGGCGCAGGCCATGCGCGCGCCGAAATCCGCCTCCAGCACGGACGTGGGGCCGTAGTCCTCATTCCAGCGGCCGAGAACATCCGAAACTTCCTTGGGAATCATGACGGCCCGGCCAAGTGCTCCGTCGGTCGAGAGGTCCGGATCGCCGCCCGGCGCGTCCGCGGCCTCGGGATTTGCCGGACGCATGTTCAGATTGCGGACGCAACCGAGGGTGGAGACCGGAAGACCGTTGCGCCAGAAACGGAGCAGCTTGCTCAGCCAGTGCGCTTCGGTGATGACCATGCCGCTCGCAAGCTTCATATAAATGGGCGCGTTCACCAGTTGCCAGCCGATATTGGCGGCGCAGGCCTCGCCCATGTTGCGCGGCAGAAGAAAGAGATTGTCGATGATCCCGGACTGCCTGAATTCCCGCAGTCGCGCCACCAGCCGCTCGTCGCTGCCGTTGTCCACCACGGTGATGCAGAAGGGAATTTCCTGTGAAGTCTTGCGCAGGGCCGCCAGCGTCCGCTGCACCAGCTCCGCGTGGTTGAACACGGGTATCGTCACATTGAGCACGGCTTCGGCGGGCATGAAAAATCCCCTGTCAGGTATATTGGGGCTCGTTTTCCTTGATGATCTGGAAGGCCTTCATGGCTTTGACCGTGCCCGCGATGCCTTGATATTTGCCCACTCCGGCCACCGTGCAGGTGAGCAGGTCTTCCACGTCGGTGTCCAGCACCAGCACGTCGCCCACCTGCATGCGCAGAAGCTGATTGCCGGTGATGGTGGTGCCGCCGAAATGCACCTTGAGTTCCACCGGCGTTTCCATCAGCCGCTCCTTGAGGCGCGCCACCCAGGCGTGGTCCACTTCCAGGCGTTCGGTCTGGAAACTGGCGTGCAGTTTGGAGCGGATGGGTTCGATGGTGGCGTAGGGCAGGCAGATGATCATGGAACCCAGGGCCGTGTCCAGTTCCACCTCAAAGGTGATGACCACCACCACGTCGCTGGGCGGCACGATGGCCGCGAACTGAGGGTTGATTTCGCTGCGCACCAGTTCCAGCTTGACGTCGTGCACGGGTCGCCAGGATTCTTCCATATTGTCCAGGGCGATCTTGACGATCTTGTCCACCACGGCCTGCTCGATGCGCGTGAATTCGCGGCCTTCAATCTTGGGCTGGGTGCCCGCGCCGCCGAAGACGTTTTCCACCAGGGCGAAGACCAGGCGCGAGTCCACCACCATGATGGCGTTGCCGCGCAGGGGATCCATCTTGAAGATGTTGATGGAGGTGGGCACGGGCAGGGAGCGCATGAACTCCCCGAACTTGGTCATGTCGATGGAAATGGGGTTCAGCTCCACACGCTTGCGCACGGCGTTGGACAGGGCGTTGGTGCAGAGCCGCGCGAAACGGTCATTGACGATTTCCAGCACCGGCATGCGGCCGCGGATGATGCGGTCCTGATTGGCGAGGTCAAAGGTCACGATGCCGGAATCGTCTTCCAGCACCTCGGGTTCGCTTTCGATCTCGCCGCCGGAAAGCCCGCGCAGCAGGGCATCCACTTCGTCTTGTGCCAGAACTTTGTTCATACCGCCTCGAAACTCCTGCTGATGTGCCTGTTCGGGAATCAGAATGCAAAAAAAAGGCCAGATTGACAAGGCCGCCGTCACGGCACGCGGAACAGGCCCCCCCGCGCCGTTGTCGGAAGTCTGACAGCCCGTCCGTTCCGCCGTCCGGTTTCGGGGTCGGATCAGCCACGCCCATCTATATGATAAATACGCGTTTGCATATTGCAGGTTATGCTATATTTACTAATAATAGAAAAAATAGACTACGAAAAAGAATTTACGTCTGTCATCACACTATAAAAATATAGTATATTTGTAGGATATCGATATTGCCATTTTTTTACAGGGAGGCTATAGGGTGAATATGTCTTCATAATGAAGATAAGTTTGACGCCTTTATTTTACTTCCGGCCGTGTATTGAATACTGCCACCGTGGCCGGAACCTGTCAAAAACCGCTATGCCGGTGTTTTTCTTTTTTTGTGCTGTAATTTTTTCCGGCGTCCTTTTGAAACATTTTATATGCGCTGTATTTCCTCTTTTCAGAGGGGACTTTTTGAGCGTCATGCCACGGCAACAGTGGCGACGCGCAACCGATAGTGTCATGGCATTGACTCACCGCTGTCCGTTTGAACGAGTCCGCGAACCGATAACAGACCCGCCCCGGAAAAGGGATGCGCCGTTGATGTGCTGACGGCGTGCAACGGGTAAATACGGGAGGGGCGTCATGCGTTTGAGCGACATTTCCATAAAAAAGAAACTGGTTGTCATTTTTCTGCTGGGCATGTTCGTTGTCCTGGCCTTCATGCTGATCAATATCCGGGAATTGCGGCTTATCGGCGGCGAGGCCGACATCCTGAGTCGCCCCCGGCAGGACACCATGCTGCTGGCTGCGGAAGTAGGGCATTTGCAGTGGGCTTCCCGCGTTCAGAAGTATCTGCTCGACAACGGCAAAAAGCCTCTGGATGCCTTGCTGGACGGGCACAAGTGCGCGTTCGGGCGCTGGTTCTACGGTCCCGGCAAAAGCGGCCTGGAGCAGGAGCTGCCCGCGCTGGAGCCGCTTTTCCGGGAACTGGGGGAAGCGCATCTGGCCCTGCACGAGTCCGCCGCGCGGCTCAAGCTGGCCATGGAGAACGGCGACAGCGCCCAGGCCCGCCGTCTGTTTGAAGACGTAACCATGCCGCAGCTCAAGAAGGTGCAGGAAATCCTCACCACGGCCCGGGGCGAGATCAACACGTCCTTTGCCGGCACGGTGGAAAAGCTGCGCGCCAAAATCCGCATGACCACGCTGCTGGATATGAGCATGGGGGCGTTGACCGTTCTGGGGTGCTGCCTGGCGCTCTGGCTGCTCGTGCGGGGCATCTCCACGCCTCTGGCGCGCTTGAAGGACCACGCGGGCCGCGTGGCGGAAGGCGAGTTCAGCAGCGTGCCTATCAGCCAGGGCGACGAGGTGGGACAACTGGCCGAAGCTTTCAACATTATGGTGAGGCACATCAAGGAAAAGCTGGGCATTTCCCAGGGCATCATGCGGGGGATCACCCTGCCGTTCGCCGCTTTTGACGTGAATTGCCGCCTGGCCTATGTGAATCGGGCCATGCTGAACTGCTGGGGGCATTCCGGCCAGCCGGAGGATTACCTCGGTCAAACCGCGGGCGAGTTCTATTATGCCGACGCCCAAAGGGAAACGCTCTGCCACCAGGTCATGGCCGAACGGCGCGAAATCCTGAATTACGAAGTCACGCGCGAAAATTTTAAAGGCGAGGTCAAGCGGGTGGCCATGGATGTCTCGCCGCTCTGGGATCTGGACGGCACACTGATCGGCTGCTTCACCCTGCACCGCGATCTGACCGAGATCCATGCCCAGCAAGAGCGTATCGCGGCCCTCAACGAACGCATTTATCTTTCCGCCGACGAGGCGCGGGATATTTCCGGCCGCCAGACCCATGCCTTTGAACAGCTTTCCGAGCAGTTGCGCACCACAGGCGGCATGGCCGAGGATCAGGCCAAGGCGTCTCTGGACGCGGCGCAGGGCATCCGCAGCATGGCCGAGACCATGAGCGAGGTGGCGGCCAGGGCCGGCCGGGCCGCCGGCGACAGCAAGAGCGCCGAGGAGGAAGCTGCCGGCGGCGTGGAGGTGGTGCGCCAGACGATAGCCTGCATCGCCAAGGTGGCCGAGCAGACCGCCGCCGTGGCCAAGGATATGGAAGCGCTGGGCGCGCACGCTGCCGGTATCGGCCGCATCCTTGGACTGATCACTGATGTGGCCGACCAGACCAATCTGCTGGCGCTCAATGCCGCCATTGAGGCGGCCCGCGCCGGGGAGGCCGGGCGAGGTTTCGCCGTGGTGGCCGACGAGGTGCGCAAACTGGCCGAAAAAACCATGCAGGCCACCACGGAGGTGGCCGCCGCGGTACAGGCCATCCAGCAGGGCGTGGACTCGGGCGGCGCGGCCACGGAGCGCGCCGTGGAACTGACCCGTCAGACCACGCAACTGGCCGACAGCTCCGGCGAGCGCCTGAACCGCATTTTGGATGTTTCCCGGCAGGCGGCCGACACCGTGGCGGGCATCGCCCACGCCACCGAAGAACAGGCCGCCGTGGGCGGGGAGATGCTGGAGATGATCAAAAGCATCAGCGACAAGGCCCGCGACACCACGGACAATATGCGGGCCTCGGACGGGTATGTGCGGGAATTGAGCAAACTTTCCGGCGAACTGAAAAAAATCATCGACAGCATGCGCAGCGAACGCCGTGCGGAGCCGCGTTATCTCCTGCGCGATCCTTACAGGCTGAACGTCTTTTTCGGCGGCCGGGAGGTCGAAGCCACACTGGCGGACGTGAGCCGCTCGGGCGCGCGTCTCTGTTTTGCCGCACCGCCCGCTCTGGAAGGGGGCGCGTCGGTGGTTCTGCATGCCGTGGCCGCGCCTTTTGACACGCTCTTCGCGGACCGGGAGGCCCGGATCATATGGGTGGACGGCCCGCAGGCGGGCCTGGCCTTTGCCGAGCCCGCGGAAGGGGATCTGGAGGCCATCATCAGGTCTGTGGGCGGCGACAGGGCCTGAACAGGGGCGGGCCGTCTTGCCATCGCGGCGGCCTTGGGGCAGGGTAGGCGGCATGAAAGTATGCCTTTTACCCTCGCCCGCACCCGCCACCGGCGATGGTCCGGCCCCGGAAGCGCCTCCCGCGCCGTCCTTGCTTGAGTCCGTGGAACTGGACGTTCCGGCCGGGGAAAGTCTTTCGCGCGCCCTCTGGTTGTCCGGGCGGTTGCGGCCACTGCCGCTTTGCGGCGGTCTGGGCCGTTGCGGCCGCTGCCGTCTGCGTTTTCCGCACGACGCGCCGCCGCCCCTGCCCGCTGAAGAGGCGGTGTTTTCGCTGCGGGAACTGAACGCGGGCTGGCGGCTGGCCTGCCGCCGTCAGGTCCCTGAAGCGGCCTGCGCCGCTCCGCTGGGGCTGGAGCTGCCGCAGGAGGATTTCGCGCCGGAGGCGGCCGTCGCGCCGGAGATCGCCCGTGCCCACGCGGCCGGGCGGGAACTGTCTCTGGCTGTGGATCTGGGCACTACTTCCGTGTACTGGCGGGCGCTGGCTCTGGATGGCGCGGAGCCCGGGGCGACAGTCGCCGAGGGGCATTTTCTCAATCCGCAGGCCGGAGCCGGGGCGGACGTCATGTCCCGTCTGGCCGTGGCCCGCGCGCCGCAAGGCCGCGCCCGCCTGGCCGGGCTGGCCCGTGAGGCTGTGCGTCGCATTGTGGACGGTCTGCGCTCTTCGGACGGCAGAGTGGCGCGCGTCTGTCTGGCGGCCAATACGGCCATGACCGACATTTTTCTGGACCGCGACGTGGAAGGCCTCTGCGCCGCGCCCTACCGGGCCGCCCACGCCGGGCATGAGACCGCCTGCCTGCCGGGCCTGCCGCCGGTGTACATCCCGCCTCTGCCCGCGCCCTTTGTAGGCGGCGACGTGAGCGCGGGCCTGGCGGCTTTGCTGGAGGTCCGTACGCCCCGGCCCTTTGTGCTGGCGGATCTGGGCACCAACGGCGAACTGGCTCTGGTCACGGCGCAAGGGGAACTGCTGCTGGCCAGCGTGCCTCTGGGCCCGGCCCTGGAGGGCATCGGCCCGGAATGCGGGCAACTGGCCGGACCGGACGTGGTCACGGACTTCAGCCTCAGCCCGGCGGGCTTGGCGGCGCACTCGCCGGACGGCTCGAGCGGACCAGCGCGCGGCATCAGCGCCACTGGCTATCTTTCTTTGCTCGGCCTTTTGCTGCAATTGGGCCTGCTGGACGCCTCGGGCCTGTTCGCCCACGCGTCTTCGCCTTCGCTTATGCCGCTCGCGCGCAAGCTGGCCGCCGGACTGCGCAAGGAGCGGGGCCGGACGCACCTGTATCTGCCGCGCGGCCTCCGGCTGGCCGCCGCCGACGTGGAGGAACTGCTCAAGGTCAAGGCCGCCTTCGCCCTGGCCCTGGACGCCCTGCTGGCCGCGGCCGGCGTGCCGCCGCGCGACGTGGCCGCACTTTGCCTGGCCGGGGCGCTGGGCGAGCATATCCGGCCTGATATTCTGGAACAACTGGGCTTTGTGCCCGCCGGGCTCGGCTCCCGCATCCGCGCCGTGGGCAACGCCTCTCTGGACGGCGCGGCCCTGCTGGCCCTGCACCCGGAAAAGGGCGCGGCCCTGGCCCGCCTTTGCGCCGGAGCCCGTGTGCTGCCCCTGGTGGAAGATCCCGATTTTCATCACGCCTATCTGCGCCGTATGCGCTTTGGAGTCTGAATGCCGCGCCGCACCGCTTCGCCGTCCGCGTCCCCCAAGTCCCGCGCCTCCGACAGGAAACCGTCGCCTGCCATGCCCCGCGCCCCGCGCGCGGACAAGGGCAAGCCCGCCGCCCCGTCCGGTAATCGGTCCGACAACCGGTACGATAGTCGGCCCGGCAAGCCGCCGGCCGGTCAACGCCCGGAACGGCGGGACGCCATGGACGCGCCCCGCGCCCCGCGCCCCACGCGCGAGACGGGAAGCCGCTTCCCGTCGGCCTTGCCCTGGCCGCGAACCGACGCTTTGTTTCCCCCTCTGGATGCGGACGCGCGCCAGGCTCTGGAATGTCTGCCCGAGGCCCTGCACAAAATCTGGCCCCTGAACGCCGCGCACCGCCGCTCCCTGCCCGAGGATGTGGCCGCGCTGTCGCGCCTGCTGACCACGGAACGCCGGGATCTGCGGCGGCCCTATTGGAGTTCCCCGGCCTTTGTCAGCGCCTATCTCTATTATTTTCTGCCCTGGAACCTGCTGCGCCTGACCCGCCTGCTGGCGGCCCTGCCTCTGCCCGACCCGCGTGCCTTGGCCCCGGAGGGCGGCGAAGCCCTGCTGCTGGACGCGGGTTCCGGGCCGCTGAGCCTGCCCCTGGCGCTCTGGCTGGCCCGGCCCCAATGGCGGGAAGCCCCGGTGCGGGTGTTGGCCCTGGACAGCGCGGCCCGGCCGCCGGAATTGGGCAAAGCCCTGTTTGCCTCCTGGGGCGCGTGCCTGGGCTGGAAAACCTGGCCCGTGCGCACGGCCCAGGGGCCGCTGGAAAGCCTGGCCCGGCAGGCGGCCCCGCTCCTGGCCGGGAAAGGCGGGGCGCAACGCTGCCGTCCCTGGCTGGTCACGGCGGCCAATGTGCTCAATGAGCTGCGTCCGGGCCGTAAGGGCGGGGGCGGGCGGCAGGCCTGGGATGAAGAGCCGGAAGACGGGGAGGGCGCGGAAGTCGCGCCGCAGGGGCCGCTGGCCGAACGCCTGGACAGTCTGCTGGATGCCTTCGCGCCCCTGCTTTTCCGCCATAACGGCGCGGAGCCGGAAAATGCGCCGGAGAGCGGGGCGTCGCCCGCCCTGCTTTTTGTGGAGCCGGGCACGCGTCTGGGCGGCAACACCATCATGCGGCTGCGCGACCTGGCTCTGGAAGGCGGCCTCGCGGCGCTGGCCCCCTGTCCGCACAACGCGGCCTGTCCGCTGCTGGCCGGGCAGGGCGGGCGGACCTGGTGCCACTTTACCTTTGACAGCCGGGACGCGCCGGACTGGCTGCTGCGCCTTTCCACAGAGGCGGGCCTGGCCAAGAGCGGACTTTCCCTGGCTCCTCTGCTGCTCGGCGCGGCGGCGGAACCGGAAACTGTCCCTGTCGCCGCCCCCGGCCGGGAAAAAACGCTGCCCGCCCGCGTGCTTTCCGCGCCTTTTGCAGTGCCGGGCCTGGCGGGCCGGGCGCGCTACGCATGCACCGCTGAAGGTCTGATGCTGCTGGAAGACGCCGAGGCTCTGGCCTCGGGCGACCGGCTGCCTGTCCGCCTCATGCCGGACGCGCCGCGCGACGCCAAAAGCCGGGCGCGCATTATCCGCAGCCCGCGTGCGCACGTGTCCGCAAAGCCTTGAGCGGCGCGGCTCCGCTATTTTTTACATGAACTTTTTGTGAATTTTTATCATGTAATTTCAACTCATTATCCGAGAAATGCGGACTTTCGGGGCTTTTTTTTCAACCCCGCCGGGCGTATATAAGCCCAGTTTGGCGCCCCGCTGGCCGGGCGTGTCGCTCTCCAACTTTTATCCCAAGGTTTATGTTCTGATGATCGCAATGCCCAAAAATCTGCCGCAGCCGCAGTTGAAACCCAATACGGACGTGGTGCTGCAGAAGCGCTATCTGCGTAAATCCCTGGACGGCAAGCTTACTGAAACCCCGCGCGACCTTTTCTGGCGCGTGGCTTCCGCCATCGCCGCCGAAGAAGGCAAGTACGAGGGGTCCTCGCGTGAGCCGGAGTCCCTGGCCCGCGACTTCTACGACCTGATGACCTCCTGGAAGTTTTTGCCCAATTCGCCCACGCTGATGAACGCGGGCACGGATCTGGGCCAGCTTTCCGCCTGTTTCGTCCTGCCTGTGGGCGACTCCATTGAGGAAATTTTCGACGCCGTGAAGTTCGCGGCCATGATCCACAAATCCGGCGGCGGCACGGGCTTTTCCTTCTCGCGCCTGCGTCCCAAGGAAAGCCGGGTGGGTTCCACCGGCGGCGTGGCCTCCGGGCCGGTTTCCTTTTTGCGCATTTTCAATACCGCCACCGAGCAGATCAAGCAGGGCGGCACGCGGCGCGGGGCCAACATGGGCATTCTGCGCGTGGACCATCCGGACGTGCTGGATTTCATCCGGGCCAAGGAAAAAGAGGGCGAATTCAACAACTTCAACCTTTCCGTGGGCCTGACCGAAGCCTTTATGCAGGCCGTGGAAAAGGACGAGCACTACGACCTGCGCGCGCCCAACACCGGCGAGGTGGTGGACCGCCTGCGCGCCCGCGACGTTTTTGATCTGCTGGTCAAGAAGGCCTGGCAGTCGGGCGATCCGGGCATCGTCTTTCTGGACCGCATCAACCGGGACAATCCCACCCCGGACCAGGGCGAGATCGAATCCACCAATCCCTGCGGCGAGCAGCCCCTGCTGCCCTTTGAAGCCTGCAATCTGGGCTCCATCAATCTGTCCTGCTTCTATCTGCCCGGCCACAACGACGATGCGGACCCGGCCCGCGCGGGCATCGACTGGGACGAACTGCGGCGCGTGGTGCACCTTTCCGTGCGCTTTCTGGACAACGTCATCGACGCCTCGCTCTTTCCCCTGCCGCGCATTGCCGAGACGGTGCGCAAAAACCGCAAGATCGGTCTGGGCGTCATGGGCTTCGCGGATCTGCTCTTTGAACTGGGCGTGGCCTACAATTCCCAGGCGGGCATTGACCTGGCCGAGCGGATCATGGGCTTCGTGCAGGAGGAAGGCCACAAGGCCTCGGCCGAACTCGCCAGGGAGCGCGGTCCCTTCCCGGCCTATCCGACCTCCCTGTACGCCAAAAAGAAAAAAGGCCCCTACCGTAACGCCACGGTGACCACCATCGCGCCCACGGGCACGCTGTCGATCATCGCGGGCTGTTCTTCCGGCGTGGAACCGCTTTTCGCGCTCTGCTTCACCCGCAACATTCTGGACGGCGAACGGCTGGTGGAGGTCAACCCCCATTTCGAGGCCGCGCTTGCCGCCGCCGGTCTGGCCGGCCCCGAGCTCATGGACAGCGTGGTGGCCAAGGGCTCCATCCAGGATCTGGATTTTCTGCCCGCCAAGCTGCGCAACGTCTTTGTGACCGCCATGGATATCGAGCCGGTCTGGCATCTGCGCATGCAGGCGGCCTTCCAGCGGCATACGGACAATGCCGTGTCCAAGACCGTGAATTTGCCCAATTCCGCCACGGAACAGGATATTTTCGACATTTACTGGCTGGCCTACAAGGAAGGCTGCAAAGGCGTCACGGTCTACCGCGACGGCTGCAAGAGCATTCAGGTGCTGGCCACCGGCGAAGGCCAGAAAAAAATGGACGGCGAGTCCGCCCCGCAGAACCAGACCGCGTCGCAGGCGGGCAAGCCCACGTCGGCGGTGCGCAAGCGTCCGGACGTCGTGCAGGGTTTCACCCAGAAGGTGCAGACCGGCCTGGGCGCCATGTACCTGACTGTCAACGAGGTGGACGGCGAACCCTTTGAGGTCTTCGCCACCATCGGCAAGTCGGGGCGCTCCATCACGGCCAAGGCCGAGGCCATCGGCCGTCTGGTCTCTCTGGCCCTGCGCTCGGGCGTGCATGTGCGCGACGTGGTGGCCCAGATCAAGGGCATCGGCGGCGAGCACCCGGTCTTCCGGGGCAAGGGCCTGCTGCTGTCCATCCCGGACGCCATCGCCTGGGTGCTGGAAAAGCGCTATCTCAAGGATGAGCACATCGGCGAGGTCAATGACCTGGAAGTGCAGCGCTGTCCGGAATGCAACGAGCCTCTGGTTTTTCAGGAAGGCTGCCTGATCTGCCCGGCCTGCGGGTTTTCCCGCTGCGGCTAACAGCGCCGGACGGTCTTTTTGCCCGCTGACGGCACAAGCAGCACGGCCCGGCTTGGTCACGTAGTACGCTACGTTCCCGCGCCGGGCCGCTTGTTTTCTTTGTCAGCGAGCAAAAAATTTTTGAACGCCGCTCACTACGGAGAAAAACGATGTTGTCTGTGAGGGTGAAAGGGTTCTGTTTGTTGTTGGCCTTGCTGGTCTTCTGCTGGTCCCCTTCGTGGGCCGGGGCGCGGGAAATCGGCGAATCCG
>ERZ506979.307-NODE-307-length-36217-cov-6.769371_pt1 | contig 36217 bp, 27 predicted proteins | sample MGYA00512887_ERZ506979 | MGnify/ENA metagenome assembly ERZ506979 | reverse complement strand
AATGCACGAATTAAAATGTTACAGACGATGCTAAGAACAAAGGAGCCGCCTGCAAAGCACATCAAAAGCAGCCCGGATACTTTGCCATATCCACTTAAATACCATTTAGATATGCAGTTAAGCACAAGATTATAGCTTAGCCCCACTCCAATACCGCCCAATATTCCATAGCCTAAACAAAGAGTAAACATGAACGGAAATGCAGCAAACAAAGAGAATCCTCCTGCAAACAAGACTGCACAAAGGCGCAAGCCCCAGGAAAATCCAAAGCGCTTTGCTACCATACCGCCTGGCATCCCTCCAAGGCAATAAAAACTAATTGAAAATGCATATACAAGGGACGTACTATCTCTACTAAGACCAAGTGCTTGCTCTAAAGGTGTAACAAAAACAGACCAGGAAAAAACGATTCCTAGCAGGCGGATGGACTGTTTATTTTAGGCACAGAGCTTTCAAAAAATCAAATGGAACTACTGCGTAAACTTAAGACGCCTTTTGTGGTAGTGGATAACCGTTGTTTTTTTGAGAAATTTCATAGCATTGTAATGGATAACCAGGCCATCGTTTACGAAGCTTTGCGTTATCTATGCGACCTTGGCCACCGTAAAATTGGCTATATATGTAGTAATACTTCTATTGCAAACTTCGAAGAGCGCAGCCAGAGTTTTTATGCAAGCGCTAAATATCTCGGTTTTGAAATTTCAGAGGTTTTTCCCGTCACACCTACTTTAAATGAAGCCTGTCAAGATATGCGCGAGTCTCTTCTTTCGGGCAGATGTGTTCCCTGCGCACTTTTTGCGGACAATGATACCATTGCGCTTGGTGCGATCAAAGCCCTTCAGGAGGCAGGCTATCGAATCCCCGATGACGTTTCTATTATCGGAATAGATGACATTGCCTTTAGCTCTATTTCCTCTCCTACTCTTACAACAATACGCATATCGCGCATGGCTATTGGACGAACTGCAGGGATTGTTCTTTCTCAATATGTAGCGGCGCCTGAAGAACAACACCCCTACCACTGTTCTTACGAGCGGTGAACTTATTATTCGCGAAAGCAGGCGGTGCGTTAAATAATATATTTTTTGTTTGTGTTTAATTTTATATTAATCACTATTTCATTTTTTCTTTTAGAAGCCGTTTGCAAGATGTTATTTCTATCTAATTCAAAATACCTTTCGTCAATTCACCTAGTTCTACTTCTTTTATAGTAGCTTAAAAATGCTCTTGATGAGTCGGAGCTGCAAAGTGGACTATTTAAGCTTTCTTATTCGTCGCTCTTCCGCCTAGCTTATTTTCCAATAGAAAGCAACTTGTTTTCCGAGGCTACGATCGAATTTAACGCCACAAGGCCTATTTCTCTGGATGGATAAGAGGAGGTCCTGCGAAAAAACTAGTGGATTTATTTCTGTAACAAAAAATCCTCTCTAGCTCTCGAGTCGCACCTCTGGCATCAGAGAGCCATGTGCTCCTTGAAAAAGTAGATATTATCGATTTTCCACCGGCTAAAAGCCGCCCTGAAGGGCGGCTTTTAGCGTTTCGCCGGGCCGGTGGGGAAATGGAAAGCATTTGGACGAAAGCCGCAGGGCGGGATGCTAAAATTAGCATCATGATTTAGCTCTTCATAGAGGGAGGCTGCCAACAATGGAATTTATGAATGCTGTAGAGCAGGCCCTGCGCAACTACGCCCAATTTTCCGGCCGCTCGGGCCGCAAGGAATTCTGGTACTTTATGCTGTTTCAGTACAGCATCCTCTTCGCCTTTTCCCTGCTTAGGTTTACCGCCCTTGGCTGGTTGCTGCTGGGGCTGTTTTCCCTGTTCACTCTGATCCCCAGCCTGTCGGTTTCCGTGCGCCGGCTCCACGATATAGGCCGTAGCGGCCTGTGGCTGCTGATGGGCCTTGTGCCGGTTTTCGGCTGGCTCGTGCTGGTGATCTGGTTTTGCCAGCCGGGGGTCTCCGAGGAAAACGCCTTTGGCCCGCCCCTGCGGCCTGCCTTCCTCCCCGCCGCCAAGGCCGGCCGCAGCCTGGGGATCAAATGCATTTCCGGCCCCCTCCGGGGCCATACCTACCGGATCGGCAGCAGCGGCATCGTGCTGGGCCGGGCGGCTGCCTGCGGCGTCCGCTTCCCCGACGGCACCCCCGGCGTCAGCCATCAGCATTGCTGCATCCGGATAGACCAGGGCGGGCCCATCCTCATCGACCTAAACTCCCGCTTCGGCACCGCCTTGGCGGATGGGAAAAAGCTGCCGCCCAATTACCCGGAACGCCTGCAACCCGGCAGCCGGTTCTACGTAGGGTCCCCGGAAAACCTGTGCCAAATCGTTTATCTATAACCAAATCTTTTTTTACGGAGGGATTGTATTATGGCAGAAATCCACAAAAAAATTACGACCTGCCCCAATGGGCATCCCTATGATCCATCCCGATATGAAAGCTGCCCCTATTGCAGCAGCGGGAGTTTCATCCCATCCCTAGATCCCTTTGGTGGGATGCCCGGCCATGCTACGCCCACAGAAGACGGCTTTTCGGCCACAACAGACCCGACGTCTTTTTCCCAGAACGTTCCCTCGGACGGCCCCACCGCCTTTGGCCCCACCACCTTCCCCGCCCAGCATCGTCTTTCCAACCGGATGCATGACACCATGTCCGTGGACCCCCATACCCCCGCAGGCGCGCCTTCCCCTGTGGTGGGCTGGCTGGTGGCCATAAACGGCCCCTGCCGGGGCAACGACTACCGGCTTCGAGTGGGCTATAACTATATCGGCCGGGTCTCGGGGGATATCTGCATCCACGGGGATGCCACCATCTCCGCCGAGCGGGATTCCAGCGTCACCTATGTCCCCCAGACCAAGGGCTTCTATATCGCCCATGAGCTTGGGAAAAACCCACTCCTGCTCAACGGCAAGCCGGTGATCCGGGAAGCGGAATTGAAAAACTACGACCGGATCACCATCGGCTCCACCAACCTGATTTTTATCGGGCTATCCGGAGAGCATTTCGACTGGAGCGAGGGGTAATGCTATGATGCCTCCTTTCCCCCTCTCCCCCGCCGCCATTGCAGCGGATGCGGCCGAAGGCTTGTCGCCCTGGCAAACCTGGTTCCGATCCCTATGCGCGGCCCCCTGGTTCCCCCCTGTGGTTTTGTGCCTGCTTGTGGGGCTGCTGGCCTGCGTTGGGGCCCTGCTGGTTTTGGCCAGGCGCAATGCCTTGGCCCTGCGCCGACTTCGTGAGTCCGCCGCCCCCATCGTTTCCGTGGCGGTGGGCAAGGTCCATGGCCAGGGCGCCCGGGACTACCAGCAGGACAGCTTTGGGATCTCCGACCCAAGCCGCCTGCAAAGCCACGGCATCCTGGCCGTAGTGGCGGACGGCATGGGCGGGCTCCAGCATGGGGATAAGATCAGCGCCGCGGTGGTGGAAACCATTTTAGACGGGTTCCTCTACTCCCAAGGCCAGGGCACGCCGGAACAGGCGCTATTGACCCTGACCCAATGGGCCGTACAAAAGGTCAACGGCATACTAGGCCCCGGCCAATACCGGAGCAGCGGCTCCACCCTGGCCATGGGCTTGATAAAGGACAATGTCTTTTCCTTCGTCAACATAGGGGATAGCCGCATTTGCCTTTGCCGGAACGGCTGCCTGATCCAACTGACCCGGGAGCACGATTTCAAACAAACCCTGGCCTTGCAGGCGGTCAATGGGGAGATCCCCTTGCAGGACGTTTATACGGACAAGCGGAAGGACGGGCTGGTCAGCTTCCTGGGCATGGGCCCGCTGGAGCAGCTGGATCTCCCTGCCGGCCCCCTGGCCCTGCGTCCCGGCGATCAGCTGCTGCTCATGTCCGACGGGGTATATAACGCTCTAAGCGACCAGGAGCTTCTCAAGGCCCTAGGCGCGGGGTCCAACGCCCCTCAGGCCCTGGAGGCGGCCATCCTGCAAAAGGGCTACCAAAACCAGGACAACTATACGGCCGTAATCCTGGCCTGCGAGGGGGGGCAATCTCCCCGCCCGCGCAACCCCAATAGGAGGGAAGCCCATTGATCCGTACGTTTTGCTATTCCGATATCGGCGGGCGGGCCTGCAACGAGGACGCCGTGGGGATAAAAACAGCGGGGGAGGACCAGGTCCTGGCCGTCCTGGCCGACGGGCTGGGCGGCCACGGCGGCGGCCAAATCGCCGCCTCCCTGGCGGTGGATACGGTATGCGGCGGCTGGGAAGGGGCCTCCCTCCCCAATTGCCTATCCGGGCTCATCCTCAAAGCCCATCAGGAAATCCTGCAGCTGCAGACCCCCGAATGCAAAATGAAATCCACCATTGTGGCCCTGTCCCTTTCCCCCGGCTATGCCGAATGGGCCTATGCCGGCGATTCCCGGCTATACCGGTTTCTAAACGGGGCCCTGGCGTACCAGACCCGGGACCACAGCGCCTCCCAGGTGGCCGTGCTGCTGGGCCAGATCCAGCCGGAGCAGCTCCGCTTCCACGAGGACCGCAGCCGCATCTTCCGGGCCTTGGGCCAGGAGGGAGGCCTGAACGTGGATATGGGCAACGTCCCCCTGTTGCCGGGGGAGCACGCCTTCCTGCTGTGCAGCGACGGCTTCTGGGAATATGTGTACGAGGCGGAAATGTTGCAAACCCTTGCCCAGGCCAGCTCCCCGGAGGATTGGATCGGCCGGATGCGGCAAATCCTTTCCCAGCGCATCCCCCCCAACAACGACAACAATTCCGCCGCGGCCATTTGGCTGCGCATACCTGAAAGGAGTTAACACAATGTATCGCAAATGGTTCCCCCGTCTTTTCTCCCTTTTGCTTCTGATAGGGCTGTTATGCGGCTGTACGAAACAGGATTTCACCTATATTGACGCCAAGCAGGGCGTAGCCCGGGTCTACTGCACCATGCGGGGGGCGGACGGCGCGCTCATCGCCGATTCCAACGGCAGCGTCGCCTCCGTTGGCAGCGGGTTCTTCGTAGGCCCCCTGGATCAGGATCCGGAATACCTGATCACCAACCACCATGTGGTGGAGAATTATATCGAAGAGGGCCAAGGCGAATGGGTGACCCTGCCCACCACGGACGGCGGCTCCGTGACCCTGAAAACCTATGTGGATATCTATTTCGATGAGGAAACCTCCCTGCCCGCCACGGTGGTGGCCTATAGCGAAACCGCGGACGTGGCCATCCTGCGGCTGAGCACCCCCACGAACCAGCGGATTGCACTGCCCCTGCTGCCGCCCACGGAGGATATGATCGGCAGCCAGGTTTACGGCATCGGCTTCCCTGGCCTATCGGATAACCTGGCGATGGACGCCGCCACCCAAAACGGCCTGCAGGATATGACCGTCACCAGCGGCACCATCAGCCGGCTGCTCACCTCCTCCGGCTCCGGCGTGCGCCGTATCCAGACCGACATGGTGATCCAGCACGGGAATTCTGGCGGCCCCATGGTCAATAACCAAGGCGCGGTGCTGGGCATCAATTCCTGGGCGGTGACCGATGAGGATTCCCTGGAGCAGAACTATTACGCCTGCAACATCCAGGAGGCCATAGATCTGCTGGATCAGTACAGCATCCCCTACGCCCTGGCGGGCAGCTCCGCTTCCAACCTTCCCTATATCATCGGCGGGGCCGTGTTAATTTGCGCGGCGGTGGTTGTGGCGGCGGTGCTGCTGACGAAGGGCAAGCGGGGCAAGCACGCCTCCCAGCCCCTTCAAAAGCAGACTCTTCCCGCGCCGGAGCGCGTCCAGCCGAGGGACACGGCGGCCGTTGGGAATCCCCAGGATTCCGGCTACCGGATCCAGGGTACCACCGGCGCCCTGGCGGGCAAGCGGTTCCTCATCCCCAAAACGGACCCGCTGATCCTGGGCCGCAACCGGGACCTGTGCAACGTGGTGTTCCCCAATACCCCCGGGGTAAGTGGAAAGCATTGTGCCGTTTGGTTCAAACATGATAAACTATTTTTGCAGGACCTGGGCTCCACCCACGGCACCTTCCTGAAAAACGGCGCCAAACTATTTCCCAACCAGCCCATAGAGCTGCAGGTGGGGGATAGCTTCTACCTGGGCTCTCCCTTGGAAGCCTTTGTGATTGCAGAAAAGCGGGGAAGCTGACATGGAGACATTGGATACCAACCTGCCCGGGGGATATTTGCTTCAGGGCCCACGCCATAGTTACCGGCTGGACGCTTGCCTGGGCAAGGGCGGCTTCGGCATCACCTACCGGGGGCGGGAGACCGCCACGGGCGTCCCCGTGGCGGTAAAGGAGTATTTCCCCAACCTGTGCAAGCCCATTCGGACGCCGGATGGCGGCATCGCCCCCAGCCCCCAGCATCAGGACGCCTATGCCAAGGGGAAAAAGAGTTTCCTCAACGAAGCCGCCATGCTTAAGGCCCTGGATGAGATCCCTTCCGTGGTAAACATTTTGGATTTCTTTCCCGAAAGCGGCACGGCCTACATGGTAATGGAATATCTGGATGGCATCACCCTGCGCCAAATGGTGGAGCGGGATGGGCCCATCCCCATCCAGACCCTGCTGCCTCCCATGCTCTCCTTCATCCGGGATCTTTCCACCATGCATCAGCGGGGGGTGCTGCACCGGGACATCGCCCCGGACAACATCATGTGGATGCCGGACGGCTCCTTCAAGCTCCTGGATTTCGGATGCGCCCGGGCCATGGAGGACGGCCGCTCCATGTCCGTGCTGCTCAAGCCCGGCTTCGCCCCCTTTGAGCAATACCAGACCCGGGGCCAGGGGGATTATACCGACCTGTACGCCCTGTGCGCCACCATCTATTATTGCATCACCGGCCTGGTGCCTCCCCAGGCGCCGGAACGGATCTTCGCCCTCCATGACAACCAGCCGGACCCCCTGCCTGCCCCCAGCAAGGTAGGCGTCCCGATATCTCCCGAACTGGAGTCCCTGCTCATGTGGGGCCTGGCCGCAGACGCCCGCCAGCGCCCTCAAACCATGGCCCAGTGGCTGGACCTGCTTGAAAAGGTGCCTTTCTTTCCCGAGGACGACCCCCTGCCCCCGGACCCGGACCCAAAAAAGCGGCTATCCCCCCTCGGCATTGCCATCCTTTGCCTGTGCGGGGCGGGCGCGCTTGCCCTTCTGGCGGCTTTGATCCATGCCCTGTAACCACCAACGACCATTTGTGAGGCTGCGAACGTGAAAAACCAACGGAATTATTGCCCATATTGTATGACGCCCATATCCGGCAACGCCAGCTGCCCCAATTGCGGCCTGACCGCCGGGACCTATGTCCCTTCCCCCCACCATCTGCGGCCCGGCACCGTGCTGATGGACCGTTACCTGGTGGGCCGGGTGCTGGGGGAAGGTGGCTTTGGCATCACCTACATCGGCTGCGACCTGCGGCTGGAGCTTAAGGTGGCCATCAAGGAATATTATCCCGTGGACAAGGCCAGCCGCAACGCCACCATATCCCCGGAGCTGACGGGCTACAGCGTAGGCCCGGCCCGGGAAGGCTTTGAGCGGGGCAAGAAGAAATTCCTCAACGAAGCCAGGGCCATGGCCAAGATGGATAAGCAGCAGGTCATCGTCAGCGTGCGGGACTTCTTCGAGGCCAACAATACCGCCTATATCGTCATGGAATACATCGAGGGCACCACCTTCACCGAACTGGTGGCCCAGCGGGGCGGCCGGCTTTCCCCCCAGGAGCTCTTCCCCATGATCGAGCCCCTGTTCCGGGCCCTGTCCACCCTGCATGAGGGGGGCCTGATCCACCGGGATATCTCCCCGGATAACCTGATGCTGGAAAACGGGGAGGTGCGGCTCATCGACTTTGGCTGCGCCCGGGAAAGCGAGCACGGGGAGGAAACCCTGACCATCACCCTCAAGCATGGCTATGCCCCCATCGAGCAGTATCAACAAAAGGGCCAGGGTCCCTGGACGGACGTATACGCCCTGTGCGCCACCATCTACTTCTGCCTGGTGGGGAAAAAGCCGCCCCAGGCCCTGGACCGGATCGGGGGCGAATCCGACCTGATGCTGCCCAGCAAGCTGGGCATCGCGATCACCCCCCAGCAGGAGGCGGCTATTTTACGGGGCCTGAACCTGTCCCCCCGGGGCCGGTTCCAGACCATGGAGGAGCTCCACGGCGCCCTGTATCCGGCGGTAGTGCCGGACCCTGTGCCCCCGGAACCTGTGCCCCCGGAGCCCGTTCCCCCGGAGCCTGTGCCCCCGGAACCCGTTCCCCCGGAGCCTGTGCCCCCGGAACCTGTGCCCCCCGAGCCCGTGCCCCCGGACCCCGTGGCGGATATCACCTCGGACATCCCCACCCCCTCCCGGTTCCGGCAGTACCTGGCGGGAAAGGGCCGGTATGTGGCCCTGGGTGGCGTATTTGTGCTGGCGGCCATCATCTGCCTGGCGGGGCTGCTGCTGGGCGGCGGCGCGCCGGAGCAGGCGCCTGTGGAACCTGTGGAAGAGGTTTCGGCCCAGCCCAGCCAGATCGACCCCGCCGCCGTTGACTGGGAAAGCGCCTATATCCTCACCAGCCTGGATATGTCGGCCGATGGCTTCCAGCGGCTCATGGGGAACCCGTCGATTACCGCCCTGGTAGCGCCGGCGGGGCTGGAGGGAACCCTCCCTCGCCAGGCGGACGGCAGCCCGGTTTCCCTGACCAAGCCCCTGCGCATCGACGAGGGGGCCACCCTGGGGATCGAGGCGCTGATCGTGGAGGAAGGGGGCTTCCTGGAGGTCTACGGCACCCTGGACGCCCGCTATAGCCAGCTGCAGCTGCGGGGCCAGGATACGCGCCTCTTCTTCCCCAACGGCGCGGCAGGCTGCTTGCAGGCGGCGAACTGCAGCCTGTGGATGGAGACTTCTCCCAACATGTCGGCTGCGGATCTGACCTCCGCCCGGGAAGGCGGGGCCTATGTGGTGATTTTCCAGGAGGACCTGGACGGCGCCCAGGAGGTATCCACCCTGGAGGAGCTCAAGGCGGCCCAGGACTGCCGGCTGCTCAGCGGCATCAAGATCACCCGGGATATCGTCCTGGATGAAGGGCTGTCCTTTTCCTGCCCGGTGTATATTTGCGAAGGCGTGACCCTTTCCGCTGTCCCCCAGGAGCCAGGCGAGGACTCCTATCAAGCGTTATGCATGTATTCCAGCCGGGCGGTCCTTGTCAATTATGGCGATTTGTCCCTGCCTTCCATTTGGATGGGCGCCGGCGCGTCCGCGCTGAACTTTGGCACGATAGATAGCAGCCTCTGGATGGACTGGGAGGGGAATGCTTGTGTGTTCTGGAATGCCGGCCAGGCTGCGCTTAACGACCTTCCCCGGGTTTGGAAGGGAATGTTCCTCAACGCCTGCTCCGGGACGCTGGAGACGCCGGATATGTATATCGTAAGCGGCAGCGCCCTGGTCAACCTGGGGCAGATCCTGGTTCAGCCAGTCTCGTCGGAGTTTAGCGGGGAAGAGCTTTACCTGCAAACCGGCGCAAGCCTGTATAACTACGGCTCCATCACCGTGGCGGAAAACGCCGCGCTGGTCAATTGCGGCATCTTGCGCAACCAGGGCGAGCTGGATGTCCAGGAAAAGGGAATCCTGCGCAACAGCTTCCTGGTGGAGAACCAGGGCGGCACCATAAAGGCGGCGCAAAGCGCCGAGCTGTGCGGCATGGCCAACCAGGTGCAGGGCGTCTACTGCTCCACCGGCGGCACCATCGACCTGCAGTGCGGCAACCAGCCCACCATTTATCCCATCCTGTGCCATGAGGAGATGGCGCAGCTCTCCGCCGCTCCCAAGGCCGACACGGCAGAGGAGCTTGCGGCCCTGCTGGCGGATCCCCAGGTGGATGCCGTTGCCATTTCCGGCGATTTCGCCTATAACGGCCATCTCACCTTGACGAAGGATCTGTATCTCACCGGGAAGCTCTCCCTGGGGGAGGGCCATTTGACGGCCATCGGCTGCAAGCTCATCCTCGCCGAGGGCGGCGCGCTGGAGGCGCAGGACCTGTCCCTGCTGGAACGCGCGGTGGTGCAGCTGGAGGGCGGGACCCTATCCCTGCCCGATGGAGGCGGCCTGCTGCTGGATGGAAGCCTGCTGCTGGACAACGGCGGCCAGTTGTACGCCCCGGGCGCAGACATCCAGCTGCGGCAAGAGGCCGCCATCGGCGTCCGGGATTCCGGCAACTTCCTCTTTGCGGATGGAAGCGCCTTCCGCCTGGAGGGGCGCTCCGCGTGCCTGCTGGGGCATCTGGGCGCCTTGGCGCTGACGGATGTCAGCTTGGAAGCGGATAGTTCTCTAATCGCGTTGAACAATTATGCCATTTTCCGGAATTCCAGCATCACCCTGGAAAACCAGGGCCAGCTTGTTGGCTCCGGCGCGACCATGAACATGGACGCCTGCTCCCTGACCGTGGCCCAAAATGCAGACGCGCACCTCCGGGATTGCAACCTGGTTTTCGCCAACACGGTGTTCCGTAACGATGGCAACCTGTTTTTCAACGGCTGGGACGAATATTCCGTCCAATTGAAGGACAGCCAGATCTACAACAACCAGTCCTTCTTCCTGTTCCTGCCCATTACCTTTGCAGGCGATGAAACCGCCATCTACAACCGGGGCGAGCTATATACCAACCGGGCGCTGCCCAGCGACCGCGTCATTGGGAACGCCCCCCGCCAGGAATAATGCCAGCCGCCCTAGAAAGCCAAGCCGCCCGGGGATGCTTCCCCGGGCGGCTTTCTGCCTGCGCCTATGGGCTTATAGGTCCTGGTACATCAGGGCGATCACCTGTTCCAGCCGTTCGCTCATGGACTCCTCTTCCCCCGCCGCGCCAATGGCGTAAAGGATCAGCCAGTCGTTGATGTTCCTAGGGTCCAGCAGGGCCATGCCGCAATCCGCCAGCATGGCGTTTAGGGTCCACCAATGCTCTTCGATCCGCTCCTGCATGGTAAGCTCCGTTTCCGGGGCTTCCAGCAGGCCGCCCGAAACCACGGTGGAATCCTCTGTGATCACATACAGCAGCAATAACAGCTTTCTAGGCACATCCTCCTTATGGCTGCGGATGTTTTTCAGGGCGGTGGCATTAGGCCAATTTTGCTTGATCAGCCGCTGGACCAGGGAATAGTTTTCCCGTTTTTTCCCCGAGGGCATGTGCATGGATAAATAGGTGCGCATCACCGTCTCCAGGGAATAATAGGGCTCCGGGATATCCAGCCAAGCCGGTACCGGATGGATGAGCAGGGAGAGGAATTTGTCGAAATAATAGTAGGCCCGAAGATGCAGGGAGCCGAAATAATGCAGGTTTTTCAGGTAGCACCGCCGCAGGTCCTCCGGGGTTTGGATCATGAGGAATTCGTTTTGGATCTCCCGGGTCAAGTGGGATTGCTGGGCCTGGCTCCAGCTGTTGAGGCCGGGGGCCGGAGGCAGCTGCTGGAAAAACCGGTCCGCCTCCTGGTAACCGTAACCGTTGCGCAAAAACCAGGCGAACACCACGTCATGCCCATCCCGGTACTGGATGCCATAGTCGGTGCACATGCTCAGCAGATAGTCCAGCTGGCCTTCGCTAAACCCCAGGGCAAAGGCAATGCGAAACAGGTCCTGCCGGGTAGCGGGCAGGTTTTTATCCGAAAGCCAGTTCTTGATCTTTTTGACGATGGACTGGGGGTTTGCTTCCGGCATTGTGGAAACAAAAAAATCCACCAGACGCATTTGCAGGTCTTTGCCTGGATACATCTGCTGGAGCACGCCGCTAAAGGTACGGACGGGGAGCCGGTTTTCCAACAGGTAGGAAACCGCCATTTGTGGCGTCATTTGCCCATACAGGATACGATCATATTCAGCGGCAGAGGTGACCGTGAGCTGTTTGAACATAGACGCCCATCCTTATCCATAACTTATAATTATACAATACCATGTATGCTGAAAAAAGTCAACCAGCCGCTATTTTTCTAGAATGTAGGAGAATCATATCCAACGTTCCGGGATTTTCGGCGGCTTATCTTCCCCCTTTGCCCAAGCGCATGGCGCAGGGGGCGCCGTCTTTCAACATATAATATGCCGGGAGCCTGTTTGCAAGTCTCCCGGCATATGGGATATTTTGACCTTTGCCACGAGGCGCCCTGCTCCTATCCGTTTTGTTGCCAGGGCGGAGACGGACGGGGACGGATCATTTCCGGGCGGGCATTACATGGATGGCATGGCCAAAGGCCGCCTCCACCGCCTCGGTGACCCCTTCCATAAAGGTGGGATGGGGCCGCAGGCTGGCCAGCAGCTGTTCCGCCGTCAGGCCGTTCACCACCCCGCAGGCCAGCTCCCCGATCATATCCGTGGCCCGGGGACACATGAGCTGGGCCCCCAGGAGCACATGGCTCTCCCCATGGAACACCAGCTTGATAAAGCTGCGCTCCGCCTGCTCCATCCGGGTCTTGGCGTTGCCGTTCATCACATATTTCCCCGTAAGGGCGGGGATGCCCTGGGCCTTGGCCTCGTCGGCGGTAATGCCCACGCAGGCGATCTCCGGGTCCGTATACACGCAGGAAGGCACCACATTGGGGTTGATGGCCGGCGTCTTGCCGGCGATCCCCTCCACGCAGGCCAGGGCCTGGGCCTCGGCGGCATGGGCCAGCTGCATCTTGCCGTTGCAGTCCCCCACCCCGTAGATGCCGGGGATGCTGCTTTGATACCCGGCGTCCACCTGGATGAAGCCCCGCTCCATGGCGGGGGCGCAGCCCTGGGCAAACAAGCCGTTGGTATTGGGCCGGCGGCCCACGCTGATCAGCACCCCGTCGCCAAGGGCCGTTGCCTCGCCCTTTTTGGTGGTGAAGCTACAGCATAAGCCCGCTTCCTCCCGGGCGATGCCCGTGACCGTGGCCCCGGTGTAGACGCTGATCCCACGCTTTTTCAGGATCATGGAAAGGTTCTGGCTGATCTCCCGGTCCATCATGGGCAAGAGCCGGTCCAGGGCCTCGATGATGGTCACCTGGCAGCCCAGCCCTGCATAAACGCTGGCCATCTCCACCCCGATCACCCCGCCGCCGATGATGATCAGCCGCTGGTAAAACCGGTCCGGTTCCTCCAGCAGGGCGTCGCTGGTGCATACGTCCTCATCCTCCCGGGCCCCCGGGATGGGGGGGATGCTGGGATAGGAGCCGGTGGCCACCAGGATGTGCTTGGCCTCCAGGATCTCCTCCCCCGCCTGCACCTTGCCCGGCGCCAATACCTGGGCCTGGGCCTGGATCACCTGCACCTTGTTGGCCTGGAGCAGCTGCTGGATCCCCGTCCTGAGCGCATCCACGGTGGCCTGCTTATAGGCGTGGATCTTGGCATAGTCAAAGGACGCCTGGCCCGGGTACACCCCCATGCTGGCCATGGCCGACAGGCTCCGGTAAGCGTCCGCCGCGTGCATCAGGGCCTTGGTGGGCACGCAGCCCCGGTTCAGGCAGGTGCCGCCCAGATCCCGCTCCTCGCACAGGGCCACCGTAAAGCCCAGCTGGGCTGCCCGGATCGCCCCTACATAGCCTGCGGGGCCGCCGCCGATGATACAAATATCGTACATATTCCCCTTCTCCTTATGATAGTAAGATCCGGGGCTGGGCGCTGGCCCGGTCCCGGATGCCTTGGGACATGGTTGGATGGAACACGCCCGGGCTTAGAACCCGTAGCGCAGCACCGGTTCCCGGGATGCCTTCACCTCATCCGGCCGGCCGATCTGGGCGGCATGGGGGGCTTCATGCATGTATTCCGGGTTTTCCTTCCCCAACTGGTACAGCTGGCGGAATATCTCCGCCGCCCAATCCAGGGTCTCCTTGCTTTCGGTCTCGGTGGGCTCCAGCATCAGGGCCTCGTGGACGATCAGGGGGAAATACATGGTGGGGGGATGCATTCCATAGTCGATGAGGGATTTGGCCACATCCAGGGCGGAGACCCCCGTCTGCTTTTTATATTCGCTTAGATCCAGCACAAACTCATGCATGCAGGTCCTGTCGAAGGCCACGTCAAAGGTGCCCTTGATGCCCGCCATCAGGTAATTGGCGTTGAGCACCGCGTTTTTCGCCGCCTCGGGGATTCCCTCCCGGCCCAGGGTCATGATGTAGGTGAGGGCCTTTACTACCACCAGGAAGTTGCCTGCAAAGCTGCGTACCTGCAAGCCTTCCCCCCCATCCATGGTGGCGGACTTGGGCAAATAGGCCTGCAAATGGGCCTTGCAGCCCACTGCGCCGGCCCCTGGGCCGCCGCCGCCGTGGGGGGTGGCAAAGGTTTTGTGCAGGTTCATGTGGATGCAGTCAAAGCCCATGTCGCCGGGCCGCACCACGCCCATGATGGCGTTCAGGTTGGCCCCGTCATAGTAGCACAGGCCGCCGGCCCCATGGACCAGCCGGGTGATCTCCAGGATATTTTCATCGAAGATGCCCACGGTATTGGGGTTGGTGAGCATCAGGCCTGCGGTATCCTCTCCCAGCACCCCTTTGAGGGCCTCCAGGTCCACGCAGCCGTTGGGGGCGGAGGGGATGTTCACCACCGTGTACCCGCACATATTGGCGGTGGCCGGGTTGGTGCCATGGGCGGAATCCGGCACGATGATCTTGGTGCGCTTCCCGTCTCCCCGGGCATCGTGATAGGCCTTGATCAGCATTACGCCGGTAAACTCCCCGTGGGCGCCGGCAGCGGGCTGGAAGGTCATATCGTCCATGCCGGTGATCTCGCATAGGTATTGCTTGGCCGTATCCAACACCGCCTGACAGCCCTTTGTGGTATGGGCGGGGGCCAGGGGATGGATCTGGGTGAACCCGGGCAGGGCAGCCATTTCCTCGTCGATGCGGGGGTTGTATTTCATGGTGCAGGAGCCCAGGGGATAGAAGCCGCAATTGACCCCGTGTACCCGCTGGTTCAGCTCCGTATAGTGCCTGGAAATGTCGGTCTCGCTCAGCTCTGGCAGCCGGGGCGGGGCTTCCCGCTCCATGCCTTCCGGCAGGGCGACAGGGGCCACGTCGCAGGGGGGCAACAGGCTGCATTTGCGGCCCGGCACACTCTTTTCAAAGATCAGCTTCATTGCCCGCACACCTCCTTTGCAATGGCCACGGTTTGATCCAGCTTGGCCTTTTCCACGGTTTCCGTGGCGCACCACAGCACGCCCCCGTCCACCGGCAGGCCGCCCAGGATATCCGCTTCCTCCAGGGCGGCAAGCAAGGCGTCCGCCTGGGGCATATCCAGCAGGAATTCATGGAAGAACGCGCCCGGATACCGCAGGGATACCCCTGGGATCTGGCACAGGGCTGCCGCCAGATAATGGGCCTTGGCCATGCTCTGCCGGGCGGCCTCCGCCATGCCTTCTGGACCCATGGCGGCCATATACGCCCCGGCAGTCAGGGCGCACAGGGCCTGGTTGGAGCAGATGTTGCTGCTGGCCTTTTCCCGGCGGATGTGCTGCTCCCGGGCTTGAAGGGTCAATACGAAGGCCCGCTCCCCCCGGTTGTCCACCGTCTCCCCCACGATGCGGCCGGGGAGCTTACGCATGTGCTTCTTGGTGGTGGCCATATACCCTAAATAGGGGCCGCCGTAGGAAAGGGGCATGCCCAAAGGCTGGCCTTCCCCCACGGCCACGTCCGCCCCGCAAGCCGCCGGGGTCTTGGTGATGGCCAGGGCGATGGGGTTGCAGCCCATCACATACATGGCTCCGGCCTCGTGCACCGCCTGGCCCAGGGCCTGGGCGTCCTCGAAGAGGCCGTAGAAGTTGGGTTGCTGCACATAGAAGCTGGCCACATCGGCTGCCAGCATGTCCTTGAGGGCTGCCAGGTCGGTCTTGCCCTCCCGCAGGGGAACCAGCCGCATCTCACACCCCGCCCCATAGCAATAGGTGCGGATGGTGTTGATGGTATCCGGATGGGCTGCGGCGGACACCAGCGTCACGGTGCGCTTCCGGTCCCGGCACATGGCCGCCGCCTCGGCGGCTGCCGTGGCCCCGTCGTATACCGAGGCGTTGGACACGTCCATGCCGGTCAGCTCGCAGATCATGGTCTGGTATTCAAAGATGGATTGCAAGATCCCCTGGCTCATTTCCGCCTGGTAAGGGGTATAGGCGGTGAGGAATTCCTCCTTGGCGGGGATGTACTTGACGATGCTGGGGATATAATGGTCGTAGGCGCCGGCGCCCCGCAGCACGGTGGAAAACACCCGGTTTTCCCCTGCCATGGCGGACACCGCCCGGCGCACCTCCAGCTCGCTCATGCCGGCAGGGATATTGAGCCCCTGCTCCAGATACATGCTGGCGGGTACGTCCTGATACAGCCCCTTGAAATCCTGTAGCCCAAGCTGGGATAGCATTTCCTGCTGCTGGGCCTTGGTGGAGGGGATGTAGCTGCCCATATCAGCCCTCCGTGGCGCAGAAGGCCTCGTAGGCGGCCGCATCCAACAGCTCCTCGGTCTCGGACACGTTTTCCACCTTGATGATCCAGGCGCCGTAAGGGTCGGAATTGAGGGATTCCGGGCTGTCCGCCAGGTCCTCGTTCACCGCGCAGATCACGCCGCTCACCGGGCTGAGGATCTCGGAGACCGCCTTTACGGATTCCACATCGCCAAAGGATTCCCCAGCGGTCACATCGTCCCCCTCCTGGGGCAGGTTGATGAACACCACGTCCCCCAGGGCGTCCTGGGCGAAATCCGTGATGCCGATCACCATCACGCCGTCCTCCTCCTTCACCCACTCGTGGGACTTGGAATACTGCAACTCAACGGGATACTTCATGATCAATACCTCCAAATTTTTATTCACAGGTTTTATCCCAGGGCCTGTGCCGGCCCTGGGGCGGGTACGGTAAAAGGGTTACAGGCCAATCTTTTCCGAAAAGCCCTCCAGGGCCTCCAGCATTTGCTGCTGGTCGAAGCAATAATGCATCTGGGTATACTGGCTGCGGAAGGCCTCCACCTCTTGGGTCACGTCCTTGCACCGTAGGATGCAGTCCGCCATGATGCCGGCCAGCCGGTCGAATTCCGCCGGGCCAAAGCCGAAACGGGTCATTTCGCTCACACCCACGCGCAAGGCGCCGGAGGCCGTGAAACCCTCCTCCTCGGGGGTGGCCTGGTAGTTGACGATGATGTTGTTCTGCTCCAGCCGCTCCGCTACCTCGGGGCCTTCCCCGTAGCCCACGGACACGATCACCTGATGGGTCTCGGTGTAGTCGTTGGCCGGATCCCCCGCCACCTCCAGGCCGTGGGCCTTCAGGCTCTTGGCGAAGCTCTTGGCGTTGTTCACGATGTTCTTCTGGTATTCGTCCTTGAACTGGTTCATCTCATAGGCAGCCATCAGCAGGCCCAGCTGGGTGCCCAGGTGATGGTTGGATACGCTGCCCGGGAAGGCCCGGCGTTCGATGGTCTCCCAGAGACCGTATTTCAATTCCTCTTTCTGGTAGTTCACCGCAATGACGCCACGCTGGGGCCCAAAGAAAGTCTTATGGGTGGACCCGGTGACGATCTCCGCGCCCTCCTGGAAGGGCTGCTGGAAGTAGGGGCCCACCAGGCCCAGCACATGGGCCATATCGTACATGATGGTGGTGGGGATCCCCTGCTGGTCCACAAACTGGCGGATGGCGGCCACCGGCTCCCGGTGCAGCACCATGCTCTTGCCGAAGATGATCAGCTCGGGCTTATACTGGTCGATGAGCTTTTTGGTCTCCTCCACGTCGATCTTATAAATGTTATCCTTGCACACCGGGAAGTTCACGATGGCATGGCGTTCGGTCACCGGGTCGATGGCGATATAGTCCCGCAGGGCGCCCATGGGTTGGGCGGAAAGGTGGCCGCCCTTGATGATGTGGTTGTTCATCACATAGCCCAGGCGCTTGGGGTCATGCTTGCGGTCCAGCCGGTTTTTCCAATCCATCAGGGCGGAGAAGGTGGCCATATTGGACATCTGGCCGCTGATGACCCGGGTCTCCACCTCGGTGCAGCCGAAGTATTCCTTCATCTGCTCCACCAGCAGCTGCTCCACCCGGTCGATGAACTTGGTGCCCTGGTAATAGAAGATATCCGCGTCGTAGAAGGATTTTACCTTTTTATGCTCCGCATAGCGGAAGGCAGGGTCCGAGGCGCACAGCAGCTGTACGGCCCGGCTGGCGCTATTTTCCGAGGGGATCAGGTTGATGCACCGGTTCTGCCGCCAGTCGTGGTTTTCCGTGGCCTCCCGGATTAGGTTGACGGCCTTTTCATACCGGGGCGCGGCGTCCGCCTGGGCGGGGGCCGCCTCCGGCCGGTACAGGATGGGCCGGGCAAAAGGCGGCGCATCCGCCCGCATATGGCAGGCAGGCACCACAGCCTTGAGCCGCTTGCCCCGCACATCGATCTCTACCATATCGTCCGTGAGCACGTCGCTGGCAATGTAGGCCAGGCCGATGGAACGCTTGGCGGTCTCCTCCAGGATCACCGTGGCCAAGCCCTCGCCCTCCGCCTGGTAATAGGGCACCATGGTGCCGCTGGTGACCCAGCCGATGCACACGTCCCCTCTGTAAACCTCCATGCCGGCCCGCATCACGCCCCGATCCAGCAGGGTGATGGGTTGGATGCGCTTGGGCAGCACGGACAGGTCCCGGAAATCCCGATTCAGGATGGCCTTGTTGGCCTCCGCCTGCTTTTCCAGGGCCGCCCGGCCCACATAATTGCCCTTTTGCTCCGAGAAGCTCACGGCAAACTTGGCCAAAGGCACGGCGAAGATGGGGATCTCGCTGCCATCGGGGGCCTGGCCCATCTCATGGCCGTAAAGGGGCAGCCCCGCCTCCAGCCGCAGGGTATCCCGGGCGCCCAGGCCCGCGGGCTTGGCCCCCAGCTCCACCAGCCGGTTCCACAGCCAGGCGGCGTTGGCGCTGTCGATGAACAGCTCATACCCCAGCGGTTCCCCGGTATAGCCGGTCTTGGCCACCCGCACGGTCTTTCCTTCCAGCTCCAGGGTATTCAGGGCGTTTTTCATGGGCTCGGTAATGGCCTGGCCGCCGGACATGGCCAGCAGCAATTCCTTGCTCTTTGGCCCTTGGATGGCGACGGAGGCATAGTCCGGGGAAATATCCGTGATGGTGCAGTCGAAATCCTTGACCAGCGCCCCCAGATGGGCCAGGTCCTTGTCCTTATTGGCGGCGTTCACCACCAGCAGGAACCAATCCTCCTCGAATTTGTACAGATAGGCGTCGTCCACAGCCCCGCCGTTTTCGTTGGGGATGATGCAATACTGGGCCTTGTTCAGGTCCAGGGCCATCACGTTGCTGGTGAGCACATGCTGTAAGAAGGCCACCCGCTCCGGCCCCTGGATCAGCAGCCGGCCCATGTGGGATACGTCGAATAAGCTGCATACATGCCGGGTATACAGGTGTTCCGCCACAATGCCGGTGGGATACTGAATGGGCATTTCCCAACCGCCAAAGTCCACCATGCTGGCCCCTGCCGCCACATGGACATCGTAAAGTTGTGTGCGCTTGCATTCCTGCATTGTTTTGTTGCTCCTCCCGATAGATTGTTGATTCTGCAAGGGGTTGGATGTGCTGGTTTTTAGGGTACGAGAAAAGGCGCAAACTTCCCCTTGGAAATTTGCGCCTCCGTTTTTGCACCTGAGAGATTCCACACCCCTGCCGCCTTTTCAGGCGGGCTGAGGCGGTTGCACCTTCGGCGTATGGCAAGAAAAGCGTCCTGCCGTACTTTTTCGGAGTGTCGTCCTGGCTCGATCCTTTTGCCTGAGAGTTTCTGCTTGCCCCTTCGGCGCCGGGTTCCCGGTCTCTCCCGAGCCAATCATCCGACTATACGTTTTATTAACCCAAGGATACCATGAAACCCTAGGGCTGTCAACAAGTTTTCCAATGGTATTCTATCGATCCATAAGCATTTCTAATGCCTTAGCAAAGCCTCTCCCCATTGGAAGCCATCAATCCCAGGCGCAGGCCGGTGCGCAGGCCCAGCATTTCATCTATTCCGGAGGAGGAACCGTATGCGGCTAAAGCTTCCGCCGCAGCCAGATAACCCGGCCGGTCTGCCGCGCACAATGCGGCGACCAGCTGATCTTCCAGGCGGCCCCAATAGCCGGCCATGGCATAGGATAAAAAGTGCTGGCTCAAGCGGTTGGTACGGGCCAGATTGGCCTGCACCGCCTGGATCAAGCTGGCCAGCAAACCTGCCGCTTTGGGAAATTGCCCAAGGCCGATCAGTACCCCGGAAATATAATCGTCGCCCGAGGGGGTCAGTCCTGCGCCCAAGCCCAACAGCCGTGCCGTTTCCTGCACCGGGGCCGCAGGCAAGGCAGCCTCCAAGGCTCTATCGCCCCATGCCTCCAATCCCTCTACCCCGGCCTGGAAGGCCTTGCCATAGGGATCGTCCCGCCGGGGTTGCCGGCCTGCCAAAAGCAGCAATGCGCTGGGTTGCGGCCATGGCACCCGTTGCAGCAGCACGGCGGCAATATTGGAAAAATAGCCTTCTAGGGTTTCCCGATCCGACAGGTCGCCGCATACATGGGGGCTCTGTCCCCACTGGGGTAACGCTTCCGGAATGGCGATGCGGTATTCCCCCACTTCGATTAAATCCGAATGGACCCGGATCACATCCCCAGGTGAGACCCCGAAAAATGCCCGCCGCAGGTCTGTCACCAGCATGGCAGGCGATGGCGGCACATCCTGCCTTCCCAAACTATATAGGTTATCCACCGCCCCTGCCAATGCCGGCATTTCCACATTCAGCACCCGGCGGAACACGCTATGTACCCGTCCTTCCATGGGTCCCTGTTGCAGCATGGCGGCTGCGGCTGTTCCTGCTATGCAGATACTAGGCATATGCCTATCCTCCTCTCCCCCAGGCGCTATTCTGCGCCCCTTACCCCTATAGTTTGAACTAAGATGCGCCGCCCCAAACCGGCGCGGCGCATCCCCTTTTTACTTGTGGGGAATCTTGCCGGAGGGGCCCGGCAAGATTCCTACAGATTAAGCCTTTGCGTCCTCAGGCTCTTCCATCTGGAACTCATAGTCCTTGCCGGGCAGAATGGCATTGAGCAAGATGCCCAGGATGGCAGCGGTGGCCAAGCCGGACAGGTTCACGATGCCGATCTGGATGCCGCCTACGGAGTTGAAGCCCAAGCCGGATACCAGGATAACCGCCGCGATGATCAGGTTGCGGGACTTGGTCAGGTCTACCTGATTTTCTACCACGTTCCGTACGCCGATGGCGGAGATCATGCCGTAGAGCACGAAGGATGCGCCGCCGATGATGGCGGTGGGGATGGTGTTCGCCAGGGCGTCAAACCAGGGGCTGAAGCTGAGGATGACGGCCACGACCGCCGCGATCTGGATGACCTTGGGATCGTATACCTTGGAGAGGGCCAGCACGCCGGTGTTCTCGCCGTAGGTGGTGTTGGCGGGGCCGCCCACCAAGCCAGCCAGGGAGGTGGCCAAGCCGTCGCCCAACAGAGTGCGATGCAGGCCGGGGTTGGCGATGAAGTTCCTGCCGCAGGTCGCGCTGATGGCGGAGATATCGCCCACGTGCTCCATCATGGTAGCCAAGGCGATGGGCGCCATGGTGAGGATCGCGCTGCCGCTGAATTTGGCAATGGTGAAGGGCGGGATGCCTACGGCGGCTGCAGTTGCCAGGCCGCTATAGTCTACCCAGCCGACGATCAAGGCGATGATGTAGGCGCCTACGATACCGATCAGGATGGGGATGATCTTGATCATGCCCTTGCCCCAGATGTTGCAGCCGATGATCAGCAGCATGGTGATGACCGCCAGCAGCCAGTTGGCCTGGCAGTTGGTGATGGCGCTGGGCGCCAGGATCAAGCCGATCAGGATGATGATAGGACCGGTAACCACCGGCGGGAACAAGCGCATGACCCGTTTGATACCAAACACCTTGATCAGCGCCGCTACCACCACGTACAGCAAACCGGCAATCACGATACCGCCGCATGCATAGGGCAGCATTTCCGTATTGGGCATGCCGTCCACCATGGGGGCTACCACCGCAAATCCGCCAAGGAATGCGAAGGAAGATCCCAGGAATGCAGGTACTTTCCCCTTTGCCAGGAAGTGGAAGAGCAATGTGCCCACGCCTGCGCAAAGTAGGGTCACGGAGATACTTAGACCTGTGAGGATGGGGACCAGCACCGTTGCGCCAAACATGGCAAATACGTGCTAGATGCCCAAAACAATCGTTCTACCCCAACCTAATTGTCCTGGTGCATCATAAATGCCTTAGCCATAATCGATCTTTTCCTTGCTCAAAAGTAGCACCTACTTCCAATTTGTAAGTATGCTTCCCTAAGTGCTTCGGTGACTGCTTTGAATCCTTGGGCCATTGCGGCCGCGGATACGGCGTTATTCAGTCGCCTTTTCTTTTAGAGCCTTCAATACCTCCTCAGCTGTAATTGGCATACGGTTGAATCGCACGCCGATGGCGTCGTAAATGGCGTTTGCAATAGCCGGCGCGCCGGGTACCATAAGCGGCTCGCCCACGCCGCGGGCTCCATAGGGGCCGGTGGGCTCCGCATGCTCTATGTATTTAACGGTCAACTCTGGCATATCGTCCGCCGTGGGGATCTTATAGTCTACAAAGTTCTTATTGAGGATGTGGCCGTTCTTGAGGATCAGTTCCTCGAATAGGGCCGTGCCCATGGCCTGCACCATGGCGCCTTCGGACTGGGCGCAGAAGGTTTCCGGGTTGATGACCTTGCCTGCGTCGAAGCAGGATACCATCCGAAGCACCTTCACCTCGCCGGTGTCCAGATCCACCTCTACCTCCGCGCCGTTCACGCCGATGGTCCAGAATGCCACAGGATGTTCGCCGATGCCGGTTTCCTTGTCGTAGTTGATGTTGTTCTCCAGGGTGAAGGTACCTACGCCAATGGCGGGGCCGCCTACGCCGGAGCCGTCCGGGAACGCCAGGCCCAATGCGAATTCCGACAGGGGGACCTTCCGGTCGGTGTAGATCTTATGCACCACATACCCGTCCTTGAATTCCAGATCCCGCTTATAGGCCCCCAGCTTGATCTGGGCCAGCTCCAGGATCTTCTTCTTCAGGTCCTCGCAGGCCAGCTTCACCGCGTTGCCTGCGCAATAGGTGGTACGGCTGGCCACGGTCTGCCATTCATAGGGGGTATGGTCCGTGTCGCCGGTGCGGATGGTGATCAGCTTGGGGTCCACATCCAGGGTCTCGGCGGCGATCTGGGTCAGGGCCGTATCCGAACCTTGGCCGATCTCCTGGCCGCTGGTCATCAGGAAGAAGGTACCGTCCTCGTTCATCCGGATGATGGCCGCGGAGCCTGCGTTGGTGGGCATGGAGGGGGATTTCCAGCCGGCTGCGATGCCCTTGCCCCGTACCTTCCGGGGGTTGGGGCTCTCGCTCTTCTCCCCGTAGCCGATATCCTTGACCACTTCCTCCAGGCACTCATGGTAACCGGATACCACCATAGTCTCGCCCATGCAGGTCTTATCCCCTACCCGTAGGCCGTTGATCCGGCGCATCTCCACCGGATCCATGCCGATCTCCTTGGCCACGATGTCGATGTTCTGCTCGATGGCGAAATGGATCTCGCACATGCCGAAGCCCCGGTACGGGCCGCCCACAGGATGGTTGGTGTAGACGCAGTAGCTATCCGTCCACACGTTGTCGATGTTGTAGGGGCCTGCGGAGGCGAAGCCGCCTGCCTTTACGATGTTGACGCCATATTCTGTATAGGCGCCGCCATCCCAGACGAATTCGTTCTTCACCGCGTGGATGCGGCCGTCCTTCTTGACGCCGGTCTTGATCTTGCAATGGAGGCCCTGGCGTACGTAGGAATTCTGGAATTCGTCCTCCCGGCTGTACTGGAGCTTCACCGGCCGGCCCTTGCAGCGCATGGCCAGGGGGATGATGATGCCTTCGATGGTGGTGCCCGCCTTGGAGCCGAAGCCGCCGCCCACATAGGGGGAGATAACCCGCAGTTTATTGAGGGGGATCTCAAAGGCTACGCTCAGGGCTTGCCGCACCGCGTAGGGGGACTGGGTGCTGGCCCAAACGGTCAGCTTGCCGTCGTATTCATATTGCGCAATAGCTACATGGGGTTCCAAGGGGACGTGTTGTACGTGAGGAATATAATACGTGTGCTCTGCTACATAATCGCACTCTTTGAAGGCTTTGTCAACATCTCCTTTGCGCAATTTGTAGTGATGGGAGATATTTGTATGGGGTTTGGGGAAGAAAATGGGCGCGACTTTGTAGGTGTGCAGGTCGGGATGGATCAGGGGCGCATCGGGCTTCATGCCCTCTATGGCGTTGGTAACCGCCGGCAGCTCCTCATATACCACCTCGATCAAATCGCAGGCTTCCTGGGCGATCTCGGCGGTTTCTGCGGCAACTGCGGCCACGGCCTCGCCCTGATACTTCACCGTTTTGTTGGCCAGGAAGTTTTTATCCTCCAGGTACAGACCGCAACGCTTGGTATACCATTCGCCGGTGATCACGGCCCGCACGCCGGGAAGCTTCTCGGCTTTGGATACGTCGATGCTGATGATCTTCGCATGGGGGTACGGGCTCCGCTTCACCTGGGCGTACAGCATACGGGGCATATGGAAGTCGCCCACATACTGCGCCTGCCCGGTTACCTTGCGGATCGCGTCCACACGCTCTATGCTTTGGCCTACATATTTCATACGGGGCGCCTCCTTTCTATTCCTGTGTATCGGCCGCCTGGCCGCGGGCTGCGATCTCCTCAATGGCTTCTACGATCCGCTTATAGCCCGTACAACGGCACAGGTTCCCGCTGATGCTATCGATGATCTCCTCCCGGGTGGGATGGGGATTTTCATTGAGCAGCGCCGTGGCGGACATGAGGAAGCCAGGCGTGCAGAACCCGCACTGCAGGGCGCCATGCTTGATGAAGCTCTGCTGCAGCGGCGAGAGCTTCGGCCCGTCGGACAGGCCTTCCACCGTGGTGATATGCACCCCGTCCAGCTCCGGCGCCAGCACCAGGCAAGCGTTGAGGGGCACATCGTCCACGATCACCGTGCACGCGCCGCACTCACCGGCGCCGCAGCCCTCCTTGGTACCGGTAAGGCACAATTCGTCCCGCAACACATCCAGCATGGTTTTGTTGGCGGGCACATCCAAATCATAGGCATCGCCATTTACGTAAAAATGAACATGATATTTCATCTCGCGTCCCTCCTTAGCCCAGGCTTTCCAGGCTCCGGCGCAGGGCCATAGCCACCACGTCCAGCCTGTACTGCTTGCTTGCCCGCACGTCGTCGATGGGGGATACCTCGCTGAGGGCCAGCTCCACCGCCCGGTCGATCCGCGCTTCATCCAACGGCCCTTCGTTCAGGCAGGCTTCCGTCTTGGGCAGCCGCCGGGGGGTCGGCGCCACAGAGCCAAAGGCCGCCCGGTATTTGCCTTCATGCTTCATCACCGTGCTGCACACGGTGGATAGGTCCACCTTATTGCGCCGGGATACCTTGGTGAAAATACCCTGGACGCCCTCATAATAGGGGACCCGGATCCCCGTGACGATCTCATCCTTTTGCAAGGTGGTCTTGCGGACGAATACGAAAAACTCATTGATGGGGATCTCCCGCTTGCCGTCCGGGCCTTCCACTTCCAACACCGCGTCCAGGCACAGCAGGGGCGTAGAGGTGTCCGCCAAGGGGGAAGCGTTGATCAGGTTGCCGGCGCAGGTCGCCCGGTTGCGCACCTGCTTGGAGCCCACCGATAGGGCGGCTTCCGCCAGGAAGGGGTAATATGTGCGTACGTTCTCATCCCCGCCTAGGCGATTCATATTCACGCATGCACCGATATGCAGGCCCTCTTCCTTGGAAAACCGCAGTTCGTTCAATCCTGGGATGCGTTTGATGTCCACCACATATGCCGGGTTGATCAGCCGGTCCCGCAGCTGGATCACCACATCCGTACCGCCGTTGAGGACCACGGCCTTCCCCTCGTTTTCACGAAGGAATTTTGCCGCCTCCCCTACGGTCCCAGGCGCAAAATACTCAAATGCTCTCATACGTCCTCCTCCTCCTGATTTGTGGCTGGGGCGGCGCCGCCGCGCCCCGCCCGGTCCTGGGTCCTGTCAGGCGCCGCAGGTTATCCCTGCCGGCACGCCGCCTGAAACTTTGTTAGCCCGTCCCGGCTCAGCCGCCGGGCCAACTGCTGGCAAACCTGCTGATGTTTATGCATAAACCCTTCCGCGTCTGCCAGCTCCGCATGCTTCACAATTTGTTCTGGTTCTCGCCCCGCCAAGATAAAATAATGGGCCAGGGCGTAAATTTCATTTAACGGCTGGAAATACATATTCCGATATCGTTCGCTGCTGCCGATGGCGTCAAAACACCGTTCCAATGCCTGCCGCATCCGGCCTAGATGGGCCTGGGCTTCTTGTCCGGCCGCCCGTTCCAGCGCCTGGGCCACCGCCGCGTCCTGCTCTTCCATAGGCAACAAGCGGATCCCGTCTTCCTCCCCAGCCTGGATATATCGTATTCCCGATGGGACAGTACCGCCTACCGTCTCCTGGTACAGGGCGAAATAGGCCAGGGCAAACCCGTCGCAGGCTTTTTTATCGGCCGCAATCCCTTTTCATAGATGAGCAGCAACGCTGCGATAATGACCAGGATAATGACGTAGGATAATGCTTCCACCTGCTCTACCTCTCTCGTTCCTGCGAGTCTAGTAGACTCGTGATTCTTGTAAAAAAATAACGAGGGGCGGCAGTGCGCCGTCCCTTAGGGATATGGGATCGTATGCTGATAAAAACGCTTGGATCTCATATTGCGCACCTGCCACCTCGTCGTAAGTTGGTAAGTCGTGATATTTATTGAGAAATAGCGAGGGACGGCAAACGCCGTCCCATAAAATTACACGTCTTCAAAGCCGTCGAAGGCCACGATTCTGGAGATACAGCTTTCGCCTTCCACCAGCTTCCAGGGGAAGCAGCCGATAACGACCCGCTTATTGGAGAGCTCGTCGATCTGGCCGCCCAAGCACTCGGCATGGATGGCTTCATAGGGCTTGCAGAACAGCTCGATATGCATGGCCTGGTAATGGTCCGGCCAGGGATAGATGTCGTTGAGGCCCTTACCATAGCGCTCTTTGAACACGGCGTCGCACTTTTCGGCCTCCATGGGTTCCCAGTCGCGGATCTTGGTGTTCATGGGGTGGTCTGCGGAGCCGCAGTCCACGCCGATCCAGCGCAGCTTCTTTTCCCGCACCCAGCGGACGAAGTCCAGGCAGGGGCCGGGGTGGCGGAGCATGTAGCGGCGCTCATCCGCCTCGGGGCTATCCCAGCCATACTTATGGTAGCCGGTGTTGATGATCAGGATATCGCCTTCCTTCACCTCTACCCGCTTTTCAATATCTTCCGGGGTATAAATGCCCCAGTCCATAGCCTGGTCGGAAAGGTCTACCACCACGCCGGGGGCGCACAGCTTGGTCAGCTCCAGGGAGGCCATATCCCGGCCTGCGGTGTCAAAATGCAGGGGGCCGTCCAAGTGGGTGCCCACGTGGTTGGAGTGGGTCATCAGCTGGCCGTTGGCCCCGTTGGGCGCCAGCCGCTTGAAGAATTTCATCTGCAAGGGCTCATAGGTGGGCCAGGGGGGCGTATTGATGCCAATGGGGATGGAGAGTTCGTACATTTTAATATCAGACCATTTGCTCATTTGCGAAACCTCCTTACGGTAATTTGCAGCCGCAATAAACCTGCGGCAAGGATGATAACGGGGCGAACCGCCCGAAACCCCACCCAGCCCCCAGGGCTGGGCGGGAGAAAAGGAATCCCTTCAAAGCGCGGCTATTCCAGCCAGGCCTTTGCGCAGGCCTCCAGGGCCTGGGTGAAGCAGGCGGCCGGGGGCCGCACCAAGCCGGCGCCGATCTGGCCCACGCCATAGTCCTTGTGGGCGATGCCCGTATTGATAATGGGCCGGATGCCGGTCTCGATCACCTTCAGCAGGTCGATGCCCGTGGCGCTGCCCCGGAAGTCCAGGGCGGGGATCCGGTATGCGGAGCCTTCGCCGGTGGTGATCTCGTACATCTCCAGGGAGTAATTGATGGCGTCCTGGACCTTGCCGCCCACAAACTGGACGATGGCCGGGGCCGCCGCCATGCAGAAGCCGCCGATGCCGGTGGTCTCTGTGATGCAGCTGTCTCCCAGGTCCGGGTTGGCGTCCGCTTCGGTGTAGCCCGGGAAGTAAAGGCCGTCCACCGCCTCTGCCGGGGCAGTGAACCACTGCTTTTCCCCAAGGCCCGCGATCCGGATACCGAAGTCCGTGCCGTTGCGGCACATGGTGGATACCACCGTGGAATAGGGGATCCCCTGGATGGCGTCCATGGTGCACTTACAGGCCGGCATGGAGATGTTCAGGAAGGTGTGGTCGTTGTTGTTGAGGAAGCGCAGGGCCGCCTCCTTCTCCTGGTTGGAGAAGTCCGTCTCCAGCACGCCCAAGGTCAGCTCCCGGAACAGCAGGGAAGTGCCCGCCTTATTCCGGTTATGGCCCTCGTCGCCCATCTGGAGGATCTGGGCGATCATGGTCTTGATGTCGATCTCCCCGATCCGCTCCATGGCTGCCCGCAGCACCGGATACAGGCCGGAAGCCAGCCAGTTCAGCCGGTCGATGACCTCCTGGTCGCAGGCGCCGAAGCGCAGCACCTTGCCCAAGCCCTCGTTAAAGGTACAATAGGCTTCGTTGCCAAAGGCCTTGTTCTTCATCCGCCATACAGGCATGGAATAGGTCACCACGCCCGCCATGGGGCCTACCGCGTTATGATGGTGGCAGGGGTCGAAGGTGATCTCCCCGGAGGCCGCCAACTCTTCCGCTTCTTTCAGGTCCTTGGCCAATCCCTCGTAGATCAGGCCGCCCATGACGGCGCCCCGCACCGGGCCGCTCATCCTGTCCCAGGTAATGGGCGGGCCCGCATGGAGGATGGTTTTCTTGGTCATGCCGGGCAGCAGCTCCCCTGCGGTGCCCAGGCCGATCAGGGTAGGCTGGGCGTTGAGGATCCGGGTGAGGGCCTCGGCGTTGGCCGCGGCGATCTTTTCACCCAGCTCCCCGCTGTGGAGCTTGCGGAGCATGGCCGCCAGCCGGGGATCGCCTCCCGCGGCGGGCTTCCAGTTGACATGTACCGCCTTTTTGTTCTGGGATAGGAGGTCCTGATAGAAGGCTTCCACGCCAAAGTTTACGACATGGAGCTCTTTTTGGTATAATTCGTTCAATTTCGCCATAATTCCCTCCTACGCAAGATTCCCCAGCAGCAGCTGCACGAAACGGGTTGCCTGGGCATTGGAGGGGAATACCAGCGCGCCGGCTGCCCGCAGCTTTTCCCGGGTGGCTGTGAGCCCCTGGGGATCGCCTTCCGTGCCGCACACGGAGACCACCGCCGTAATGTGCCGTCCCGCCTGCTGGGCGTTGGCCTTTGCCTTGCGGATGGCCTCGGACAGGTCTTCAGCCGGGTCCGGATGGGAGCCATAGCCGATGACGCAATCCGTAAAGATGACGGCCGTCTCGGGATCGTCCCCTTCGGTGATCACCCGCTCAGCCCGCAGGGAGGGGTCGATCATGGGATGGGGCCGGCCCACGGTAAAGGCGTCGTCGCCGAAATCCAGGAAGGTGTTCTCCCGGCTCTTGGCGGTACGGGCCTCCTCGATGAGATCCGCGGGGTCCAAGGGGATGTTGGAATAGATATGGCCCAGGCCTTCCTTCAGGAGCTTCATCGCCTCGTCGCAAAGGGTACCGCCGGTGAACAGGCCCCGCACATACCGCTGGCTGGGGGCCATTTTGCCGGCCTCCTCCTTGGCCAGGGCCTCGGCCTCCGCCTGGCCCATGGTGAAGCTGACGAAGTCCTTGACCTCCTCGCCCTTCAATAGGGCCACCGCCTTATAGGCCGCATCCTCCAGGGACAGGGCCGCATGAAGGCCAAAGGAGCGGATCTCCGCCGGGTCGCCGCCGATGAAGCACACCACCACCGGCTTATCCGTCTTGGTGGCCAGCGTAAGGATCTGGGTGGCGATCTCCTTGGCCGGGGGCTTGGAGATCAACACGATCACCTTGGTGGCCTCGTCGTCGATGAGGGACTCCAGGCCCATGGTCATCATGATGCCGCCGATCTCTTTCTTCAGGTCCCGGCCGCCGGTGCCGATCACCTGGGATACGCCGCCCCCCAGCTGGTCCACCAGGGAGGATACCTCCTGGGTGCCCGTGCCGGAAGCCGCTACGATGCCGATGCCCCCCGGCTTTACCACGTTGGCAAACGCCAAAGGCACGTGGTTGATGATGGCCGTGCCGCAATCCGGGCCCATGACCAGCAAACCACGCTCCGCCGCAAAGGTTTTCAGTTCCCGTTCTTCGTCCACGGTCACGTTGTCGCTAAAGAGCATCACGTGGATGTTCTTATCCAGGCACTCCTGGGCGACCCCCGCCGCAAACTTGCCCGGCACGGAGATGACCGCCATGTTCAGATTGGGGTCCATCTTCAGCGCACCCTCCAGGGTGGGGGGGGTATAGGCCGCGGCTTCGCTGTCCGCCTTTTTATTGATGAGGGTATCCACGGTTTCTATGGCGTTGGTAAACGCCGCCTCGTCCCCGCAGCGGACGGCCACAAAAAAGTCATTGGGCCCCACCGCCTCGAACCCCGGGGCGTCCAGGCCCAGATTGGCCGCGATTTCCCGATTCAATTCCGTTCCCATGCCCACCAGGGCTTCTTCGATGCCTTCCAGCTTCTTAACGTCCTTGGAGATGAGCATCAGGGTCACGGAATCGTAATACGCATTTTTTCGAACTTCAAGTTTTATCAAACAAATCCCTCCAGTATGGTGGGGCGGCCGGATCGGGCCGCCCGCTTTGGACTGCGGGGGCGGTTTTCAGCCCCGCCCTTGCAGAATCCCCGCCCGGCGCCTGCCAGGCGGGTATCCCTTCCACGCCTTATGGTTTGACGAACACGAAACCGTATTGATCCTGGCCCACGCCCTCTTTGACCACATCCACGGTGGAGACCAGCTCCATGCCGTTTACGATATCGTCAAAGCCGATCTGACCCATGGCGGTCACGCCGTTTTCAAACTGCACGATGCCGAAATTCAGCCAGGGCTTCATATAGCCTTCAGGCAGGTTGTAAACCCGGGTCCAGGTAAGGAGCTTGCACTTGCCCTCCAGCACTTCGGGGGTAAACTCCCTGCTTTCGCACGCCGGATTCTGGCAGACAATGTAATGGGGATGGTGCAGCTTGCCGCACTTATTGCATTTATATGCGTAGAGTTGTTCCATATCCTTGCCTCCTTAGTCCGTCGTCACAATGGTGGCGACCACGTTGTTGCCAAAGCCGCCGAAGTTGACAGCCAGGCCCGTCTTGGCGCCTTCCACCTGGCGGCCGTCCGCCTCGCCCCGCAGCTGCCGGACCAGCTCCACCACCTGGGATACGCCCGTGGCGCCCAGGGGATGGCCCTTGGCCTTCAAGCCGCCGGAGGGGTTGATGGGCATTTTGCCGCCGATGCGGGTTTCGCCGTTGCGGGCGGCGATATGGCCTTCGCCCCGCTTGAAGAAGCCCACTTCCTCGCTCTCCACGATCTCCAGGATCAGGAAGGCGTCATGCAGCTCCGCCACGTCGATATCCTCGGGGCCCATACCCGCCATCTTGTAGGCCTTTTGGGCAGCGGTGCGCACAGCCAACAGGTCCGTGGGTACCGCGCGGTTAGCCACCACGTGGGTATCGGTCGCGCTGGAAATACCGGCGATCCGGATGAACTTCTTGTCGCCAAAGCCCAGCTCTTCCTGCTTATCCTTGGCCACCAGCAGCACCGCGGCGGCGCCGTCGCTCACCGGGCACATATCGAACTGGCGCAGGGGGTCCGCCACGATGGGGTTGGTGGCGTTGATGTAAGCCGGGTTGGTGATGCGCTCCAGCACCGCCCTGCGGTGGATATGGGCGCAGGGATTGTGCATGGCGTTTTCATGGTTCTTTACGGAGATGATGGACAGGTCCCTGCTCTCAACGCCGTATTTCTCCATGCACAGGCGGGTGAACATGCCCGCGAAGGAGGGCAAGGTCGCGCCGTATTTATATTCTGCTTCCGGATGGAGCATGGTGGCCACAAAGTCCGTGGCTTCCCAGCCGCTTACCACCCGCATCTGCTCGCCGCCTACCACCAGCACGCAGTCGCACATGCCGGAAGCGATGGCCATATAGCCCAGCTTGATGCCGGACGCGCCGGAGGCGGGGCCGTTCTCAATGCACTCCGCCATGGCGGGGCGGATATCCAGGGTATCTACCAGGGCAGAGGCGGAGCCGCTGATCCGGTTGATCATGCCGGCGCCCATGCTGGCTACAAATACCTGGTCGATGACGTTATTATCGCCGGTTTTGGCGCCGGCATCGTCCATGGCCTGCAGGGCGGCTTCGCTGATCATTTCCAAGAAGGTGCCGTTATGCTTGCCGAATTTGGTGTGCCCTACGCCAACGATTCCTACCTGACGCATGTTTCCACTTCCTTTCTCCAGCGCTTAGACGCTGATCTTCGGGGGCTTGCGCAGCACTTCGTTTGCCTTGATAACATCCTCAAACGCAGGACGGATGCCCACGTTCTTGTTGGCCTTATGTTTCTCCCACAGGGCCCGGGTGAGCACATAGGTGGGTACGCCGCCCAGCTCGTGGGGGCACTCAGGCCGGGATTCCAGCTCGTACTCGATCATCCAACGCTTGAAGCCGTTGGGGCTCTCCGCCACGATCCAGACCTCGTCCTGGTTCATGAAGTCGAAGTGATATTCCATCTTGGCAGCAAACAGCTGGGCGCCTACCCGAAGGCCCCGGCGCAGGGTCATGGTATGGTAACTCATGCCGATCTTTTTATTGACCAGGCGGCCGTTGACAACACCTGCGATCTCGCCGTCGATGGCGCCTACGAAGAAATATTCATCCTGTACCCGATAGCGGTACATGCCCAGCAGCTCGGCATAAATACGGGCCGCCACGATGTCGTAGAAGTCCTTGGGCTGCTTCATGAGGGGCTCGATGGTTTCCAAAATGAGCGGGACCTCATCCCGGGTGATTTCCCGCACCAACATATCTTCGCCGGTGATCAGGGGAATTACCTTGGGTTCATAGGGCTTTAGTCCGATGGTCGGCGGCCTGAGTTGTTGTTCCATTTTGTCGATCGTTGCCATTGCGTTCGCCTCCTTGATGCATAATTGAGTTGCACATGTAGAAAGGAAAATTTAGCACACCCACACAGCCTTTGTGTGCCGCTACAAAAAATTGGTTCCTGTCTGGTCTGGATTGGTTCTGGTTGGTCGGTTGTTTGTGTTTGGATGATCAGCGCTGATGTTTTGTCAAGACAATTTTGTTATGTAACTATTATCGGCCATCTTATGCCAGTTGTCTATGTTGACTTTATACAAATCTAATGGTATTCTTTTGTTGAAAGATACCAATTTGAAGGAGGGCCTTCTATTTGCTTCAAGAATCCCGTCCCAATCTCCTTCCTTTGGGCATATCTTTGCAGGATTTGCTGCATTTGCCCATTTTGCAAAATTCCAAAGTCCTTGCCGGCAGCCAAGGCCTATCCAATCTGGTCACCGGCGCCACCCTGGCCGGCGCCCCGGATATTGTGGCCCCGGCCCATCCCGGCGAGCTGTTCCTGGTGGACTGGACCTGGATCGAAGCGCCCCCCGCCCTTTCCTCGGACTTTATCTACCGGCTTCGTCAATTGGGCATTTCGGGCATTTGCCTGCGCCCTGCGGTGAGCCTGCCGGATTTTTCCCCGGATTTTCTTCGGGAGGCCGACCAGCTCCGCCTGCCGGTGATCCAGCTGGCCCGGGGCATCACCTTGGCCGGGGTGCTCAAAGGGGTTTCCGACGCCCTCTTGGAGAAGCAGGCCGCCTATCTTGCCCAGGCCCAGGCCTTGGACGAGGTGGTGCTCTCCTTGCTGGCAGGGGGGGCGGACCTGGTGGGCATTGCCCGGATGCTGTCCCAGCTGGTGGGGAATTCCGTGCTGATCTGCGACACCATCAACGGCCGCAACGCCCGCTTCCTTACCAAGCGGGGCCAATCCATTGCCAGCCTCCGGGGGAAGGAATCCCTGCCCCAGCCCACCCACCGGCCCATCCATGTGGGGGATGAGGTCTATGGCCAGATCTTCGTCTACCCTACCGACTCCCCCATCACCCAGGCCCACCTAGAAACCGTGGAGTTGATCGCCCGCTCCGTTTCCCTAGAGATCGCCCAAACCCGCAACAGCCGGGACTCCGCCAAGGCCCTGGACGATTATTTTGCCCGGCTCCTTCGCACCGCCCCGGTGGAACCTGCCAAGGAGGCCCATCGTAGCCCCAGCCCCTGGCTGGTTTTAGACCATGTCCATATGGTGGTGCGCATTCGCATCTCCGAGATCGGCGACGCCCACAGCAGGCCTCCAGAACGGGCCTTGCACTTTGAAGAGGTGGAAGATATGTTCCGGGCCCTGGATGTAAACTGCCTCCATGTCCAGGATGGGACGGAACATCTGCTGCTCTTAAACGCGCCGAAAGGCAAAAACCGTCTAGGCGAGGTGGCCCAGCTATTAGAGCGGATCATGGCGGGCCTACAGCGCCACGCCCCAGACCTGCGGTTCCAGGCAGGCTATGGCAACCCGCGGCCTGGCTTCGAGGGCCTGCTGCAAAGCGCCAAGCAAGCGCAAACCGCCCTGCGGCTATGCGCCAGCTCCCAGGACGAAACCAGCTGTATCCTAGGCTTTCATCAGATCGGCCTGTTCCGGCTGATCTACGCCGACGACCCGGACGCGGAGATCCAGGCATACATCCAGGAGACCATCGGCCCCTTGTTGGACCCCAAGGAGACCCGGAACGTGGAGTTTATCCCGGTGCTGGAAGCCTATTTCCAATGCGGCGGCAATCTGAAGAAGCTCTCTGAGCTCACCTTCACCCACTACAACACCCTGGTCTACCGGCTCAAGCGGGTCAAAGAGCTCACCGGCCTGGATCCCCGGGTGGCCCAGGAGCGCTTTGCCCTGGAGACCGCCATCCAGCTCTACCGGCTCCATCCCCAGGCCGCCGGCCAGGAGGACCTATCCAGAAACCCCGGCTAACGGGAGCAAGGGTCCCACCGCTGCCAGCCGCCCTTGGGAGCCTCTGCGGCAGGGGAGCCGGGGCCAGCCGGGGGGGGCGGCGGCAGGGCGCTCCGCGCCCGGAAAGGCCGCCGCCCCCCCGGCTGGCCCCGGCGCGCGCCCTCCCGTGACGCACCCCCCTGATGTGGCAAGCCCAATGGGCAAGGGCGTTGAAGGGAGCCGCCTTGACGGCCGCCCGCAACGGCCTTTGCAAACTGTAGGGGGGCGGGTAGCCCCCCGCAGATCACCGGATGGTGGTGCCCGCCCGGCCTGCTAAGGCTTCCACCGCCTTGTCCAGGGACGTGATGATGGCCGTCCGCCCCGGCTTGCTCTCCACGAATTTTACCGCCGCCTCCATCTTGGGCAGCATGGACCCTGGCGCAAAATGCCCTTCCGCCATATATGCCTTGGCTTCCCCAGGGCTGATCACATCCAGATCCTTTTGATCCGGCTTCTTGAAGTTGATGGATACCTTCTCCACCGCCGTCAGGATCACCAGGGCGTCCGCATCCAGGTCTTCCGCCAGCCGCTCGCTGGCCAGGTCCTTGTCGATCACCGCCGCCGTTCCTTCCAGCTCTCCCTTCTCGTTCCGGATCACCGGGATCCCGCCGCCGCCTACCGTCACCGTGATGAAGCCGTTGTCCACCAGGCACTTCACCGCGTCCAACTCCTCGATGGCCACCGGCATGGGGGAGGCTACCACCCGCCGCCAGCCCCGGCCTGCATCCTCCTTCATCACATAGCCCCGTTCCGCTGCCAGGGCCTTGGCTTCCTCCTCCTTGTAGAAGGGCCCGATGGGCTTGCTGGGATTCTGGAACTTGGGGTCGTTTTGGTCCACCAACACCTGGGTCACCAGGGTCACCACCTGCTTTTGGCTCCCCCGGGCCCGCAGCACCTTGGTGAGCCCCTGCTGGATATGGTAGCCGATATAGCCCTGGCTCATGGCCCCGCAAACGTCAAAGGGCATGGCCGGGGTCACCGGTACCGCATATTCGTTTTGCAGCACGATGCGCCCCACCTGGGGGCCGTTGCCGTGGGCCACCACCACCTGGTACCCTTGCTGGATGATGTCCGCAATGTACTGGGCGGTCTCCTCCACCACCTCCAGCTGGGCTTGGGCGGTGGCGGGCTTTCCTTCTGCCTGCAAGGCGTTGCCTCCCAGGGCGATCACGATCTTTTTCACGGGTTCGTCTCCTTT
>ERZ506979.296-NODE-296-length-37112-cov-6.209056_pt1 | contig 37112 bp, 38 predicted proteins | sample MGYA00512887_ERZ506979 | MGnify/ENA metagenome assembly ERZ506979 | reverse complement strand
TTAAAGCGGCACGCGAGCTGGGTTCAGAACGTCGTGAGACAGTTCGGTCCCTATCCATCGTGGGCGCAGGAGATTTGAGAGGAGCTGTCCTTAGTACGAGAGGACCGGGATGGACGCACCAAGGGTGAATCAGTTGTCGTGCCAACGGCATAGCTGGGTAGCCATGTGCGGAACGGATAAACGCTGAAGGCATCTAAGCATGAAGCCGACCTCAAGATAAGATCTCCCATCCGCAAGGAGTAAGACCCCTTGAAGACCACAAGGTAGATAGGCCGGAGGTGGAAGTGCGGTAACGCATGCAGCTGACCGGTACTAATAGGTCGAGGGCTTGATCGAAGCGAAAGAAACTTTATGCAGTTTTCAAGGTATGCAAGGAATTGGATACTTTACCATTCCGGTGGTTAAGCTAAGGGGATCCACCTGTTCCCATCCCGAACACAGAAGTTAAGCCCTTATACGCCGAAAATACTGTGCTGGCGACGGCATGGAAAGATAGGTAGCTGCCGGATCCAAAAGAAACAACATGGCCAATGGCCATGTTGTTTCTTTTCAATTTAGCACCTGCCGATCATTCCATGCTGGCAAGCCAGCACAGGGTGCTGGCGACACAGCGGAGCCGAGCGCCGCCAGTGGCGGGAGGAGCGAGGCGGAGCTGCTGAAGGCAGGGAGCGGAAGGAAGGGCCAATGGCCCGACGCGCCGCGACCATGCCGCACAGTCATGGAAAGATAGGTAGCTTCGTCGCCGCGGACTCCATCCGCTCGGCCCCGGCAATAAATTGCCGGGGCCTTGCTCATTCCGTCGCGGCTCCTCTCCGAAAAAAGGCTCGCTCGGCTCGCCTGCTCGGTTGCAAGCGCCCTCGCGACGGCTCGCGGTTGCTACCACCTTTTTTCGGGTGGAGGCCGGAGCGGGGCTGGATAGCTGGAAGGGCCCTACGCGGGCAGCGGGCTGGCCCGGGCGGGAGGCTAAATGATACTGTTGAACCATACGGTGCAAATTTAAGCCAATGTATGGTATAATGGCTTATCGTAATGGGATGGAGTGTGGAAATATATATGAAGAAATTTGTATCCTGGAATGTGAATGGGTTCCGTGCCTGCCTGCAAAAAGGCTTTGAACAGGCCTTTGCAGAGCTGGATGCGGATTTCTTTTGCCTGCAAGAGACCAAAATGCAGCCGGAACAAGCGGACTTTTCCCCGGAAGGCTATCAAGTGTTTTATCATAGCGCCCAAAAGAAAGGCTATGCTGGTACCGCCATCTTTGCACGGGAAGCCCCGTTATCCGTTACCTATGGCCTTTCGGACGCGCATCTGGACGAAGGCCGGGTGATTACCTTGGCTTATCCTGATTTTTATCTGGTGACCTGCTATTCCCCCAATGCCCAGGAGGAGCTCAAGCGGATCGACTACCGGATGGAGTTTGAAGACGCCATGCGGGGTTATCTATCCAGCTTGGCCAAACAGAAATCCGTGATCCTGTGCGGCGACCTGAACGTGGCCCACCAGGAGATCGATTTAAAAAACCCCGGCCCAAACCGGGGAAAAGCTGGGTTTTCCGATCAGGAGCGGGAAAAGTTCGGCAGGCTCTTGGAAGCTGGGTTCATAGATACCTTCCGCTATCTTTACCCCGACGCCACAGGGGCGTATTCCTGGTGGAGCTACCGGTTCAACGCCCGGAAGAATAACGCAGGATGGCGGATCGACTACTTCCTGGTCTCCCAGGACCTGGCCCCGCGGATCGCTGGGGCGGGGATCCGTTCGGATATATTCGGCAGCGACCATTGCCCGGTATATTTGGAGCTGGATCTATAAGTATGGGTTCCTAAGGCCCGTTCAGTCGCGACTGAACGGGCCTTTATTTATCCCTCCAATGCCCTGGTTAGATCCGCCAGAAAGCGGGCTTGTTGCCGTTTTAAATAGAGCTTGGCAAAGGGGGCGAACAGTTTGCTTTTTACGGTCACCGCTTCGGTAAACTCCACCTGGGTGGCGCTGCCAGCTTCTTGAAACGTACCGGTCCAGCGGCCTGTTATACGGGTGCTTTCCATGTGGAATTCCCACCGGCTATACGGCTCCCATACGTCGACCGTAAAGGTGGTGGGGAAACCGTCTAGGGTATATTCGATAAATTGCCGTTGGTTTAGGATCTCCGTTCTGGAAAGATCACTCCGCCAGGAATAATCCTTTACATTGGTAACCAGATCCCACACCCTTTGCAAGTCTCCTGGTAACGTAGCCTTGATCTTACAAACTACCATGCGCCCACCTTTCCCTTTGGAAGCAATTTTCATATAAAAGATTAACACAGGGGTAATATGTTGCGCAACGGATTTTTAGGGGACCATCAGGAACGGTTATCCCTATGCATGCATACTATGCATCATAGAACCGGCGCCTGATACAGGATAGCCGAATATCCAAGGAGGAACCCATATGATGCGCAATACCAATGGCAGGTGTGTTTCGTGCAACCTGCAGCCGCCTTGTGCCACCGCAGGCGTTGTGGTACCGGCGGGCGAGGCTGCCAACCAACCCTGCGATAGCTTCGGGACCGCGGCCCAGCCTGTGTTGGCCCAAATTCAATTTCCCATCCAGCAGTATGCAAGCGGCTTTTGCCCCTGCGAAGCCCTGCAAAGCGGCACCCTTTTCCCGGAATTGGTGGGCTGAGGAGGTAGAACATGAACGGATTGAGCCAGAGTGAACTGATCCGCAAGATCAGCGAATATCAATTTGTAGCGGTGGAGCTGAACCTATATTTGGATACCCACCCGGAGGACCAAGCAGCCCGGGCAGATTATCTGTATTACGGCAGCATGCTCATGGACATGATCAAGAGCTATGAAGCTCAGTTTGGCCCCCTGATGAACTTCGGCCATTCTCCCACGGACGTGGGGTGCTATGTATCCAGCCAATGGCCTTGGGAGTAAGAAAGAGGAGAAAAGAATATGTGGATCTATCAGAAAAAACTGGAATACCCCGTAAACATCACCACCCCGAATCCCCGTATGGCCAAGGCGTTGATGGCCCAATACGGCGGTCCGGATAGCGAGCTGGGGGCTGGCATGCGATATTTGACCCAGCGGTTTTCCATGCCGGATAACCGGGTCAAAGCCACCTGTAACGACATCGGCACGGAAGAGCTGGCCCATTGGGAAATGATCGGCACCATGATCTACCAATGCATCCGGGACGCCTCCCTGGCGGATATGGAAGCCGCTGGCTTGCTGGGATATTATACCATGCACAGCAAGGGCGTTTTCCCGGCCAACCCAGACGGCGTACCCTTTACCGCCAGCTATATCCAATGCACAGGCGATCCCATTGCGGACATCGTAGAGGACATGGCGGCGGAGCAAAAAGCCCGGGCCACCTATGAACACCTGATGACCTTAACGGATGATGCCGCTATCCTTTGCCCCTTGCGGTTTTTGCGGGAGCGGGAGATCGTACATTTTCAGCGGTTTGGGGAGTGCCTGGAGATCCTTCAGAGTATGTGATCTGGCTCGCGCAGTTGGATAGATCCCCCCCTTGGCAAAACGCGGGGGATATCCTATAATGAATGTATGCATACTTCAGACTGTAGGGCCAAAAAGGCCCAGGAAACGCCCCAACCTATGGGACGGGATGATGTTCGTTATCTAACATATATCCGTATTTTGCAGCGGGAATTGGTGCCGGCGATGGGATGTACCGAACCCATCGCCATCGCCTATTGCGCTGCGGTGGCGCGATCCCTATTGGGGGCGTTGCCGGACCGGGTCATTGTGGAGGCTAGCGGGAATATCATCAAAAATGTAAAGAGCGTGATCGTGCCAAACACAGACGGCCACCGGGGCATAGAAGCCGCGGCGGCCATCGGCATTCTAGCGGGGGACCCGGGGAAAAAGCTGGAGGTTCTGTCTCAAGTGAAGGATGAGCAGAAAAAAGCCCTGCCCGCATATCTTGCCAATACGGCGTTTGAGGTGCGACCAGCGGAAAATGGATTGGTGCTGGATCTAAAGGTGCAGGTGTTTTCCGGCGCGTCCCAGGCAGCGGTTCGGATCGCCAATGCGCATACCAACATCGTTTCCATGGAAAAGGACGGACAACCCGTACCCTTGGGGCAGCTGGCACAGGGGGACGCCCCTCGGGAGGAGGCAGACAAGCCGGATTACGATCTGCTGAGCGTGGAAGGGATCTACTCCTTTGCCATGGGCGCAGATATCGCGGACGTGAAGGACGTGTTGGACCGGCAGATCGCCTTTAACACAGCCATCTCCCAGGAAGGGCTTCGGGGAGATTATGGGGCGAACATCGGTTCGGTGCTGCTGGAAAGCTATGGCGACGAGGTGCGTAACCGGGCCAAGGCCCGGGCTGCTGCCGGCTCCGACGCCCGCATGAACGGGTGCGAACTGCCGGTGGTGATCAATTCCGGCAGCGGCAACCAGGGATTGACCGCTTCTTTGCCGGTGATCGAATATGCCCAGACCTTGCACGTTACCCAGGAGCAGCTATACCGGGCCCTGTTGATCTCCAACCTGTGCGCCATCCACCAAAAAAGCGGCATTGGCGCCCTGTCCGCTTATTGTGGCGCGGTCAGCGCCGGGGCAGGCGCTGGAGCGGGCATCGCTTATTTGCGGGGGGGCGGCTATTCTGGGGTGGCCCATACCATTGTAAACACCCTGGCCATTACCTCCGGCATTGTGTGCGACGGCGCCAAGGCTTCATGCGCGGCGAAGATCGCCACCGCAGTGGATGCAGGCATTTTAGGCTACGATATGTACCTACATGGCCAGCAATTTTATAACGGGGACGGTTTGGTGGCGGCAGGCGTGGAAAACACCATCCGCAACATCGCCCGCTTAGGCCGGGATGGCATGCGGGAAACGGACCGGGAGATCATCCAGATGATGACCTGCGATATGTAGCCCCTCGTCGTCCCTGGGGCGGCAATGGCTTATCCTGTGCAAGGCTGTTTTTACAGTGCAATTTTGACTTGCGGCGGTAGCCCCAGCGGCCTACCGCCGCATTTTTGAAAACCCTTGGGAGTCCAGGGGCTAGCTCCGGCGGGCTTTAATGGGTTTTGACGACATAGGGTGAATTGTCCCAAAGGGCAAGGGAATGTCCCCTGGGGGTGTGCGGCAAATCCGCAAAAAGCCTTCCTAAGGGCTTTCTGCATAGCTCCCCGGTGGCGCCTGGGATGCAAAGGGCCCCATGGTATTTTTGAAATAGTGGCCCAGCCATTTTTTCGACAGACTGTGGCGGTAGCCCTAGCGGCCTACCGCCTTTTGAATGCGCTTTTCGGCGCAGGCCCTTATATCGTCCCCAGGGAAGGCCCCCGCTTTTTTATGGGGACGAGAAAACATGCATGAAGGCGTTTTTTATATTTGTTTGCCGCCGATACCGGTGAATATTCACAGTGCGTTAAAAAAAGACCGCTGGGAATGTGGTATAATATAAGGCAATTGATCCTGACGCATTCGTTAGGAAAACAAACAGCATTGGCTGTATGGAGGTTGATCGCCATGAAAAAATGGATTGCAGGCGCTCTGGCGTTTTTATTCTTGCTGGGGTTGGCGGCGCCGGCACTTGCTTTGGATGCGGGGTTGTCCCGGGTGGCCATTGGCGCCAATCTTGACGATGCGCAGATCGCCCAGGTATATGCAGATTTCGGCTTGGAGCGGGGGAGCGTACAGGAGATCACCGTAACCAATCAGGATGAGCGGGCTTATTTGGAAGGATTGGTTTCCGAGAATAAGATCGGCAGCGTGGCCCTTTCCTGCGTATACATTACGACGCTGGAGCCGGGTTCCGGTCTTTCCATTTCCACTAAGCATATCAATTGGTGTACAGAACAGATGTATGCCAACGCCCTGACCACAGCTGGCATCACGGACGCCCGCGTGGTGGTAACAGCCCCCTTTGACGTATCCGGCACTGCCGCCCTTACCGGTATCTATCGCGCCTATGAAAGCATCACCGGCACCACCCTATCGGATCTTGCCAAGACCATTGGCGCAGAAGAGCTGGTGCTCACTGGGGAATTGGCGGAATACATCGGCAGCGAGGAAGCTGCGCAGCTGATCAACGAGCTTAAAAAGATCCTGGATCAGACCCAAAACATGTCGGACGACGATGTGCGCACAGAGATCCGGAAGATCGCGGAACAATACAATGTGGTAATTTCCGATAGCCAGGTAGAGCAGCTGCTTACCCTTTGCCGCCGGCTGGAAAAGCTGGATGTGAACGCCCTGCAAAGCAAACTGGTCACCCTGGCGGAGACGGTGCAAAAAGCGAATGCGGCCAAGGAGACCGTATCCGCCATCGGGGAGAAGATCAGCAATTTCTTTTCTTCCGTAGGCAATTTCTTCGCCAACCTGTTCGGCAAAAAATAACCCCGTTGGCTATTACCCCTATGGGCGGGCAAAAGGGCGCGTTTTCGCGAGGCAGTTTGTCGGCCGCCCCTATACGGGCTGGCATATCCGTTGGGTGTGGCCGGCCCCATAGCCTTTGATAATAAAAGCACTTTATCCTCCCCAGGGTGGACACGGTGCTTTTGTATTTTTGGAGGGATCGCATTTGCCAAAGCCATACAAATACTGGATCGCAAGATAAAACGCCCTGTCAACCTTACAAAGACAGGGCGTTTTGCAACATGAAGCCAGCTGGTTATAAGCAATCGCAAAGTTTGGCCTTCAGGGCTTGGTAAGAGCAGGTGACCTGCTCAATGGACATATGATGGTAAAACACACAGGTGTTGGCATTGTCTAGAAATTCTTTTCCCGTCTCCGACCAAAGCATGATCCGCTTATTGGCCCGGGTTGCTAGGGCAATCCCCAGCTCCGTATGGGTGCCTTGCCCGCCTGGGAGCAGCACAAGGACAAACTCCGCATCCCGTACGGCGCTGGTTTCGCTGGTAGCTACCATCTGTAGCCGGTCCAGGCCCTGGCCTCGCACATCTCCATGTTCTGTCCAGTCATAGGTGGGGGTATGACCCCGGCTGGATAGGAAGCGGATCATGTCCATCGCCTGTTCCCGGTTGGCCAAGCCGCTTGCCACATAAAATCGCATAGTTATTTATTCTCCCTTCCGATGGCCTGGACCTGGATCTCCCAGCTTCCAGTGCCGCCTACAAAGACCTACATATTTGTCTCCGGCGCCCAGCACCACCTGTTCGCCCACCTTTGTTATGCCGCCGCAGCCGTCCAACCTGGCGTTAAAGGTAGCTTTGCGGCCGCACCAGCAAATGGTTTTCACTTCTTCAATGGTATCCGCCCAGGCCAGCAACCACTTGCTGCCCTCAAACAAGTTTCCCTGGAAATCCGCTCGCAACCCGTAACAGATCACAGGCACGTTGTATTCGTCCACCAGCTCCGTCAACAAGTACACTTCATCCCGGGTCAGGAATTGGGCTTCATCCACAATGATGCAATCGTAGGCATGGGCCTTAATGGCGTCCAGATCCATTTCGTGGAAGAGGACGCAGGCATCCGATAGGCCGGAGCGGGAACGGATGGTACGCACGCCATCCCGCATGTCCACAGCGGGCTTGACCAGCAGGGCGCGTTGGCCCTGCTCGCCATAGTTATATTTCACCATGATGGCATTGGCGGTTTTGGAGGAGCTCATTGCGCCGTAGCGAAAATAAAGCTTAGCCATACTTAACGCTGTCCTTTGTCATAAGGAATTCCTTCCGCCTTGGGGGCCCTGGACTTCTTGGAAGTCAAAATCAGCACGATCATGGTAACAATATAGGGAAGCATCAGGTAGATGTATTCGCTGGACTTCACGTTTTCAAAGCTAGGCAGGAAGGGGATACTGGCGCTGTAGGAGCCGATGATCTTGAACAGGGCAAAGAACAGGGAGGCCCCCAGGATGTTTAAGGGCTTCCAGTTACCGAAGATCATCACCGCCAGGGCCAAGAAGCCATAGCCCGCTACCGCGGATTGGAAACCGGAACCGGCGGCAACGGTATAGGCTAGGCCGCCGATGCCGCCCAGCAGGCCGGAGATGAACACCCCTGCATAGCGCATCCGGTACACATTGATGCCCACGGAATCCGCTGCCTGGGGATGCTCGCCGCAGCTGCGCAGCCTTAGGCCGAACCGGGTCTTATACAGCACCACGGCAGAAACCACCAGCAGCAGCAAAGCCAAGGGGGTAGTTAGATAAAAGCTCTTGAACACCAGGTTCTGCAGGAAGGTATCCTGTACCTCTAGGCCGAAATTGGCCTGGGTGATCCGCACCCAGGTGGGGATCAGGATGGTGGTCTGTCCTTGGCCCTGGATGGCCCAGGTAACGGTAATGGCCAAGGCGGGGGCCAGCATATTGAGGGCGGTACCGCCGATGGTCTGATCGGCCTTTAGATGGACAGAGGCAAAGGCCAGCAGCAGGGAAAACAGGGCGCCGGTGAGGGCGGCCACCAGAATGGCGATCAGCATGCCAAGCTGGGGATGGGCGGGACCAAAACCGGAGGCGTCCAGGCTGCGAAGGGCTAGGCAGCTGAATAGGGCGCCCACCACCATGATGCCTTCTAGGGCGATGTTGACGATGCCGCTGCGTTCGGAGAACATACCGCCCAGGGCAACCAGCAGCAACGGGACGGCAAAAACGATGGTGGCGCTAAGAATATCGGATAGGATCTTCATGCTTCGGCCTCCTTTTTTACGGCAGGGCTGGACGAATCTTCATCGCTTGCATGGGATACTGCCTTAGGCTTGAACAGCCGGGCGATCAAGGTGCGCATCAACAGGGCGAAGGCTGCCAAATAGATGATAGCCGCGATAATGATGTCGATGATCTCCTTGACAAATTCAGGCTGCATGGCATCGCCGCCCACCTGTATGTAGGAGATGAAAATGGCGCTGAATATGGTTCCCAGGGGATGGGATGAAGCTAACAGGGCGGTAGGGATGCCGTTAAAGCCCATGGGCAATAGGGTCTTGACCAGGGTATACTGGGCGGTACCGCTTAGGTAATAGATGCCGCCGCCAATGCCGGAAAGCCCGCCCGCGATAACGGTGGACAGGATGATGTTTCGCTTGGCATTGATACCGGCATAGATGCTGGCGTTGCGGTTATAGCCGCAGGCCTTGAGCTCGTAGCCAAAGGTGGTTTTAGACAGGATGATCCAAATGATAATCGCCATGAGGATGGCAATGAAAATGCCCACGTTGATATAACGGGAATCCATCAGTTCATCCAGGCCCAGCTTGGGCAGCGCGCCGGCCGGATTGGCAGAGGCCAGGGAAGCGGTCCGGTCTTTGTTGGACGCGCCCCAATAATTGGCCAGCATCATGGGCATGTTGTTGATGGCCAGGTTAACGGTAAATAGGCCGATCCAGTTGAACATGATGGAGGTAATGACCTCGTTTACGTTGAACAGGGCTTTGAATAGGCCGGGGAACAGGCCCCAGATGGCGCCGCCGATCATACCGGCCACCATGGCGATGTACCAGGGCTGCTGGAACTGGATGGCCGCGGTGAGGGCGAAAAAGGCGCCAATGGTGTATTGTCCGGGGGCGCCGATGTTGAACAAGCCGGTTTTAAAGGCGAAGCCAACGCTCAAGCCGGTCATGATCAAAGGCGCAGCCTGATAAAGCACCTTGGCCAGCTTGTCCAGGGCGGAGAACCCGGCCGTTAGGATCTGCTTGAAGCCATAGAGGGCAAAGGGTGCGTTAAAGGCATAGAGCAGCACCAGACCAACCAATAACCCCATTAGGATGGAGGCGATGGAGGCAAGGCAGCTGGTAAAGCCTGCGCTGTGGATGAAGTGCTCAAGCTTGGTTTTCACGCGATCTCCTCCTTCCCGGGGACAGGCTGCCGCTTGGCGCCCGCCATATACAGGCCCAGCTCGTTTACGCTGGTGGTCTTGGGATCAAACTCGCCTACGATCTCCCCTTCATATATCACCAAGATCCGGTCGCTAACGTTCATCACCTCATCCAACTCCAGGGATACCAATAGAATGGCCTTTCCGGCGTCACGCTGGGCGATCAATTGCTTGTGGATGTATTCAATGGCTCCCACGTCCAGGCCCCGGGTGGGCTGGACCGCCACCAGCAGCTCCGGTCCCTTGTCCACCTCCCGGGCGATGATGGCCTTTTGCTGGTTGCCGCCGGACATGCTGCGGGCTATGGTCACCGGGCCTTGGCCGGAACGGATATCGTATTGGCGGATCAGCTTTTCGGCATATTGGCGGATCATGCCCTTGCGCAAAAAGCCATGCTTTTGAAATTCCGGCTGCCAATACCGCTGCAATACCAGGTTTTCTTCTAAAGAATAGTCCAGGATCAAGCCATATTTATGCCGGTCCTCGGGAATATGGCTCATACCCAGCTTGCTCCGCTCCCGAATGGGGGCGGCGGTGATCTCGTGGCCGCAAAGGGAAATATGGCCGGCGCTGAATTTTTCCAGCCCCGTTAGGGCGGAGACAAATTCCGTTTGGCCATTTCCCTCAATGCCTGCCAGGCATACGATCTCCCCTTGCCGGACCTGTAAGGATACGTTTTTAACGGCGTTGTTCTTATGGAGCCGGCTGGGGACGGTGACGCCTTTCACATCCAACACAACCTGGCCGGGGGCTGCCTGCTGCTTTTCCACGGCAAAGCTCACGGGCCGGCCTACCATCATTTGGGAAAGCTCTTCTTTGGTGGTATCCTGAATGTTCACGGTGCCGATGCATTTTCCCTTGCGCAACACGGTACAGCGATCCGCCACCGCCATGATCTCATTGAGCTTGTGGGTAATGAATAGGATGGACTTGCCTTCCTTGGTAAAGGAACGCATGATCTCCATCAGCTCGTCGATCTCCTGGGGGGTCAGCACGGCGGTGGGCTCGTCGAAGATCAGGATCTCGTTGTCCCGGTAGAGCATTTTTAGGATCTCCACCCGCTGCTGCATACCCACGGAAATGTCCTCGATCAGGGCGTCCGGGTCCACCTTGAGGCCATAGCGCTCGGAAAGGGCCATGACCTTTTCCCGGGCTTCCTTTTTTTGCAGGAACCCGGCCTTATTGGGCTCCACGCCCAGGATAATATTATCCAGCACGGTAAATACCTCCACCAGCTTAAAGTGCTGATGGACCATGCCAATGTTCAAATCGTTGGCATCGTTGGGGTCTTTGATATGGACCACCTGGCCATTTTTTTTGATGGTGCCGGCTTCAGGCTGATACAAGCCAAACAGGACGCTCATCAGGGTGGATTTCCCCGCGCCGTTTTCCCCCAGCAGGGCGTGTACCTCCCCCTGCTTGAGTTGCAGGGTAACATCGTCGTTTGCCTTGATGCCGGGGAATTCCTTGGTGATGTTTAGCATCTCGATGACGTATTCGCTCATGTGTGATCCCCTTTTGTCAAGAAATGAGGGCTAAGATAGCATTACAAAATGATTCCGCAGTTTATAAAAAAGGGGGCCGGGCTAAGGCCCAGCCCCGCAAATTCGCCTAAAGTAAGGCAGATCTAGGGTAATTAGTCGTTCTGATACTCCACAGCGATCTCCACCGCAGGCGCGTTCTCGGTGTCGCTGGAGATGGTGATCTCACCGCTCTTTACCTTGGCGAAGAGCTCGTTGTACTGCTCCACGGTATAGGTGGTCAAGCGCCAAGAACCCTCGGCAGTGGGCAGGCCCACGCAATCCTGGGCAGCGCCCAGCTTCTGCTCGGTGCCGGCATACTCGGCAGGCCAGGTACCGCCATTGTCATACAAAGCGGTCAGGGCCATGACCACGGAGTTCTTCAGCTCCTTCATAGCGGAGGTGATGATCAGCTCGGATTCGGCGCTCTGGTCAACGTCCACGCCGATGACCTTGGCATTGGCCTCTTGGGCAGCGCCCACAGCAGACAGGTAGATGCCGCCGCCGCAGGAGAATACCACTTCCGTACCCTCGGTGTACCAGCCGCTCATCTTGGTCTTGATCTCATCGGTGGGGGTGAAGCTGCCGGAATACCAGTACTTCACGGACACTTCGTCCACAACGCCCAGCTCAACAGCCGCGGCATTGGCGCCCTGGAGGAAGCCATAGCCATAGCGGATAACAGCGGGTACGTCGATACCGCCCAGGAAGCCCAGCTTACGATAACCGTCCTGCACGGCGGCATAACCGGCCAGGTAACCAGCCTGCTCCTCCTGATAGGTGATCAGGGAAACATTGGCGGTGGGTTCGGGCACATCGCCCAGGCCCATGTCGATGCCCAGGAACATTACATCCGGATACTCAGCCTGCACGGTCTGTACAGCAGGCCCAAACAGGTAACCAGGCATGACCACGACCTTGGCACCCTTGTCGATAGCGGTCTCGATGGACTCGATACGGGCCTCATCGCTGTCCTCGGAGGGGCGATAGTAGTTGTAGGTCTTACCATTGGCCTCGGCATACTCTACGACGCCTTCCCAGGAACCCTGGTTGAAGGACTTGTCGTCGATGTTACCGATATCGGTGACCAGGGCGATCTCGTAGGTGCCATCCGCAGGCGCCTCCTCGGCAGGGGCCTCTTCAGCCTCCTCAGCAGGGGTTTTTTCAGCGGGCGCTTCTTCAGCGGGCGCTTCTTCCGCAGGCGCCTCCTCGGCAGGGGGCTGTTGGGCGCAGGCCACCATGGAGAGCGCGAAAATCAGCGCCAGGAAGATCGCAAGAAATTTCTTCATATTCTTTCCTCCTTATTTTGCCGCGCATAACGCAGCATGATATATTACAAATTATAGCAGATATACGGGCGCATTTCAAACCGCTTTTCAATTTCGTAGCACAAATAACACATGACTGCCAAAAAATCATTGTACAATGCTAGAAAAATGGTACAATAATCCTGAAAGAATGAGAAACAGGGCTGGAGAACATGTTTGGATATATCGCTCCCTGCCGGCCGGAATTGAGGATCCGGGAGGAAAAGGAATATAAGGCGTGGTATTGCGGCCTATGTAGGGAGCTGGGGCATCGTTATGGCCAAACAGCCCGATTGGGCTTGAGCTATGATTGCGCGTTTATCGCCTTGCTGCTTTCTGGCGCCAGCGGCTTAGGAGGGTGGGACATGGCCCGGTGCCCTTACAAGCCTGCCCCGAAGCGCCCTATGGCCTCTCCCTGTTGGCCGGTGGCCTATGGGGCGGATCTGAACGTGTTGCTTGCCTGGTATAAGATGCAGGACGATTGGCAGGACGAAAGAAAGCCCCTTGCAGGTCTGGGCCGTATGGCGTGGCGGGGATATGCGCGACGGGCAGAGCAGCGCGCCCCGGAGCTGGCCCAGGCGGTGGAGGCAGGGATTCGGGAATTGACGGCGCTGGAAAAGGAAAATTGCAAGGAGCTGGATGCCCCGGCAGATGCCTTTGCCCGTATGATGCGGGCAGTGGGGCGGGCCGCCCCCCTTACTGGTAGCAGCGGACGGGTGATGCCCCATGTGCTATATCATCTTGGCCGGTGGGTGTATTTGATAGACGCCTGGGATGACCGGCATAAGGACCGGGAGAAGGGCGCGTACAATCCCTTTCTGGCGGCAGGCGCAAGCCGGGAGCAGGCGGCGTTCTTGCTGCATTTGTCCCTAAACGAGGCCACGGATGCCTATGAATTGCTGGGCATAGACTTGCACAAGGGGCTGTTGGATAATATTATATATGTAGGATGCCCGGGGAATACCCGGCGCATTTTGGAGGATAAGGATGAACAATCCCTATAAAGTTCTGGGCGTAAACGAAAATGCCACCCAAGAGGAGATCCGGGCAGCCTACTTGCAGTTGGTGAAAAAATACCATCCGGACCGGTATACAGATCCGGATCTAAAAGCCGTGGCCAATGAAAAGCTGGTGGAGATCAACGAGGCGTACGAATTCCTCACCAAAAAATCCAGTGGCAGCGCAAACCGGGGCCCGGGCAGCGGCCAAGGGTATGGGGGAGGCTATAGCGGCGCCGGCAGCGCTTATGCCGGGCCCAATGCCACGGAATTTGCAAGAGCCCGGGCGTTCCTGGGGCAGAACAACCTTCAGGCTGCCAAGGCTGTGCTGGATAATATCTCTATCCGTAATGCGGAATGGTATTATCTTTATGGCATTATCTATTTAAGGCAAGGCTGGTTCGACAAGGCGCGGGAATACTTGACCATCGCCTATCAGCAGGAGCCTGGCAACGCAGAATACGCCAGCGCCTATAATACCATCCGCCATACGGGTAATCCCTATGCTAGACAGGCCGGCGCATATCAGTCCAATTGTAGCCCTTGCGATATTTGCGCAGGCGCCATGTGCTTTAGCAGCTTCGGCGTGCCTTGCTGCTGTTGGTGCTGACAAATTCTAAGCATAATCGTCGTTTGAGGAATTGCTTCGTTGCAATTTCTCTTTTTTTATGATACGATTTCATTGATAGACGAATTAGATTGATTTATTATCAAATAGCACAGATTTTCCACATCTAAGAATAATTCTAGAACGAAAATTCGGTTTTGTATTGAATGGTTTTCATATGTAAAGGGGCGATTTTTTTGCGTAAAAGCGTATCCATGATTGTGGGGTTGTGTTTGTGCTGGGCCATGGTGCTGGGGGGAAGCACCGCATGGGCCGCATCGGGGAATGTTGTTCGGTTACAGCAGGGCATGGGCCCATCGACCCAGGAAAGGAATTTCGATTCCCTTCAGGAAGCCCTGGATCATGTAGCGTATCATTATGCCCGGATCACGTTGCTAGATTCCATACAGGAATCCGTAAATTACACCGGCATTTATTCCCTAACCTTGGATTTGAACGGGAACATGTTGACCGGGAAGGGGGATACGGCTTTGACCCATGCGGGATACGGCGTCATGACCCTAAAGAGCAGCGTATTGGGGGGAGGCATCCAGGGGGCCCGGCAGGGGATCTTGTCCAATTCTAAGCGGGGGTTAACCATACAAAGCGGGATCTATCGGGCCATAGGGCCCGATGGGGTCGCCATTGTAAATAATACGGGCAAGTTATCCATTCAGGAATATGGTGGAACGATACGGGTTGAAGGCGGCGTAGCTATACGAGATTACTCGGATCAGGCGCTGCAACTGGACGGGGGCCAACTGGTTGGCACGCAGACGGGGTTTGCGGTGGAGAAGCTGGCCGGTAGCCTGGCGCTGGATGGGGGCACCCAGATCCAAGGAACGCTAGGGGGCCTGCTTTTGCGTACGGGGCCGACAGAATCGGCGGTCGATAAGGGGGAAAAAAGCATCCTGTATATGGAGGGAGCCTCCTTTCAAGCAATGCAGCCGGGGGGCGTAGCTATGGCAATATACGCGGCGCCCGGATGGCCGGTGGAGCTGTCTGGGAATGGGCGCCTTACGGGAGAAACGGCGCTCAGGCTGGATGGGGGGACGATGACCATTTTGGAGGGGGCGCAGGTGCAGCTAGACGGCAAAGTGGTAGGCGGCGACGGGCTGCTGTTGCAGGGCGGACGATACCGGGAGGCGCCGAAGGAGGAATGGCTTTCCCCTGGCTTATATGCGACGAGGGATACGGATGGCTGGTATGTTTTGGGGACCACGCCTCCTGTCTACCAGGGGGAACAGGATGTGATCAGACCCAATGGGCTGGATGATGGCCAACAGCCTGGCAACTCCATGGCAATAGATGCAGGCCAGGCGGTACCTTCCATACCCATACCCCAGGGAGAAGGGGAGCCAGTAGATAGGCAGCTTTTTTTGCCAAAGACTGGCCAAGGAGGCTCCTGGGCCCTTCCCGCGTTGCTGGCAGCGGGAAGCCTGTCTGGCCTTATGGCCGGGGGCGGGGTCCGGCCTAAGCGGCAGGAATACAGGAAATCCGGCAAGGACCATTGAAAAGCGCCTTGGCATGTGTTAAGCTAGGTCTATCAGATGAACGCCCCATATTGGCAGGAGGCTGTCCTAGCAGCAGGCGGGCTAATGCCCGGTATGCGAGCAGGGACGTTCCCAATTCTACCCGAAAGCCATCGTCTCTATAGCGTCCATGCCCATGTAAGCCGGCGGTCAGGAAGAGAGGTTTTTTAATTTTATGCAATTGCATCCCCAGGTGCAAGCCCTATTACAGGATTGCATCCAGCTTCGTCAGGCGCTCCATAGGATCCCGGAAACGGGATTTGATCTGTTTAAGACCCATGCCTTTGTTATGGAACAGCTGGAGTCCTGCGGGCCGGACCGGCTGGAAACCTTGGCGACGACCGGTATCAAGGCGGTTTTTCTGGCGCCGGGGGCCCAGGAGACCATTGCGCTGCGGGCGGATATGGATGGGATCCCCACCAGCGAGCTAACGGAGGCGCCCTATGCTTCCACCCATCCAGGCAGCATGCACGGTTGCGGCCATGACGGGCATATGACCATGCTGCTGTTGGCGGCAAGGTTGATACGAGCCAACCGGGAGAAGCTGACCAAGAATGTAGTATTGCTATTTCAGCCGGCTGAGGAAGGAAAAGGCGGCGCCCGCATCATGATCCAGGAGGGCGCGCTGGAACATCCCCACGTGGATCGGATCTATGGGATGCATGTATGGCCAACGGTTACAGCCGGCAAGGTGGGGGTGCGTTGGGGCCCCATGATGGCCCAGACCTGCGAGTTTGATATGCTGGTCCACGGGAAAAGCGCCCATGGCGCCAGCCCGCAAATGGGAGTGGATGCCATCGTATGCGCAGCGGAACTGATCACGGTTTTGCAGACCGCCATCACCCGCAATGTGGACCCCCATCAGGACGTGCTGCTGACCATCGGAAAGATCCAAGGCGGGGTGGCCCATAACGTCATTGCCGACGAAGTGAAGCTTAGCGGAACCTTGCGGGTATTTAGCCCAGCGGTATACGACCAGCTGCGGCAGCGGGTGGGTTCCATGGTACAGGGGCTGTCCATGGCCACTGGCGCAAAGTTTGAGTTCAAAGAGTTGATGCACTATCCCTGCGTCAATAATCCCAGACCCCTGGTGGAGGATTTTTATACCTACCTGGATAGCATGGAAGATGTTGAACTGGTGGAGCCTGTGATGGCGGCGGAGGATTTCGCTTATTACCAGCAAAGCATCCCAGGGTTGTTTGTATTCCTGGGGATACAGGGCGGGAAAAACCAGCAGCCCCTTCATAATTGTAAATTCGATTTTGATGAGGAAAATCTTTTGCTAGGGGTGGAGCTGTATGCTCGGCTGATCGGTTTGTGGCGTAAAAAAGCTTGATTCACGCCTTTCCTTTTTGCCTGGCACAAGAGAAGCGGCCATGGGGCGAATCCGCCTACATGCCGCTTTTGTTATTGTTACGATCCTGCCAAATCAAGACCCTGCCTGGGAAAACAGGACGCTAAGGAGCACCGCAAAAAAATGCCCGCCCTAAGATAAACAAAGGACGGACAAAGGGGAAAATCATACATTTTGGGGTTAAACTACCTGCAAAAGCTCAAACCCAAGCAGCACAAACAAGAATAGGGATAGTATATCGGCAGGGACACATTTTGTCAAGAATTGTTTATAGTATAACAATCAAGACAAACTGCCGAAACTGCGTGGGAAATTTTTCTTTGAAATATGAGCATGAACCAATGGCATACTAAAGCAGATAACACACCTGCCCGGCCCGCGGCATATCCTGCAAAAAAGGAGACTCGCCGGCAGAGCGGGCGGCTCGTAAGGAAGAAGGAGAAGCGTATGGCGCAATCGTGCTCAGCGGGCACACGGGAATATCAAGTGGACATCGGCAAGTTGGCCTTACGCCGGCTGATGGCGATAGATCCGGGGGATGCAGAAATTTTGCAACAGCTGGAAGCGGGGAAGGATCATATACAGTTTTCCATTGAACAAGCGGGAGATCTAGAACGGTGGTGTCGGGTTTTACAGGGGATGTTATTGTGGGATCTGGCGCATTTTGAATTGGCCCGCATGGTAAATGACCTGCCCTTAGGGCTGGAGGAAAAACGCAGGATCTTGCCCGAAGCGGTAAAGCTCTCCAGGGCGTGCCCCCAAAACGCTGGCGCAGACGCTATCCTACGGGAGTTAATGGGATTTTACGCGGAAGAAAAGCACCTGAATTTGGAAGGGTTTATGCGCTTTCGCATGCAGGATGTATTACGGGAGTGGGAGATCTGCGTCATGCGGGCGGCGGAGGAATTGCTGCTTCATGAGGAATATTGGGAGCTGATGCATGTGCTCTCCGCCTTTGTGCAGCTCCGTTCCCCCCAGGTGCGGGACGTGTACATCGTGCTCAATCCAGACGGCAGCTGTACCATGACGGACGACCAGGATAGCCGCATCGATTATGCCCGCTGCACAGGGGATGGGGTCATGAGCGTGTTGGTAGGGTTGGCGCCGGAGCGGATCACCGTTTATGACCTTTCCGGCGGGCTGGCCCAGGATCTAGCGGATACCCTGAAGCGGGTATTTGAGGACCGGGTGCGGATCTATACCTGAGGCGGCGGGGGGCGGCGGCGGTTTTGCCGGGCTAGCCCCGGCAAAACCAGGAGCCGGCCGGCAAATTGCCGGCCGGCTCCCCGGCGCGCGTAGCGCGCCCGCCGCCGCCCCCCCCCGCCGAGGCTCCATGCTCCAGCCTGTCTCGCAAGCCGGCCAGGCTGGCCTCCATGCGCTTGAGCATGATCAAAGCCGCCTCCCGCTCTTCGGCGGAAAAGGTTTCCAACATGGTGGTAAAGAACATATTGTAGTCGATCTCGCACCAGCGGGCGTATTCTTCCCCTTTTTGGGTGAGCTGTAAGCGGATGCAGCGGGTGTCCTGCTTGTCCCGCACCCGCTTGACAAAGCCGCCGCTCTCCAGCCTGCGTACGGAGATCCCGGCGGAGGCCTTGCCCACCCCCAGGGCGGCAGCCAGCTCATTCTGCGTGGGCCGGCCCAATTCCTTTAGGGCAAACAGGACCTGGGGTTGTCCGGGATATAGGCCATACTTTCCCAGGGTCAGCTGCATACAGACATTATAGGTATGGTTTAGGCTATGAAGCGCCCGGCCGATTTCACCGGTGGACTGCTCTTGGGTTTTTCGCCTGGCTTCCATTGGCGATCCTCCTTGTTGGATATACATTCCATACCATAATGATAAACGCCGGCCAAAGTTGCGTCAACCGAATTTTGTTATGCCGGCATACGAATATTGTCGGTTTTTATCGCCGCCAGGGGGGGAAGCGCATTGCAAGGCGCATAGGATTGTGATATAATCCAATCGTATTTTTTAAATAGGCGGGAAAGGATGGCGACACGGGAGACTAGGCGGGTAGGCGAATTTGGGCCGCCCTGAAGGTCTCGATCTGCAGGTTGTTTTGTTGGGATGCAGCGCTTGGAGCGATATGCGTCCTGCATATGCCGTCCGAAATCCGTTCCATTTTTATGTTTAGGGGGAGTAATTGTCTATGATGGAACCCACCATGATCCTGCGTCGCATGGAAGAGCAACTGCGCAGCGATTACCAGATCGACCTGTGCGAAGCCAATACCATACAGTTGCATAAAGCCTTGGCGGATGCGGTGATGTACGGCATGTCGGACGATTGGCGCAGGTCCCGCCGCGCCCATGAAATGGTGCGCCGGGCGTATTATTTCAGCGCCGAATATTTGATGGGCCGTATGGTGTTCAATAACCTATATTGTCTGGGCTTGCTGGATGAGATGCGCAAGCTCTTGCGAGCCCGGGGCGCGGATCTGTCCGTAATGGAGGATATCGAGGACGCGGCCCTGGGCAATGGCGGCTTGGGCCGCCTTGCCGCCTGTTTCCTGGATAGCGCGGCCACATTGGATCTTCCCATGGACGGCTACGGCATCCGGTACAAATTCGGCCTGTTTAAGCAGACCATTGAAAACGGTTTCCAGGTGGAAAAGGCGGACGACTGGCAGCGTTATGGGGATCCCTGGTCCCGCCGGCGGGATGATAAGACCATTGCCGTCACCTTTGCGGACCAGACCGTCCTTGCCGTGCCCTACGATATGCCCATCGTCGGGTATCATACCCGCAACGTAGGCACCCTCCGGCTCTGGCAGAGCGAACCGGTGGAGGAGTTTGACTTCGCCCTGTTCAACAACCAGGAATACGACCTGGCGGTTCGGGAAAAGAACAAGGTGGAGGATATCACCCGGGTGCTTTATCCCAATGATTCCACCTATGAGGGCAAGCGGCTGCGGCTCAAGCAGCAGTATTTCCTCTCCAGCGCCAGCTTGCAGGATATCATCCGGCGCTATAAGCGGGTGCGGGGCAACGACCTGAGCGGGTTTGCCGCCCATTGCGCCATCCAGCTCAACGATACCCATCCCACCATCTCCATCCCGGAATTGACCCGGCTGTTGATGAAGGAGGGGATGGACTTTGACGCGGCCTTTGACATCACCCGCAAGACCTTCAATTACACCAACCACACCCTGATGAGCGAAGCCTTGGAGAAGTGGGGCTATGACCTGATGCGCTCCGTGGTGCCGGAGATCACCGAGCTGATCAGCCGGATCAACGACAAGATGAACGGGGAGCTGCGGGCCAAGGGGGCGGATGAAGCCCGGATCTCCCGTATGCAGATCGCTACCGATGGCCAGATCCATATGGCTCGGCTGGCGGTATACGGCAGCACCTATGTGAACGGCGTGGCCAAGATCCACAGCGAGCTGATCAAGCGGGAGCTGCTGCCGGATTGGTACGCCCTGTATCCGGAGAAATTCTGCAACAAGACCAACGGCATCACCCAGCGCCGCTGGCTAGGCTTGTGCAATCCGGAACTGACCGAGCTGATCGAGGACCGGCTGGGCAGCCGGGATTTCCTGCTGGATCTGGATCTGCTCCAGGGGCTTAAAAACCACATGGACGACGCCACCATCGCCCGGTTCAACGCCATCAAGCAGCAGAAAAAGGAACAGCTTTCCGCCATCATCCGGGAGCGGGAAGGGGTAAACATCCCTTCGAATTTCCTCTTCGATATCCAGGTGAAGCGGATGCACGAATATAAGCGGCAGCTGCTCAACGCCCTGAGCATTGTGGATATTTACTATTCCCTCAAGGATGGGAGCCTACAGAATTTTACGCCCACGGCATTTATTTTCGGGGCCAAGGCGGCCCCTGGCTATGCCCGGGCCAAGAGCGTGATCAAGTATATCAACGAGATCGCCAAGCTGATCAACAACGATCCTGCGGTGCAGGATAAGCTGCGGGTGGTCTTTGTGCAGAATTACAATTGCTCCTATGCGGAGCATATCATTCCCGCGGCGGACGTATCCGAGCAGATCTCCCCGGCGGGTACCGAGGCCAGCGGCACGGGCAACATGAAGTTCATGCTCAACGGCACGGTGACCCTGGGCACCTATGACGGGGCCAATATCGAGATCGTAGCCGAGGCGGGGGAGGAGAACAACTATATCTTCGGCGCCCGGGTGGAGGATATCGAGGCCATTCGGGATACCTACAATCCCCGGGCCATCTACGATCGGGAATACCGGGTGCGCCGGGCGTTGGATACCCTGGTGAACGGCACGGTACAGGACGACAATACCGGCATGTTCCGGGAACTGTATGACGCTATCCTCAACGGGGCCAGCTGGCACCGGGCGGATCATTATTATCACCTGCTGGACTTCCTGCCCTATGTGGAAGCCAAGCTCCGGGCCAATCGGGATTATCAGGACCGGATGGCCTTTGGCCGCAAGTGCCTGATGAACACCGCCAGCGCGGGCAAGTTCTCCAGCGACCGTACCATCCGGGAATATGCCAGCGAACTTTGGCATATCCTGCCGGTGAGCCGGCTGCGGTGAATTTCCATTCGGGACGGGCGCGGGGCCTTTAGTGCCCTGCTGCGCCATGTGGCCCGTTGGGCCAGAGGGCTGGGATGGGGCGCAGCCAGATAAACGGCGCCATCTTGAATGAAAGGAGAACGTTCAGAATGCATCCGGTGGTATTGGGCTTGTTTATACTGGAGGCGATCCTGTATGGACTGATCGGCTATGCCCTTTGGCGAACGCATACCGCCTTTCCGGATACCCGCCTGGGCTATCATGTGGGGGAGGCCATGGCCAGCCAGTCGGCCTGGGAATATGCCAACCGGGCTGCAGGGGCGGTTTGCGGCGGCGTAGGGACGGTACTCCTGGCGGCGGGGCTGCTCCTGTGGCGGCTGGAGGCCGGTCTGGGCCTGGCCATAGGGGCATTGCTCCTGCTGTCCATATTGGGGGCGGTTGCCGGGGTATTTTTGCCCTTGGGGCTGCTGCGCCGAAAGGGACTCTAACCTGCGTCCAGGATCGTAGGCGGACATGCCGGAACCGGTATGTCCGCCTGCTTTTTTGCCCGCTTACCCCAGCTGGAACAGGCCGGAGGGCCACCCCTTTTTTTACGGAGGGAAATAGGGTATAATGCTGCTATGAATCAGGTGATCCAAGAAAAATTAAAATTGCTGCCCGATGCGCCGGGGGTATACAGGATGTATGACGCCGCCGGACAGGTGATCTATGTGGGTAAGGCGGTAAACCTGAAAAACCGGGTGCGCCAGTATTTTCAAAATGGCCCCAAGCCCCCAAAGGTAGCGGCCATGGTGGCCCACATCCAGGATTTTGAGTATATCCTCACCGCCAATGAGACCGAGGCGTTGACCCTGGAAAGCAACCTGATCAAATCCCTACAACCCCGCTACAATGTGCTGCTGAAGGACGACAAGCATTTCCCCTATGTGCGGCTGGATATCCGGCAGGATTTCCCTCGCTTTGAGGTGGTGCGCAAGATCCAAAAGGACGGGGCTCGCTATTTTGGGCCGTATCTGTCCGCGCTAAGCCTGCGGGATGCCCTGAATATGATTCGGGATTCCTTTCCCGTGCGGCATTGTAAAAAGGATATCCATAAGGCCATCGCCCGGGGGGAACGGCCCTGCCTGATGTATCATCTAGGGAAATGCTGCGCCCCCTGTTCCGGCAAGGTGAGCCGGGCGGAATACCATGCCCTGCTGGAGAGCGTATGCCGCTTTCTGGAAGGGCATACCCAGCCGATCATCGAAAAGCTCACCCAGGACATGGTCCGGGCGTCGGAAGCCATGGAATTTGAGCGGGCGGCCCAGATCCGGGATCAGATCCAGGCGGTACGCAGCTTGGGGGAAAAGCAGCAGGCCATTTCCACGGCTGGGGCCATGCGGGACGTGTTCGCCCTGGCCCGGGACGATTTGGATGCGGTGGTATTTGCCCTGTTCGTCCGGGGCGGGAAGATCGTAGGTACCGAGCGGCTGCGCATGGCATGCGGACAGGAGAGCGGGCCGGAGGTGATGGGGGAATTCCTCAAACAGTATTATGCGGAAGGGGTGCCCATTCCCCCGGAGATCGTGGTGCACGAGCTGCCCGAGGATGCGGCGGCCATAGAGGCGTGGCTTACGGAAAAGCGGGGCCATAAGGCGGCGTTGATTTGTCCCCAGCGGGGAGAAAAGCGCAAGCAGGCGGACATGGCCTATCAAAACGGCATGGACGCCATCGAAAAAGCCCGGGAATTGGAGCACCGGGCCTGGGAAAAGGGAGAAGGCGCCTTGGCGGCCCTGTGCGGGGCCATTGGGCTGGAGGTGCTGCCCGTGCGGATGGAGTGCTATGATAACTCCCACATCCAGGGCCGGGATACGGTATCCGGCATGGTGGTGTTCCGCAACGGCCAGCCTGCGCCAAAGGAATACCGCCGCTTCCGCATCAAGGAGGAAGCGGGAGGCAACGACCTGGTGGCCATGGAGGAGGTATTGACCCGCCGGTTCCAGCGCGCACAGGATGGAGACGAAAAGTTTGGGGAGCTGCCGGACCTGGTGGTGGTGGACGGCGGCGCGGAGCAGCTGAAGGTGGCCCTGGCGGTGCTGGAGCGGTTTGGCCTGGATATTCCGGCCATCGGCCTGGCGGAGCGCAGCGAGACCATCCTGTTGCCGGGGAACCCGGAGCCGTTGGTATTATCCAGGCGGGACCCAGCCCTGCATCTGTTGCAGCGGATCCGGGACGAGGCCCACCGGTTTGCCATCACCTATCACCGGAGCCTAAGGGGGAAAAACGCCTTGATGAGCCAGCTGGATCAGATCCAAGGCATCGGCCCAAAGCGCAAGCGGGCCCTGTTCAACCACTTCCTGACCCTGGACGCCATCAAGCAGGCGGACGTGGAGACCCTGCGCCAGGCGCCGGGGATGAACCTGCCGGCGGCGGAGCAGGTATACCGGTATTTCCATATGGAAAATTCTTCGGATGCGTGATATATTGAATGCAGAAAGATGTAAATTTTTGCGAAAGGAACTCCAGACGATCTATGTATAAGCTTTTGGTCCTGGACATCGACGATACGTTGGCCCCATCCGGCGCCCGGGAGGTGCCGGCCCGCAATCTGGCCGCCATAGAAAGGGCCAGGGAAGCCGGGATATTCGTGACGGTTTCCACGGGTAGGGGCTATTTTGCTTCCTCTTATATATGGAAGCAGCTGAAGATCCAAGGACCGGTGATCATCTATGGCGGGGCTATCATCATGGACACCCGGACGGATCAGCCCATCCATACCACCGCCATTCCCCCGGAATTGGTGCGGGAGCTGCTGGAGCGGGCCAACGAGTTGGGGATCCATGCCCATATTTACCAGGGGGATTGGGTGATCTGGGAAAAGCCCTCCTTGTTCGGCGAAAAATATTGCGAACGGCTGGGCCTGCCCCATCGGGCGGACCCGGAGATCCGCAGCCGGACGTGGACCGATGTGCCGAAGGTTTTGTTCATTGGGGAGGATGCCCAGGCAAAGGCCCTGATCCCAAAGTTTCAGGCGGAATACCAGGGCCGGCTCAAAGTGTCCGGTTCCAGCAAAGGCTTCATCGAATTCAACCACCCCAGCGCCCATAAGGGCAGCGCCACCGCTTTGTTGGCGGACCATCTTGGAATCTCCCAGGAAGAGACCGTGGCAGTAGGCGATAATTCCCTGGATACGGAAATGATCCAGTGGGCGGGATTGGGCTGCGCCGTTGGGAACGCGTTGCCGGAGATCCAAGCGGTAGCGGATCTGGTATTGCCGGCTTGCGAGGATATGGCGATCGAACACCTCATCGACCAGGTGCTGCTGAAAGGATAAGCATATGACCACTGTAAACATTCGCATCGAGGAGCTGGCCCAGCAGCTGGATCTGGAGATCCTGGAGCGAGGCAAGGGCATGATCTGCTTCCGCTCGTCGGAGATCAGCCGGCCAGGCTTGCAGTTTGCCGGGTTTTATGACCACTTTGACCCCCACCGGGTACAGGTGATCGGCAACGCGGAAATGAATTACCTATACAGCCTGCCCGAAGGGGAATTGGAAGAGCGTATGCGCCGGTTCATGGGGCTGGAGATCCCCTGCGTGGTATGCGCCAGGGGGAAAATGCCGCCAGAGGCCCTTTTGCACAGCGCCCGGGAGCATCAGATCCCCGTATTCCGGGCGGCATGCAATACGGATCAGGCAGGCCATGCCATCAGCAATTATGTGGAACGGCGGCTGTCCAGACACATCCTTACCCACGGCGTGCTCATGGATATTTTTGGCGTCGGCGTCCTTCTGCGGGGGGAAAGCGGCATGGGCAAAAGCGAAGTGGCCCTGGAGATGATCCGGGCCGGCCAGCGCCTGGTAGCGGACGATGTGGTGGAGGTAAGCCGGATCGGGGATAAGCTGGTAGGCCGGGCGCCGGAGCAAACCCGCTATTTCATGGAGGTACGGGGCATCGGCATCGTGGATGTGCGCTATCTGTACGGCGTGGGCGCGGTGCTGCCGGAAAAGACCATTGAATTGGTGGTGGATCTTGAATATTATAATGAAAAGCAAGAATATATACGGATCGGGGCGGAAGAAGCCCGGACTGTGGAAATACTGGGGGTACCGTTGCCCAATTCGGTGATCCCGGTGAGCCCAGGGCGAAATTTGGCCATTGTCATCGAGGTGGTGGCCAGGAATTTCCGGCTAAAGCGGCTGGGCTACGACCCTGGCGCCCAATTTGACGCCGGGTTGCTGCGGGGCGAATGAAGGCCCATGGAAGATATTTAAAAGGGTTGGAACCAGGAAAGGATAACAAGAAGGAGCAAAGCATTATGTATCGGATCGGGGTGGACATTGGGGGAACCAATATCGCATTGGGTATATTGGATGAAGATTGGGAGCTGCTGGCGCAAAAAAGCGTCCCGTTCCAGCGAGGCGGGGAGATCGTTGCGGCCATCATCGCCCAACAGATCCGTGCCATGCTGGCGGAAACCGGCATTGCAGAGTCTATGCTGGAGTGCATTGGGATCGCGGTGCCCGGCAGTATCACGCCGGACGGCCAGCTGGTGCTGGACGCCTATAACCTGGGATTTCACAACGAGCCCCTAAAGGAGCGGATCCAGGCCCATTTTCCCGGCATACCGGTAGCCCTGGGCAACGACGCGGACGCCGCCGTGCTGGCGGAGCTCCACAAGGGCGCCCTGCAAGGCTGCAAGACCGCGGCCCTCTATACCCTGGGAACGGGGATCGGCGGCGGCTTCATCCTGAACGGCAAGATGTTCCGAGGCGGCCGGGGCAACGGCATCGAGCCGGGGCACGGGGTGCTGGTGGACGGCGGGGAAGCCTGTACCTGCGGGGTAAAGGGCTGTATCGAAGCCTATTGTTCCGCCACGGCGCTGATCCGGGAGGCCCGCAAGGCCATGGCCGTCCGTCCGGACAGCCTGCTCTATAAAAAGACCCAGGGCGATCCTGGGGCCATGACCGCCAAGGTGGCCATCGACTGCGCCAAGGCGGGGGACCCTACCGCCATGGCGGTATTCCAGGCCTATGTGGGCCATTTAGGCTCTGCCATTGCGTCCATCATGAACCTGCTGGATATGGAGGTAGTGGCCATTGGCGGCGGGGTGAGCGGGGCTGGAGAGTTCCTGTTCGAGCCCCTGCGGCGGGATGTGGATACCAAGTGCTTCTTCCAGAACCATGGGGATGTGGTGCCCGCCCAGATGGGCAACGCCGCAGGCATGGTGGGAGCGGCCATGTTTTACCAGAACCAGCAATAGCCCCATGAAGCTTCAGGTTGGAACAGAACGCCCCGGCCATTTCCAGCCGGGGTATCCGGAGCAGTGGGACATCGTGTCCCATTTGGAATGCGCGGCGGGCATTCCCCAGGCCCTATTTGCCATCACCACCCGCAAGGAAAATGGCCAGCCCAACGTATGCTTTCACAGCTGGAGCTGTTTCCACGGGGATAAGACCGCCTTTTTCGCGGTGCTGGGCGGGCTGTTCCAGCATACCCACACCTATGCCAACATCCTGCGGGAGGGGGTATTCTGCCTGAACTTCCTTCCTCTTTCCGCCTACGAGGGCCTGTGCAAGACCATTCTGTACAACCAGGAAGACCTGGATGAGATCCAGGCGGGGGGCTTCACCCTGGAGCCTGCCGCCACCATGGACGTGCCCTGCATCCGGGAGAGCTTTTTACAGCTGGAATGTACCCTGGAGGAAGCTAAGGATCTGAGCGGGGCCGGGATCACCGCCATGGTGACCGGCCGGGTGCGGCAGGTCCGGGTGGAGGAGGCGTACGCCAAGGAGCTGGACCGGCGGTATGGCCCGGCGGGGTTCATGCTGCTGGCTTCGGCGCCCCAAAACCTACAAACGGGCCAGGCGTCCCCTTCCAGGATCCTGACCCTGAACATCGCCCGGTACGATTAGCCGTCCAGGCGCTCCTGCGCCAGCTGGATGCCGATGTCCACGTTTACCAGCCGGCCGGAGACCTCCGGCCCACGGCCCCGGAACATGCCCAGCTTATAAAAGCCGATGGATACCGTAAGGTCTGCTTGGACCGCCAGCTCCGCCTGGCCGGTATCCCCGTTGAGCCCGCTGCTGATATCCGCGCTGACCACATACGCCCCGCTGCGGTTGATGGCCATAATGGCCTCCCGCAGGGGGCTTCTTACGTTCCCCTGGAAGCCGGTGCCCAGGAGGGCGTCCACCAGGATGGCATAGGCGGAAAGGTCAATATCCTCCCGCCAGGGCTGGATAGGTACCTCCAGGGATAGGGCCTTGTCCCGGTAATGGCGGCCGTCGGGGGAGAGCTTATCCGATAGGGCATAGACGCGGGTTTGGATGCCCGCCGCCGCCAGGAGGCAGGCCAGGGCATAACCGTCCCCACCGTTGTTGCCGCCTCCTGCCAGGATGGCCACCGGGGCGCGCCAGGCCACCGCGTCGAAGATACCCTGGGCCGCCCGGCCCATCAGCTCTAGGCTGGGGACGCCCCCGGCGATGGTCATGGCGTCGCTGCGCCGCATGGTATCCACGCTGACCAGGGTTTCCATGCGGCCGTTTATCATGCGTTGTTCCTGCATAGGGATCGCCTGCCTTTCCAATAGATGGATTCGGTTGGACTGGCTAGAACAGGCCGGTCACCTGGCCGGTGGCGGTATCCACATCCACCCGGCGGTAGGCGGGGTCGGAGCCGGTGCCGGGCATCATGCTGATGGCGCCCGCCATGGGGCAAAGGAATTGGGCGCCGCCGTATTCCAGGATATCCCGGATGGGGAGCCGCCAGCCTTTGGGCACCCCCTTCCAGGTGGGTTCGTGGGACAGGCTCAGGTGGGTCTTTACCATCATGGTGGCGTATTGGGCGTATTTGGGATCGGCTTCAAAGCCCTGGGCCTTTTCCAGGGCCAGGGGCGCCCAATCCACCCCGTCCGCCCCATAGACTTCCCGGGCGATGGCTTCTACCCGGTCCCGAAGGGGCATGTCCAGGGGATAGAGATAGCGCAGGGAAGAAGGCTCCTCGCAGGCTTCTACCACCGCCTGGGCCAGCTCCAGGGCCCCTTGGCCGCCGTATTGCCAATGCTCGGACAGGGCGCAGCGCACCCCGTATTGGGCGCAAAGCCGACGCAGCAGCTGGATCTCCGCCGGGGTGTCCGTATGGAAGCGGTTGATGCAGACCACGGGGACGATGCCGCTTTTCCGCACGGTATTCACATGGTGGAACAGGTTTTCACAGCCCCGCTCCAGCAGCGCGAGATCCTCTCGGGTATAGGCTTCGGGCAAAGGCCGGCCGGGGACCACGGCCGGGCCGCCCCCATGCATTTTTAGGGCCCGGATGGTGGCTACGATCACGGATACATTGGGTTGCAAGCCGGAGAGGCGGCATTTTACGTTCCAAAACTTTTCAAAGCCAATGTCCGCGGCAAAGCCGGATTCCGTCACATGGTAATCGAAGAGCTTCAGCCCCAGCCGGTCCCCGATGATAGAGGATTGGCCGATGGCGATGTTGGCAAAGGGGCCGGCGTGGACCAGGCAAGGTTGGTGTTCCACGGTATAGCAAAGGGTGGGGTTGATGCAATTGCGCATCCAGGCGGTCATGGCGCCGGCCACCTCCAGGTCCTCGGCGGTGACCGGACGGCCGGACCGGTCGTAGGCCAGCACCATGTTGCCGATCCGGGCGCGCATGTCCTGTAGATCCCGGGAGACGGACAGAATGGCCATCAACTCGCTGCTCACCGTGATATCCGCCCGGGAATCCATCTCATAGCCGTTCATCTTGCCTTCCCCCAGGCCGATGCGGATCTTGCGGAGGCATTGGGCGCAGAAGTCCAGCACAAAGCCGATCTGCACCCGTTCCGGATCGATATCCAGCCGCTTGAGCCCCCGCTGGGCCAGGGCTGCGTCATCGTAATTGCGCTCATGCTGCATCCGGGCGTTCAGGGCTACCATGGCCAGGTTGTGGGCGTTGGAGATGTCGTTGATGTCCCCGGTAAGCCCCAGGGAAAAGGCGGTCATGGGGATCAGCAGGGCGTTGCCGCCGCCGGCGGCCGAGCCCTTAACGTTCATGGTGGGCCCGCCGGAGGGCTGCCGCAGGCAGCCGCCCACCCGCTTGCCCAGCTTGCCAAGGCCCTCGATCAGGCCCAAAGAGGTGGTGGATTTCCCTTCTCCCAGAGGGGTGGGGGTGATGGCGGTCACCTCGATGTACTTCCCATCGGGTTTGCCTGAAAGCCGGGCCATGATCTTCATGAAATCCAGCTTTGGGGTGTTGCCATAGGGGATGATCTCTTGGGGCAGCAATCCCAATTGTTCTTGAAAATAGGATACGGGAGGCAACCCTTTTTCCGCTTCCTGGGCGATCTGCCAATCCTGATATTGGGTTGGGTCCAGCATTCATGTCCCTCCTTTCATGCATCGCAGCCATGTATCGGTACTTAATCTTACTTTCTCTATCATATCAAGAACCGCCGCTTTTTTCACCTGAAACTTTCTTTACCCAGGGAACAAACGGCCCGCGTTGCATTCCCCATAAACATATGGTAGCATAAAATCATGAAACAGACGCTTATTTTCCAGGAGAACGCAACCCCACATGCCCGTTATACTTGGCTGCTGGACCGCCTCGCCGGCTTTGACAGCTTGGCCATTGCCTTTTCGGGGGGGGTGGACTCTACGTTTTTGCTTTATTGCGCCCGACAAGCCCTTGGAGAAAAGGCAGGGGCCTTTATGGTGCGCTCCAGCCTTTCTCCCCGATGGGAACAGGAGGAAGCTAGGGCATTTTGCCAGGCCCAGGGCATTCCGTTGACCTGGGTGGATTTTGATCCCTTGGCGTCTCCGGCCTTTTGCGAAAACCCATCGGACCGATGCTACCGGTGCAAGACCCTGTTGCTGGGGACTTTGCAGCAGGCAGCCTTGGCGGCGGGCTACGCCCAAGTGGCGGAGGGTTCCAATTTGGATGACCTGGGGGATTACAGGCCGGGCCTGAAGGCGGTGGCGGAGCTGGGGGTATACAGTCCTCTGCGGGAGGCAGGGCTAACCAAAGCCCACATCCGGCAGCTGGCCCGGGAATTTGGGCTTGCGGTTTGGAACAAGCCAGCCTATGCTTGCCTGGCCAGTCGTATTCCTTATGGGGAGCGGATCGACGCCCAAAAGCTGGCTATGATAGAAGGCGCAGAAGCGGTGCTGCTGCGGATGGGCTTTCGGCAGGTGCGGGTTCGGCTTCAGGGGAACACCGCCCGGATCGAGGTCCTGGCTGAGGACATCGAAAAGCTGGCCCAGCCGGACCTTCGGAGCCAGGTAACCAAAGCCTTACATGAACTGGGCTTTTTATATGTTGCACTGGATCTGGATGGATATACAGCGGGTAATTTAAACAAAGGGTTGGATGGCTACGCTGGCATTTGATAGGGGCGGCTTGCAGGCTGCTCATTGTACGCAGAATAGGGAAAAGGAGCATATATGGGGTTCTGGAGTTCGCTTGTTTCTACGCTGCTTGGCGTTGGAGCATCCTTGGTAGCGTGGTATATTATTAAATCCATAAAGCCGCGTATTTGCATTTCAGAACAGATAGAAAAAACCTTCTCTCCTACCGCAAACAAAGAGGGTGCCACATATAGAATATACGTCAAAAACCTCAGCAAAACATATAAGGTGTATGACGTTATCCTACAAGGACGCCTTATTATAAAAGGACTGGAAGAAGCTGCTAGAACCTATATTATTAAGGTCGGAGCAGGGGCTACGACCTATATTGACACAAACAAAGAAACCGAAAAGGGAAAGGCTTTTACCGTAACCATCCCCAACCCCAAAGGTAAACTAAGCCGCTTATATGCAAGATATCATGAAGGGAAGGAGAAGGTCCCCTTCACCATAGAAGATGCATGGAATATCAATCCGGATTTGGATATCTTGCTAGAGATAAGCGTCATGTGCACCCACGGATTCAGTGGAACAAGGGAGGTATTTATTCAACAATATCATGCAAAAAAGGATGGGACTTTGCCGATCCTATCCATGCAGGGGGAACAGAGTAACGAGATCGAAGCAGAAGAAGGCGCGTAATTTGGTTTGCAGTTTAAATCCATAAGTAGGCAAAAACGGATTTGGAAATCTGGATTTCCAAACCCGTTTTTTTGGCTCCCCCTGTTGGACTCGAACCAACGACACTGCGGTTAACAGCCGCATGCTCTACCGACTGAGCTAAGGAGGAACGTCACGCGAATTATAATACAACATCTCCCTGGGAATTGCAAGCCCTTTTTCTGAAATTCGGCAAAAATATTTTTGCCGAGAATGGGAGGGAAAAGGGAAGGTCAAGCTGTAAAATACCCAAACAAATAGGCATAAACTGTCATATCTATCAAAGCCAAAGCAGGGAATCCTATACGGAAAGTCAGGTGGCGGGTCTTATGGCGAAAGGCCAACATGCCCAGGAAGCCCCCGGGTCCGCCTCCCAGCAGGGCGAAAAGGAATAGCCGGCGCTCCGGGATGCGCCAAGCCCCGGTTTTGGCTCTGTGCTTATCCAGCCCCATGGCAGAAAAGGCAAGGAAGTTCCAAAATCCGGCCCAGGCCAGCAGGCATTTAGCGACGATGGGTAAGCTGCTCATAGGCGATCCTCTCCCGCTCAGATAGTTCCGCAATGTCCCGGGGCGGTAGCCGCAGCCGGTCCCACATGCCATACTTGTGGGTGTCGGCAATGGCATTCATGAAGCGTTCCTCCGGGTTGGGGACGAAGCGGGTAAAATATTGGATGACTTCCTTCATTTCCTCCCGCTTGGTATCCCCGGCGATGGGGCAATTGGGCTTGCAAATGGGCAATTCCAGGCGGCGGGCCGTGGATAGGGCATACTTTTCCGGCAGGAAAACCAAGGGCCGGATCACGGTTACGTCCTTGCGGCTCAGATGGGTCACCGGGCCGAAGGTATTGAGCCGGCTTTCGTAGATGAGGCTCAGGAAAAAGGTCTCCAAAACATCGTCCCGGTTGTGGCCTAGGGCCACCAGATTGCAACCCCGTTCCTTTGCCGCATCATTGAGGGCGCCCCGGCGGAACTTGGCGCACAGGGCGCAGGGATGGCTTTCTTGCCGCACATGGAATACGATCTCCCCGATGTCCGTCTTGATGATCTCTAGGGGCACGTCGATCTCCTTTGCCCAGGCTTGGACTGGGCCATAATCCTGGCCGGATATCCCCAGGTCCAGCAGTACCCCTATGAGCTCATAGGGGGTCTTGGAAAAACGTTGGTATAGCTTGAGGCCATAGAGCAGCAGCAGGCTGTCCTTGCCGCCGGAGACGCCCACGCATACCCGGTCCCCAGGACGCAACATATGATAGCGTTCATCCGCCCGGCGGATGCAGCCTAAAATTCGTTTCATGGAATCTGAACCCTTCTTAAAAATGCGGTATTTTCAATTATAGCCTAGCAGGCCGCTTGACGCAACGTATAATTCATGCTAGGATAAACCAAGAAACCGAATAGCGTCTTATCAAGAGCGGCGGAGGGACCGGCCCTATGAAGCCCGGCAACCTGCAAGATTTCGCAAGGTGCCAATTCCGGCAGCGCATGGCGCTGAAAGATGAGATAAGGACCTCCTTGCCTCATCTGCGCATGAGGTTTTATTTTTTGTCAAAAAAGGAGGAAAAAACAAATGAACAAGCGGCTGTTTACCTCAGAATCCGTAACAGAGGGACATCCGGACAAGGTATGTGATTGCATCTCGGATTCCGTATTGGATGCGATGCTGGGGGCGGATCCCCAAGCCAGGGTAGCCTGTGAGTGCGCAGCTACCACCGGTATGGTGCTGGTGATGGGGGAGGTGACCACGGATTGCTATGTGGATATCCCCCGGCTGGTGCGGGAAGTGGCGGCAAAGATCGGCTATGACAAGCAGGACCTGGGGTTCGATAGCCATACCCTGGCGGTGATCACCGCCATCAACGGCCAGTCCCCGGATATTGCCATGGGTGTGGACCGTTCCCTGGAAGCCAAGATGGGCAATCGGGAAGCGGCTTTCTCCTTGGGCGCGGGGGATCAGGGGATGATGTTTGGCTATGCCTGCGATGAAACGCCGGAAAAAATGCCCCTGCCCATTTCCCTGGCCCATGCTCTTTGCCGGCAGTTGACCCGGGTGCGCAAGGATGGGACGTTGCCTTATTTGCGGCCGGACGGGAAGAGCCAGGTGACGGTGGAATATGAAGGGGATAAGCCCGTGGGGGTGGATACGGTGGTGCTCTCTGCCCAACACGATCCAGATGTGGACATGGAACAGATCCGGGCGGATATCCTGCAACAGGTGATCCGGCCGGTGATCCCGCCAGACTATTGGCGGGCGGATACCCGGGTATTTGTGAATCCCACCGGCCGCTTTGTCATCGGCGGCCCGCAGGGCGACAGCGGCCTGACCGGCCGCAAGATCATCGTCGATACTTACGGCGGCAGCGCTCCCCACGGCGGCGGAGCCTTCTCCGGCAAGGATCCGACGAAGGTCGACCGCAGCGCCGCTTACGCCGCGCGCTATGTTGCCAAGAACATCGTGGCCGCGGAACTGGCCGAGCGTTGCGAGATCGAACTTGCCTATGCGATCGGCCTTGCAGACCCGGTGAGCGTGATGGTCGAAACTTTCGGCACCGGGCGCGTGAGCGACGAGACACTTGCCGACTGGCTGATGAAAAATGTCGATATGCGCCCTGGCGGTATCACCGCGCGTTTTGAATTGCGCCGCCCGATCTACCGCCGCGTTTCCTGCGGCGGACACTTCGGCGAAAATGCTGCGAGCCTGCCGTGGGAGTGGACGGATCTTGCCGAAGTACTGCAAAAGGAGATATTATCATAAGATTGCACCGCAGATGCGGGGAGGGAACGGCAGTGAAAAGAAAACGGAGGAACACCTATCTTGTCAGCGCGCTTACGCTGGCACTGGTTTTTGCGCTCGTGATCCTCATTTTCCGCGACGCGCTGCCCGGCATCGGGAAAAACCTGCGCGCCGTACCGCTCTGGGGCGTTCTGCTCCTGCTTGTGCTCGGCTTTGCCTACGAGACGATGGAATCCGCGGTGTGCCTTGTCATCATCCATCACAAAAAGCCGGACTGCACCCTGGCTGACGCGCTGCGCGTCACGTTTCTCGGCGTGTTCGGCAACATTGCGACGATGGGCGCAGGGACGCTGCCCATGCAAAGCTACTGCCTTTACAGACGCGGGCTGGACGCAGGCAGCGGATTCGGCATCATGGCGAGCGAATACGTGCTGCACAAGATCTCGGTACTGCTCTATGCAACGGCTGCGCTGCTGCTCGGCGGAGAATGGCTGCGTGGGGGCGCCAACGGCCTTGCCCGTTATATCCTCATCGGCTATGCCATCGGCGCACTCATCGTGCTGGCGCTCACGCTGATCTATACCTGGGATCGGGTGCTTGCGCTTGTGCTGCGGCTGCTTGACGGGCTGCTGCACAAGCCAAAGTGGGCGGCGCGCCGCAAAAAATGGGCGGGGAGCCTTACCCAACTCAACCGGGAGGCGAAGAAAGTGCTGCTCGTCCCGTCGCTTGCCGTCAAAGGCATTGCGGTGAGCCTTGCCAAGCTCTTTGTGCTCTATACGATCCCCTATGCTGCGCTGAGACTGCTCGGCTGTACGGCGCTCACCTTTGGACAGGCGCAGCTGCTTGCCGCGCTGATGCTGCTCATCACAAATGCCCTGCCGAACGTTGCGGGCGTGGGGCCGATGGAGTTTGCCTTTCTGCTGCTTTTTGCCCCATGGTCGGATACCACGGTGGCCTCGTCCGCGCTGGTGCTATACCGCGTGGCGACCTATTTCTTCCCGTTTCTGCTGAGTGTGATCGTTTTCCTCTGCGAGGAAAACCGCTCGCTCAAAGGTTTTGACGCGCAAGGCGCTGAATGAAAAATGATGAGGGGAATATTCTCTTTCGAAGAGAATATCCCCCTTACTTTTTTGCGCTTTTTGCAAAGGTGTGAGCGCGGCGTGTCAGCTTTGCTGCTCGGCCTTGCCGCTTTCCGGCACGAGGTGGACGTTCAGATGGTCGTAGGTCATCTCCACGCCGTGCTTGTCGAAGGCATCGCGCAGCGCCTCGTTGAGCGTGTAGTAGGCGTTCCAGTAATCCTCTACCGATGTCCAGCAGCGCACGGCGTACTCAATGGAGCTTGCGCCGTAAGAGGTGAGGTAGACCTCCGGCACGGGATCGGACAGGACGCCGGGAACCGTGCGCACCGCGTCCATGCACGCAGCCTTGACGGTATCGGTCGGCGCATCGTAGGACGCGGTCACGGTGCGCACCACGCGGCGGCGGCCGAGCGTTGTATAATTGATGATCTTAGAGCTGGAAAGCGCGCGGTTGGGCTGGAGCACGATCTGCCCGTCGGCGGTCTCAAGCTTGGTATGGTTGAGCGAAATCTCGCGCACTGTGCCGACCGTGCCGCCTGCTTCGATCGTATCGCCGATGCCGAACGGATGCGATGAGAGGATCACAAGCCCGCCGGCTACGTTGCCGAGAATATCCTCTGCCGCGAGCGTGACGCCCAAAGTCAGCACCGACATGATCGCCGTGAGGGAGGCGGTGTTGATGCCGAGCGATTCTGCCGTGATGATGGCGGTCAGAACATACAAAAGAACCTTGAGGCAGGAGAGAATGATTTTTTGCAGCCGGTCGCTGATGCGGCTTGCGCGGGAAAGCAGGCGCGAGAACAGCTTCATGACAAGGCGCACGACCACAAGGCAGACAAGCAGTGTCAAGATCGCCGAGAGAATGTTGGCAATGCTGTATCCGCCAATTGAGTGCGAAATGATTTCCGAGAGTTCTTTCATGGCATTTCAGCCCCTTTCTATGTAATGTGTAGTATAACAGCGCCGCCTCACCTTTGTAAAGGGCGAGGAAAAGATCGGCCGACTTTTCAGCAGTTATGCGGTTGAGAAATCGGTGGGAAAAGCGTATCATGCGATCAGATTATTTTGAGAAAAAGGAAGTGTTCATATGCGCCCTGATGCGCTCATCGATTTACACTGCGATACGCTGACCGACGATATGTATACGGATTCATCAACCCCCGACACGTTTGACGATCCCGTGCGCACACTGTTGCTGACGAGCATTCTGAGGAAGGCCTGTTGGGTGCAGATTTCCGCGGGAGAATCTTTGCTGAATGAAAAATATGACAAAATTTTGTGCTTGCCTGTTGAAAAAGGAAGAAGCAAAGCTTATTATAGAAAACGTCTATATGATGGATATTTTGGCAAGCAGTGAAAGGAGAAAACAGCAGTGTCAAGACTTGATATTATGACGCCCTCCCACGCGCAGACCGTTATTGACGGGCTGTACCGCGACGTGGAGCGGCGTATTGCCGCAAGCCCTCCGGGTCTTTGTCCGGTGGATCTTGCCAAGAGCTTTCTGGATCTTTGCCATGCGCAGACCTGCGGCAAGTGCGTTCCCTGCCGCATCGGTCTCGGCCAGCTCTCGGAGCTGATGGAACTGGTGCTTGAGGGCAAGGCGACGATGGAGACCATTTCGGTCATCGAGCGTCTGGC
>ERZ506979.293-NODE-293-length-37436-cov-13.705278_pt1 | contig 37436 bp, 31 predicted proteins | sample MGYA00512887_ERZ506979 | MGnify/ENA metagenome assembly ERZ506979 | reverse complement strand
GTCAGATCGCGCGGATCCTGGCAGATCAGAACGTTCTGACACCTGCAAATTACTACTTTCAGAAGACCGGAAAAACGCACAAGGGGCGCGATGCGCTGCATCCGTGTACGTGGTCTGGTACGACGGTCAGTGATATTCTCAAAAACGTCATGTATCTGGGCCATACAGTTGGACTGCGGCGGACGACCATTTCCTACAAGAATAAAACACGGATCGACCGGCCGGAAAGCGAACAGTGTCTGGTAAAAAACACGCACCAGCCGCTCATCACGCAGGAGCAGTGGGAGATCGTGCAGGAGGTGCGGCAGCACAAAAAGCGCACGGCGAAGCACATGGATGAACCGAACATTTTCTCCGGGCTGGTGTTCTGCGCAGACTGCGGAAAGCCGCTGGTGCTGCACAGAGCCAGCACCATGAAGAAGGTGGAGTACAACTTCAAGTGCTACACCTACGGCAAGAAAGGCAAAACCGCCTGCACTGCGCACCACATCCGGGAGTGTGAACTTATGCAAATCGTTCTGGATGATCTCCGTCGGGTCACGCATTTTGCCCGAATGAAGGAGCGACAGTTCGCGGCGCACATCAACCAGAAAAACAGTGCGGAGCTGCGGCGGGAGATGAACCGCGTGCTTCGCGAACTGGACGCGATGAAAAAGCGCAGTGCAGAGTTGTCCAAGCTGTTCAAACGGCTCTATGAGGACAATGTTCTCGGGCGCGTGACCGACGAGCAGTACCGGATGCTCTCCGGCGATTACGCAGACGAGCAGCGTATGCTGGAGGAACAGATTCCGCAGAAAGAACAACGCCTGGCACAGCTTCAGGCGCGCGAAGCGAACGTGGATGCTTTCATTGAAAAGGCAAAGCAGTACACAGCAATTGATACGCTGACACCGGAACTGCTGCGGCTGTTCATTCAGCGCATCGAGGTCGGTGAACGGGAAACAAAATACTCCCGCAATTCCAGCCAGTCTGTCCGCATCATTTACCGGGACATCGGCACGTTGGACAGCGCCATGCAGCCGGACGAGAAGCAGCCGAAACTGCTCCCACCGCTCAGTGAGATCATTCCATTCCCAGCATAAGGAAGCAAAAAGAAATGAGGGAGCGGACAATTCCGCTCCCTCGCAGGGGGTGACAGTTTGTGTCCCTGTAAAGGGAGACAGAACGACTTCCGGGCTTTTTTGCGCCCATTTTTAGAGGCGTGACAATAAGATGCCAGTAAGCGTCAAATAGTCCCGAACCGGCGGTATCAGAAAGATATCGCCGGTTCAGGCTTTCCCATTCCTGCTTGCTGTACTCGGTGACGGAAACGGGCGGGGCCTCCGGCTCCTTGGGAATGTCCGGCGAAATGTCCTTTTCCGGCGTGGAACGCACAGCGGAAAGGTCAATCACCTTTGCGGACGGAGTAGGGCCGCCGCCCACATCAGGGATCTCGGCCTGCTCCATTTCCGGGGCCTTTCCCGGCATTTCAGGCGGGGCCTGTTCCTCCGTGGTAGGGGGATGCTTGTTTTCTTCTGCCATGACGCGAATAACCTCCTTGACAAGAATTTAGGCCACGCCGCACGGCTGGCCCATATCGGCACACAGAGAAAATGCTGTCTGCATACAAAAACACCGCCTTTGTCCTGTTAGGCGGTGCATTGTGTAAGGCTTGGCAGCTCATTTTCAGTTGTTTTTCTCTGTGTGCCCTTGTCAAGCGATGTTTATGTTTTCGATTCATATCTTTTCATAACTGGAATTTGCGGAAATGTTAAAAATCGAGCATTTAACGAAAACTTAATAATACAAGGGATAAAACAAGCAAGTGTTGTGTTGATCATGGTGAACAGCAGCTCGCCGCCGCCCTGCGACAGCGAGATAGCCAATACAGCCGAGAATCCGTGCTTAACCCCCGCCTTTCCTCCGTAAAGCCAGCAAATAATCACGAGCGCGAAAAAAATCCAGAACCAGATCAGAATAGCTGAAAGGAGCACTGTTTGGCGGATCTGTTCCGGTGTGGACACCCCGCCTTCCGTAGCCAGAGCATCCCATGCCATTGCAAGTGCTCCAAAGGTGTTTCCCCATGCGTGTCCAAGCAGAGGCAGCACAACCGCCCAAAACGGTTTGACACCGATTGCGATCAGCAAAGGGGCGCAGACTGCGATCGGCACTCCATATCCGGTAATTCCCTGCAAAAAACTTGCAGCAACCGATGAAATCATCAGAACTTGCAGCAATTCGTCTGAGGTTATTTTCTTTAACATGCCGCCGATGCAGTCCATTGCCCCGGATTCCTTACTGATTGAATAAAGAAGGATTACGGACCAGATAACTGCGACAATTGGAAGCGCGTTCCACGTGTCCTTGATTATGTCTACTGTAATAAGATGCATATCTGCCCGAAAATACAGCACCGCATAGAGCACACAGCACAATAGGGCGAAAAATCCAGACCTCAGTGAGGAAAAATGCAGGAAAAGGCACAGAAGTAACATCAACACCGGAGATACCGCCAACAGCCATGAGAAAAGGCAAACAGAAACAGACACATGTATCAGCCTCCTTCACAAGGATGTTGCCCGGCAAAGAGCAATAAACCTGCGCGCCGCAACCGAAATGTATTGATTAACCTTACAGCCTGCAAAAATCGTTCGCTGCATATATGCGGATGCATAGGAAAAAACGGAGACTTCCGCGTTCCAGTACGGTACAGTATGGAGGATCTTTCCGGGGATCAGCGTCGCGCCGATCCCCGCACAGGCCATATGCCACGCCGTTGTTGACTGCGGAATCTGCAGGCAGTAATGCGGTCTTATGCCTGCCTCATGGAGCAGCTGCTCTGTTTGAATATACAATCGGTCACCGGGTGACATGGAGATAAACGGTATCGCCTCCAAAAACGACAGAGATGGCAGCGGCGGCACACGGATCGGTCCGCTCAGGACACTAACCGGCATCGAATAGTCTTCAATAATTTGAGGGTCAAGGAACTTGTTCGGAACGACCAGATACAGATTGTCGTGATAAATTGGGATCTCTCTGGCAATATCAAGCTCCAAACTATTTGCATAGCATGCTATTTCACAGGTATCATTAAGAAAGTCCTTAAGCGCTTCCCCGCTGCTTTTCTCCAGAAGATGTATTTTGACATCCGGATATTTTTCCATATAACGGTTGAGGATCGTCGGAAGAATACAGGCATTCACATAATGTGTCGCTGCAATGGTCAACTCGCCGCCAGGGCGTCCCTCCAAATCCGCAAGCTCCGTGAGCATTTTTTCTTCTTCCCTGCTGATCCGTCGAATGTTCTGCACCATGACCTGTCCGGCAGGTGTGATCAGGAACGGATGCATTCTTCGGTCAAAGAGCGATAAACCGATTTTCTCTTCATATTTCTTCAACGCTATGCTCAGTGCAGGCTGTGTAACATGTAATTTCTGAGCGGCATTCTTAAAACTTCCTTCTTCCGCAATTGCCAATATATATTCATAAATCTGATCCATACTGCGCCTCTTGTATAAATATAATTTAATCAATATAAATACTAATAAATTGCATTTATGCTTATAGGCGCAGTATAATGAAAACGCACAAAAGAATCAAGATATTTTTTTGAAAAAACTGCAAATGTTCCAAATACAGGCGGATTTAAAAGTGCATACTTTTAAATTATAGAAAGAAGCAAAAGAAAAAGGTGAAGGAAAGGAGCATACTCTCATGGAAACCAAAAAGAAATTCTTTATACCAAAAGGCTACCGTCTGCCGCTGCTGCTGCTGGCATGCATTGTGGTTGGTGCCGTCCTCGGTCTGACACTTGGCGAGAAGATTCTCTGGGTAAAGCCGATTGGGACGATCTTCGTAAATCTTTGCTTTACGATCGCCGTTCCGACTGTTATGTTCTCGATCATCAGCTCTGTCGCCAGAATACAAACGGTCGGCCGCTTGGGGAAGATCCTGCGTACCACGCTTCTGATCTTTGTCATCACCGGTATTGTCGCTGGCATTCTCATGATCGCTTACTGTCAGGTCGTGAACCCCGGCAAGGGAATTGAAAACATCGTCGCGATCAAGGATTCCGAGATCACGGAATTCAGCTTGGCAGACCGTATCGTTGAAACCATCACAGTCACGGACTTCCCGAATCTGTTTTCCCGTTCCCATGTGCTCCCGCTGATCATTGCCTGTCTGCTGATCGGTGCAGTTCTGAGTAAGATGGGCGAACGGGCAGAAGTCGTCCGCAATATGATGGACATCTTTGCCGATCTCACCATGAAGATCGTTCAGGGCATCATGAAGTACGTCGCGCCGATCGGCCTGCTTGCATATTTTGCAGCATTGATCGCTGACCTGGGCCCGCAGCTGCTCGGCTCCTATGCGCGTGTCACATTGCTGATTTATTATCCGCTTGGTATTGTGTATTTCTTTGCCGCGAATTTTCTCTTTACATACATCGCCGGCAAAATGCCTGCCGTCAAAGCCTTTTTCTCCAAGATCTTCCCTGTTGCGATCACTGCCTTCGGCACGCAGAGCTCTATTGCAGCGATGCCCGGCAACCTGGAAGCAGCACAGGAGATCGGTGTACCGAAGGATATCCGCAGCGTTGTGATCCCGCTCGGAGCAACCGCGCACATGGACGGCGCAGTCATGAGCAATATTCTGAAGATCGCAATGATGTTTGCCATTACAGGTCAGCCTTTTACCGGAATCGGAAACTGGGCCAGTTCGATTTTGATTTGTGTTCTCTGCGGTGTTGTCACATCTGCCATCCCCGGCGCCGGTATGATCGGCGCAGTCATCATTATGGACTTCTTTGGCTTCCCAACCGAACTGTTCCCGATCATTGCATCCCTGACGTTCCTGGTCGATCCGCTTTCCACCATGAATAACTGCACGGGCGACTGCTCTGCATCCATGCTGGTCACCCGCATTGTTGAAGGTAAGGACTGGATGTCCAAGAACCTGACCAAAGACGAATAAGCAAAAGAATAAACAGCCTCCTTCTCTCTTCATCGCAGGGCCCCCGCTTCCAAACGGGGGGCCCTGCATGCAAAATGTCGGAAGCTCTGTACGTAACACATATGAAATGACAGCGAAAACTTGACACGACAGAAAGGAGCGCATTATAATATTATGTATCCGCATTTTCAGCAGATTCAGGAGTACATTGACTCCAACAGAGAAAACATTCTCGAAATGTTTCGAACGCTGGTAAATCTGGAAGGACACTATAAGGAAAAAGAAAACGTCGAAAAAGCACGGGATTATGTTCAGAAATTACTGGAGCAGGAAGGCTTTGTATGCCGCACCCGTGAGGTTGCCGAGGATCGCGCAGGTACGCTGATCGGCATATTGGGCGAGGATCGCCCCGGCAAGCCCATTCTCTTCTCCGGTCATGTCGACACCGTTTTCTATGCCGGCACGTTTGACGGACCGAATCCGTTCCATGTGAAGGACGGGAAGGCGTATGGTCCCGGTGTTCTGGACATGAAAGGCGGCATCATCATCGCGCTCGCGGCGATTCAGGCATTGAATCACATCGGCTTCCGGGAATGCCCGATCAAGGTCGTCTTTCTTGGCGAGGAGGAATCGGATCATGAGGGAAGCATCGGCGATCAGATCGTAACAGAAGAAGCACGCGGCTGTCGGTTCGCCTTTAACATGGAGGTCAGCCGTCTGAACAACAGCGTTTCTGTCGCAAGAAAAGGGCAGCATATTTTCTATATGCATGTGGAAGGAACAGGCGGTCATGCCGGCAATGATTTCTGGAAAGGTACGAATGCCATCAATGAAGCCGTGCTAAAGATCCAGGAGATGCTGAAGCTGACGAATGCGGAAACAGAAACCACGGTCACGCCGTCGATCATTCACGGCGGCAGCCACCAGTGCGCGATCGCCGCGAGCTGTGATGTGACCTTTGATGTCCGCGTTGCAACCGAGCAGGAACGCGAGCGCGTGTTCTCCGAAGTCGACCGTATTATGAACACAACGTTTATCTCCGGGACGACAACGACTTATCGCTTCTTCTCGGCAAAGCTTCCCCCGCTCCGTCCAACTCCGGATGTGCTTGCATTGTATGAATTCATCAATGTGATCTCCGAGGATAACGGCTTCGGGCATATTGATAAAATTTTGCAGGGCGGCTCCAACGATGCCGGAAATATCCAGAAAGCAGGGATTCCTGTCATCTGCTCCTGCGGCACGCGCGGCGAGTTCGCTCATAATCAGAAAGAATACTGCCTGTTGGAATCGGTCTATGACCGTGCCAAGATCTTTGCAACTGCAGTTGCAAATTTTGACAGATTCTCTCTATAGTTACTGCAAGCGTCAGTTGACAAGGACACACGCGCTTGCCAACTGACGCAAGCCTTGCCGGATATGTATTGATTTCAGCAATTGAATTTGGAGGAACACCATGTTTGAATACTCTGATGCGATCCGGCAATTCATCATTGCGCATCAGGCCGAGATGCTTGAGAAGCTGCGCACGCTTGTCAATCTGGAAGGCCATTTTTATGAGCGCGCCCGTGTTGAAGCGGCGAGAGACTGGTACCAGCGAGAGCTGGAGGCGGAAGGATTTCTGTGCAGCGTCCTTTCGCTTACTCCCGACGAGCGGGCCGGCATTCTGGTTGCCGAATCTGGCTCCGGTAAGGATCAAAAGCCGGTCCTTTTCACCGGCCATATCGATACTATGCACTATGCAGGCTCCTTCGGCAATTCGGCGCCGTTTTATGTTGAAGACGGCATCGCCTATGGCCCCGGCGTCTATGATTCAAAAGGCGGTTTGATCATCGCCCTTTATGTCATTAAGGCCCTGAACGCGCTCGGGCTCAACAGCAGGCCGATCAAAATGATCATTACTGGCGACGAAGAATACGACCACATCGACAATGACGCTGTCGCGATCCAGCAGGAGCAGGCACGCGGCGCATTGTGCGATTTTCATATGTCGTGCGGAGTGTCCGACTATTTGATCACGGCGCGCAAGTCACAGGACACCTATTTCATCGAAACGAATGCCGACGGCGGCCATGCCGGAAATGAGTTTTGGGAAAAAACGAATGCACTGCATGAGATCCTTCCAAAGCTTTCAAAAATCGTGGAGCTGACCGACCGGGAAAAGGATACGACCGTTTCCGTGACAGCGCTTCATTCCGGTGCACATTGGAGCTCGATCCCCAGCCGTGCGGAGGCATGGCTGGATGTACGCTATCTGGACGATTCCGAGGCGCAGCGCGTCAATCACCGGATCCATGAAATTGCATCTCAGGCCATATATCCCGGTACTCGGACAGTCATAAAGCTGCAGCAGGCGAAGCAGAAAGCACTTCAGGAAACGGACAATGTTCGGACGCTTTTCGATTTTCTGAATCTCGCAGCCGTGCGATGCGGATACCTGCCATACAGGAAAATTCTGCGGGGCGGTGTAAATGACTCCGGCACGATCCAAAAGGCAGGGATACCCACGATCGATGGCTGCGGAATCAACGGAAAAAACGGCCACCACATTACCGAGCAGGCCATCGTCCAATCCATGTATGATAAGGCCATCGTGCTGGCGGCAGCCATTGCGGAAAGTGACTATCTGGAAAGGATGCTGGATGAACGGGATGCACATATCCCAGCCAATTCTTAACGCGACGGCAAAATAGAAGCGCGGACGTTACCCACAAAGTGGAAGCGTCCGCGCTTTTTCTGTCGTCCGCACCGCAGCACCGCGGCGCAGCCGGATGGTCGACCTCCGGCAGAGAACTCGCACAGAATAAAGAGCTTGTTTTTATTTCTGTCCGCCTTTTGACCGGTGAACGCTGCGCACAATGATCGCAGTCAGGACCAGTGCGATACCGGCGACACCGGTCCAGCCAATCGGCGCATGAAACAGCAGCGTGCCAAGAAGTGTGGCTGTGACCGGCTCGATTGAGGCCAGCATGGATGCGCGGCTGGACGGCATGCCCTCCAGCCCCTTCGTATAGAAAATATAGGCGAGAAAACCTGTAAAGAGCGCCATAGCCGCACTCCAGCCGATCAAGCCGGCGTCCGGAAGCAGGACCGCAGTGATCGTGCGCCAGTCGGAAAGCACAGCGCAGCCCAACGTGCAGACGAGGAACGAATAGAACGTAATCCTCCACGAATCATAGCCCCGAACAATAGCTGGGGCGCAAAGAACGCCATGAATTACGCAATATCTTTTTAGGTTGCACAGTAACCATCAAGCAGTACGCTGCGCTAACGCGGAAAAAGATTGCCGAAAGTAGCTGAAACCCTTGAAAACACTGGAGAAATCATTGTTATCTTAAAGGGTGCCGCTTGCCAAATTAGACAAAAGCCGTGTATAACTTGAGTTATACATGGTTTTTGCTTTTTCTACTGGAGAATCACATGAAATAAACTCACAAACTGTGCAGAATGTGCATACAGAAGATAGCAAAATATCATTTATTCCTATGTTTTATCTCTTGGATGAGATAGCAAACATAGGAATTTTTATTTTAGGAGGAACAAAACATGAGAATACCATATGGTTTTACTTTGACCAACAGTGGGGGCCTTGAAACCAATAAGAGCGAAGCAGAAAATGTTGCCTTGATTTTTAACTTCTATATGGCAGGGGCAAGTTTGGGAAAGGTTGTGGATATGCTTTATGCAAAACAAATACCGTCTCCGACCGGAAAGGCGAAATGGACTCGTGCCGCGGTAGACCATCTTCTTTCTAACGGAAAATATGTGGCGATCATCGGGCTAAAGAAGTTTCTGGATGTGCAATTTGAAAAGGCGGCACACTGTAACATTGATTATGACAAAGCGGGCTTGCCGAGAAAAAGCACGCGCTATGTTTCGCATATTATGCCTCAGAACTGATCCATCTTTTATATTTCTGTGCATTATGCTACAATAACCTTAAGAGGTGAGAGATGTGGCAGAGAAACTTAGTTTGGTGGATATGATCGGTATCGGGAACTTGTTGGAGCCCCTTGTAGCTGAAGATATTATTACCTGCGAGGAGCGGGACCGAATTATATTGCGAATTGCGAAGGATAATGAGATCGACGAATACAGGCTTTCTGTTCTTGCCGGCTATAAAAGAAGTAAGGCGGAGGTGTTGGCCCGCATGGAACAGAGAAAGCAGTCGAAGCCTCAGCACAAAAAGCAGGATGATAGTTATATTTCGCTGACTGAGCTTGCACGAAATCACAGCAAGAATACCCCGGGATATGTGATACAGAGCTGGCTGCGCAGTGAAAATACACTAGCCTTTTTAAATCTGTGGGAGCAGGAAAATAACCCCGATTATAGAGAAGCGGGTTACATTGAACTTTTAGAGAAAAAGAAAACTGCCTCGTTTACTTTGACGCCAAAGCTATGGATCGAGAAGACAGAGGCGATCGGTATCACTTCCAAACAAGGTAAAGGCGGCGGAACATTTGCGCATCCGATGATTGGCTGCGAATTCGCGTCATGGATATCGCCGGAATTCAAGATGCTGTTGCTGAAGTTGTCACTGGATAGGGAGCGGTTAAAGGCATAATTGGTATTTCCGAGGCTTGATTGGATAGGCAACACACATTGCACATTTGCTTTTCCTGTTTTTCTCTGCTACAATAGATTACAAGGAGTGATGCGCGATGCTGATGAACGCGAACGAATACTTGGAAACGGTGGAACTGGTCAAACAGGAAATCCGCACGGCGCAGTATCGCGCGACGATTCAGGTAAACTGTGAACTGCTCCGGCTGTATCACGCCGTCGGCACGGTCATCAACGCGCATAAGGTATGGGGCAGCAGGTTTGTCGAAAACCTTGCCGCAGACATCAAGCTGTCCTTTCCGGAGATGAAGGGATATTCCGTCCGGAATCTCAAATATATGACGAAGTTCGCGGAGGCGTATTCAGCCGATGAATTTGTGCAACAACCTGTTGCACAAATTCCGTGGGGCCATAACGTTGTTCTGTTGGATAAGGTCGCGGACAAAGTCGAACGGCTGTGGTATGCAGAACAGAGTCGAAAAAACGGCTGGTCGCGCAACGTTCTGGTGCATCAGATCGAGAGTGACCTATATCAGCGGCAGGCGCTGGCCGAAAAGGTATCTAATTTTGAATTGCGGCTGCCGTCCCCACAGAGTGAACTTGCCATCCAGACGATGAAAGATCCGTATATTTTCGATTTTATCCCGTTCAAGACGGATATGATGGAGCGGGAGATCGAGGAAGCGCTCGTAAAGGACGTGACGAAGCTCCTGCTGGAGCTTGGAACCGGTTTTGCATTCCTCGGAAATCAGTATCACCTGAACGTCGGCGGTGACGACTTTTATATCGACCTGCTGTTTTATAACTTGAACCTTCGCTGCTACGTGGTGATTGAACTCAAAACCGGTGAATTTAAGCCGGAGTACGCGGGACAGTTGAATTTTTATCTCTCCGCAGTTGATGGGATTTTGAAAAAAGAACAGGACAATCCGTCAGTCGGACTGCTGCTCTGCAAGAGCAAAAATGATCTGGTCGCGGAATACTCGCTGAAGGATATGAGCAAGCCCATCGGCGTGAGCGCTTATCAGGTGACAAGCAAGCTGCCGGAGGAACTGGAAAAACAACTGCCGTCCGTGGAGGATATCCAGAAACGAATCAAGTAAAGCAGCGAAGCCAAAACGGAGATTTGACAGATGCAGAACGAAAAATATCTGGAGCTGGACGCGCTTGCTGCGCCGGACAGCTATGTCGCGCCTCCAACGAAGGAGAATCTGGCTTACGTCGTCCACTTCCGCAAAACCTGCCAGCGGTACCAGATTGTTTTTGCAAAAGCCGATTCGGATGAACGCAACTTCGTGATCCATATGGCAGAGAAAACATTTTTGCAGAAGCGTGCCTGATTTTGTAGTTGATTGGAGCCATTCCGACAAGACGTGTGTTCATCTATAGTGTAGTGAAAACACAAAAAGAAAAGCCATCCAAGCGGATGGCTTTTCTTTTTGGAATCCGGCTCCTGCAGTGCCCCCTGCCGGTCACGATTTTTTGATCGCTATTCTTCCGAAAGTGTGGTAATTTATTTGTGCTGCGAAGAAGGAGGCGGAACACCATGATCTATGTCATGTCTGATATCCATGGGCAGAAGCGGCGGTTTGATTCCGTCATGAGGCAGATCGGCCTGCGGGCTGAGGACACGCTCTATGTCCTTGGCGATGTGATAGACCGAAACCCCGACGGCATCGGGATCCTCCGCCGGATCATGGCGATGCCAAATGCCAACATGCTTCTGGGCAACCACGAACTGATGATGATGAACGCGCTTTATTACCCTCCCCCAACGGATGAGGACTGCCCGGGATCCTACTATGAACGCAAACAGGCTCTGTGGTATCGAAACGGAGGGCAGGTCACGCACGACCATCTGAAGCGTATAAAGAAGACTGTTCGGCAGGAGATCTTCGAATACCTGGACAAGCTGCCGCTCAACGTAGAGCTGGCGGTGAACGGCAGGCCATACATCCTGACGCACGCGGCCCCCGCAGACTTGTACGAGGGGTACAGCGGCAAATACAAATGTGCGCGGGATTTCGCTGTCTGGATGCGATTTGAGAAATTTCCGGTTCTGGAGGGCCGGACCGTCATCTTCGGTCACACGCCGACCCACCATTTCCAATCCGACGATCCCATGGCAGTATGGGATGCTCCCGGCTGGATCGGGATCGACTGCGGCTGCATGCTCCCCGAAACAGGCGATCCTCGCTCAGGCCTCCGTGGCCGACTGGCGTGCCTCCGCCTGGATGACATGCGGGTCTTCTATTCCGAGGAACCGCAATGCGGTGATCCTGAAGAAGCGGAAAATCAGCGCGACGGATGCGCGCGGAAGCATACATAGATGTGTCCTCTTGATACAAACGCCCATCATCCCGCCGGATGGTGGGCGTTCTTTTCGCTCCTTCTCGGTCCGCCTCCCTGATCCTTGTTGCCCTTGTACAACAGTTTGCGGAAAATGCGGTGGGATCTTATTGGAATTACCGATTGCGGAACGGGGCGAAATCGTGTAGTATATTAGCGTGGTAAATCGGTAATTCAATAAAGCAGCACATGCAGGAAGCTCTCAGGCTTCCCGGCCGCTGCGGACCGTTCCGCTTGCAAGCCGGACAGAAAGGAGAAACCAACATGAAATCTCTCACCAAACGGGCCCTGTGCCTCTGTCTTTCCCTGATCCTCGTATTTGGTCTTGCCGCCTGCAGCGCGGCGGGCAGCAAAAAAGCGGAGCGGCTGTCTCTCGATGCCCGCCCCGACGCGCCCAGCGAGATCCCGGAGGGGCTCGACATCGACTGGAACGCGCGCTACACCTTCGCAGAGCTGGAAGCGCAGCTCTCCCAAATGGCCGAACAGTATCCCGACATCACCGACCTCTATTCCATCGGCACCACCTGGCAGGAGCGCGATCTCTGGTGCCTGGAGATCACCAACAAGGCGATCCCGGCCGAGGAGAAAACAGGGATCGGTGTCTTCGCCAACATCCACGGCGGCGAGCGCGAAAGCGCCTCCTCTGCCATGTACACCGCCTGGTGGCTGACGCTCTGCTCTGGTGACGCCTATGTCAAGGGTCTGCTCGACGCCTACACGATCTATGTCATCCCGGTCATCAACCCGGACGGCTATGAGCAGTCCTTCGTCATCAATACCCGCCCGAACCTGCGCCCGCAGGACGCAAACGGCAACAACATCCCCTTCAGCGATCCCTACACGGACATCGACGGCGACGGCTTCATCGCCACGCTCTATCGCGGCAAGGCGGACGACACGCCGTCGCGGGACCTCCCCGTCTTCGGCATGGAGAGCCCGGACTGGGATGAAAACGGCGTGCTCGGCGACGATCCGCGCACCAGCGGGATCGACATGAACCGCACCTTCGATTACCAGTGGAACCGGTATGACATCGAGACGAAGGACGGCCAGCAGGTCGGCAATGTGAACTGGACCACCGCCGGCACCGCCCCCGCTACCGAGCCGGAGATCCAGGCGCTGCAGCGGTTTTTGTACACGCACGACATCGACGCCCTCGTCTCGCTGCACACCGGCATCCAGTCCGTCCTCTACCCGTGGTGCTATCGCGCCTACGACGCGGAAAACCCCGACGACGCCGAGATCCCGTTCATGAAGCAGACCGCCGCCCAGATGGCGCAGGCCTTCCAGGACTACACCGGCCGCGGATTTTACAGCATGAGCTCCAATGAGGATTACCCCACCGCCGCCGAGCTGATCGACTACGCCTATGGCCGCTACAACATCCACGCCTACACGATCGAGGTCTACAGCCCCGGCAAGTCGGAGAACGGCGATATCAGCAGCTGCAAGTGGGAAAACACCATGCCCGAAGCGAAGTGGGTCTTCTACTCCCGCGACGAAATCCGGGACACGCTCGGCCTGGACCCGGACGCCATCACCGACAAGGACGGCGTGGGGCTTGCCACCGACGAGGGGCTGTGGTTCTATACCAGCCCGACCAACCAGATGGTCAGCCGCGCGCCCGAAGAGCAGGACGTCATGGTCCGCGGCTGCCGCGACGCCATCCTGACCATGCTGGAAAGCGAGCCCAGCGGAGCCGGCTATCAGAACCCGGGCTTCTACAAGTAACGCTCCACAGAAACGACAAAAAGAACGCCATCCACCCGGATGGCGTTTCTTTTCTATGTATGCGTTTACCCCATCCCCTGCAGGACGGCTGCGGCGCGGTCGGGGTAGTCGGTGATCAGGGCGTCGGCGCCGACGCTGGCGAGGTAGGCGAGGTCGGCTTCGTCATTTACGGTCCAGTACTGCATGGCAAGGTCATGCGCATGGGCGAAGTTGATGATGGTCGTCGTTCCCAGATTCAGGCCATAGCTCTCTCTTGCGTCGCCGAAGGGCAGCTGGAGCACGTCGTAGGAGCAGGTGAAATCCTTTTTGCCGGTCAGGGCGGCAAAATAGAACTGCACGACCTCCTCCGGGCTGGCGCTGCGGTGGGTATCGGGGTAGTTGGCCGTGATGTAGGCCGCGACCTCGTCGCGGAAGCTGCCGATGATGACCCGGTCGACCAGATCCCGCGCCTGCAGCGTCGCGTACAGCTGATCCGCCGCGGCCAGACCGGTCTCGCCGCCGTCCTTGATCTCAATGATGTAGCGGAATTCCCCGGCCGCGGTCAGATAATCCAGCACCTCGTCGAGGGACAGGATCCGCAGCTCGTCCGGCACGGCCTCGCCGTGGAGGCCGGCATACGGCGCCTCGCCCGCGTCGGTCACGAACTGCGCCGCCATGTTCAGCTGCTTGAGCTCTGAGAGCGTCTTGTCGCGGACGAGGACGTTCTCCGCGCCGAATACGGCCGGTGCGTCCGACACGCGGTCCAGCGTGGCGTCGTGCGAGAGCACCAGAATGTCGTCCGCCGTCATATGCAGGTCAAATTCGAAATAATCCACCGCAAAATCCGGATTTTCCACGCAGCCGCGGAACGCGGCCAGCGTCTCCTCCGGATAATCGCCCGCGCCGCTGCGGTGCGCCGAAATTGCCGTTTCGCCGGTGATGAAGGGGTTGTCCGTGTCGTACCGCTTCACGTTTTTCGGATCCGACCGGTGGAAAAACTGCGCGATGCCGACGATCGCGATCACCAAAACCACACACAGCAGCACCAACAGGCATCTGCCGATCACTTTCCATGCTTTCACTGTCATTCTCCTAACTGTCGGTTTTTGTATCAGGAACATTATAGCATACCAGCCGCGGCTGTCACGTAAAATGTTTCTTCATTCTATCTGAAGTTTCTGCGCAGGTTCTGCGGCGGCTTTTCCGGCGGGGCGTTGCAATCGGGGATGGACTGTGGTACTGTAGGGGTATCAGATCCCTGCACAGGAGCAGCGGCCGGATTTACGGACCTGCAAAGATGAAGGAGGAACCAGCATGCTGAACAAATTCTGCAAGAAGCCATTGTATGAGGTGACGCGTACGATGGCGCGGGTCGCCATGGGCGTACAGAAGGCGGAGACGGTCATCAAAAACGCCCGTCTGGTCAACGTCTGCACGGCGGAGATCCAGGAGGGCATCGACGTCGCGATCGCCGAGGGCCGCATTGCGCTTGTGGGCGACGCATCGCACTGCATCGGGCCGGAGACAAAGGTCATCGACGCGGGCGGCCAGTACATCGCGCCCGGCTTTATGGACGGGCATATCCACGTGGAATCGTCCATGATCTCCGTGGGCGAATACGCGAAGGCGGTCGTCCCCTGCGGCACGACCGGCATTTTCATGGACCCGCACGAGATCTGCAACGTCTGCGGCAAGGACGGCGTCCGGATCATGATCGAGGACGCGAAGCGCTCCCCGCTCAAGGCCATGTCGAACGCGCCCTCCTGCGTGCCGGCGGTCGCCGGGTTTGAGGATACCGGCGCGGCGATCCGTGCGGACGATATCCGCGAGATGATGACCTGGGACGGCATTATGGGTCTTGGCGAGATGATGAGCTTCCCGAACGTGATCGGCGCGGAGGAAAACATCCACGCAGAGCTGGCCGAGACGCTGAAGTCCGACAACATCATCACCGGCCATTTCTCCATTCCCGACACCGGCGCGGCGCTGAACGCCTACATTGCCTCCGGCATCCGCTGCTGTCATGAATCCACCCGGGCCGAGGACGTGCTGGAGAAGATGCGCCACGGCATGTATGCGCTCATGCGCTACGGCAGCGCCTGGCACGATATGCCGGTCATCATCAAGGCCGTGCTGGACAACAGGATCGACGACCGCTTCGCCTGCCTGATCTCCGACGACACGCACCCGGACACGCTCATCAACGAGGGCCATCTGGACCACATCGTCCGCTGCGCCATTAAGGAGGGGCTCGACCCCATCAAGGTGATCCAGTATGTGACGATCAACGTTGCGACCTGCTTCCGCATGGACCACGAGATGGGCAGCATCACGCCGGGCAAGTGCGCGGACATCGTGTTCTTTGACGATCTGCAGGACATCCGCATCACCCGGACGATGATCGACGGCGACGTCGTGGCGGAAAACGGGCAGATGTGCGTGGAGATCGGGCCCGCCAACTTCCCGGAGCACGTCTTCCACACGATGCACGTCGGCCACCCGATCACGGCTGAGAGCTTCCGCATCGCCGCACCGGCCGGGGCCGGCAAGACGGTCAAAACCCGCGTGATCGAGATCATCCCGAACCGCGTGGGCAACTACGAGCGGCTGCTCGACCTGCCGGTCAAGGACGGCTTTGTCGAGCCGGACGCCGGGCAGGACGTCATGAAGATGGTCGTCTTCGAGCGCCACCACGAGACAGGCACGAAGGGCGTCGGCTTCCTCAAGGGCTTCGGCTTCAAGAAGGGCGCGATGGCGCAGACCGTCTCCCACGACGCGCACAATCTGCTGGTCGCGGGCACGAACGACGCGGATATGGCGCTGGCGGCCAACACGCTGGTCGAATGCGGCGGCGGCATGTGCGCGGTCGCGGACGGCAAGGTGCTGGCGGTGGTGCCGCTGCCCATCGCGGGCCTGATGAACGATCTGCCCGTGCGCGAGATGGCGGAGCTGGTCGCGAAGCTCGACGCGGCGTGGAAGCAGATGGGCTGCGTGATCAACTCGCCGTATATGACGATGGCGCTGGTCCCGCTGGCCTGCCTGCCGGAGCTGCGGCTGACCAACCGCGGTCTGGTCGACTGCCGGACATTCCGCTTCGTCCCACTGTTTGCGGAAGAATAACGAAAAACCGGGCGCGGGAAGCTTTTCCGCGCCCGGTGCTGCAAAAAACCGCTGCCCGAGGGCAGCGGTTTTGTATTATCTGCGGATCAGCAGGACGGACAGGTCGTTGACGTTGGTGCCGGTCGGGCCGGTCAGGATCAGACCGCCGCAGGCCTGCAGCGCGTGGTAGGCGTCGTTATCCTGCAGCACGTCGGGGATCGAAATGCCCTTTGCCGCCAGCGCCGCGCAGGTATCGCCGTCGCAGTAGCCGCCCGCGGCGTCGGTCGGGCCGTCGGTGCCGTCGGAGCCAAAGGAGAAGACGGCGGTATCGCGCAGACCGGCGATCTCCTGCGCGGCGGAAAGCGCGATCTCCTGATTGCGGCCGCCAAGACCGTGGCCGGTCAGATGGACGACGGTCTCGCCGCCGGCGATGTAGGCGAGCGAGGCTTTGCTGTCCTGGTGGCACTGCGCGATGGAGGCCAGGAAGCTGCCCGCGTCGCGCGCGGTGCAGCGCAGGCTCGCTGTCAGGATGACGGGCGTGTAGCCGAGCGCCCGGGCCGTCTGCTCGGCGGAGGCGCAGAGCTGGCGGACGCTGCCGGTGATGTGGGTCTCGACGTTCGTGAGCGTCTTCGGCGTCTCCTGCGCCAGAAGCTCCAGCGCGCGCTCGGAGAGCCGCAGGCCGTATTTTCGCACCACCTCCAGCGCCTGTGCGCAGGTCGACGAATCGGGATAGGCCGGGCCGGAGGCGATCATATCCAGCGGATCGCCCAGAATGTCGGACAGCACGATGGAAAAGACCTTCGCGGGCAGGCAGCGCTCGGCGAACCGGCCGCCCTTGACCGCGGAGAGGCGCTTGCGCAGTGTGTTCATCTCCACGATGTCCGCGCCGCAGGCGAGCAGCTGCTTCGTGACGTCCGCCATCTCCTCCGCGGGGACCAGCGGGCTTTCAAACAGAGCAGAGCCGCCGCCCGAGAGCAGGAACAGCACGGTATCCCGCTCGCTCAGCCCGCTGACGAGCTCCAGCGCGCGGCTCGTGGCGCGGTAGGAATTCTCATCCGGCACGGGGTGGCCCGCCTCGAACAGCTCCAGCGCGCCGATGGGGCCCTTGACATGGTCGTATTTTGTGATGACTGCCCCGCTCGTGATCGCCGTGCCCAGCACGTCATAGGCGGCCTTGGCCATCTGCCAGGCAGCCTTGCCGGCAGCGATCAGGACGAGCCGGCCCTCCGGCTTCTGAAACTGCTCCAGCGCGCGGCGCACGGCGGAATCCGGCAGCGCGTCGGCCAGCGCCTTGTCGATGATGGCCTGCGCGTCTTGTCTGAGAGTTTGCATGATAGTTCCTCCTTTGCTTGGGGGCATTCTATTAATTGTCCCCATTATAAAAAGCATCCCGGGAAAAAGCAAGGACGAAAAGGGTTAAAAAGCGGGTTAAGGCAAGCCTGCACAATTCGGCAAGCAGATTCGGCGAGAGATTTTCCGTCAAGCCAAGATTTGAAAAGCGCAGGAATACTGTATGTATTTCAAGCTTTTCAAACCGCAGGATTGGCGGAAAAGATCCGCCGAAGCGCGCGGACGCAATTGTGCAGGGTTGCCTCAACACAAGGTTAAAAAAGTTAAAAAGCAGGGGATGGGCGAACCCATCCCCTGCGGGGAATCAGAACGATCAGTGCAGGAACAGGGACACGATAAACACGCCGATGATGGACACGACGCCGATGACGAGCGTGCCGAGCGTCTGCGTCTTGTAGCCGTCCTGCGGGGTCATCTCACCGAAGTTGGTGACGACCCAGAAGTAGGAGTCGTTCGCGTGCGACACCGTCATGGCGCCTGCGCCGATGGCGATGACCGTCAGGCAGGACAGCGCCGGGGAATCCAGCCCCAGGACCGGCAGCAGCGGCGCGACGATACCGGCCGTGGTGGTGATGGCGACGGTAGAGGAGCCCTGCGCGGATTTGAGGATGGCGGCCAGCAGGAACGGGAAGAAGATGCCGATGCTCTCGAAGATCTCCGCGTTGGCCTTGATGAAGTTGACCATGTCGGAGGACGCGATGACCTTGCCCAGCACGCCGCCGGCAGCGGTGACGAACAGGATGGGGCCGACGGTCTTCAGCGTGTCGTCGGTGAGCTTGTAGAAGTCCTTGCCCTTATTGGCGGCAAAGAGGCTGATGATGGCGATGATGCAGCCGACAGCCAGGGCGATGATCGGCGTGCCGAGGAAGCTGATGAAATCCGCCTTGACGCCCGCCATGGAGAACGCGGAGGCCAGGCCCATCAGAATGATGGGGAGGACGATCGGCGCAAATGCGAGCCAGCCGCTCGGCAGCTTGCCGAACTCGGCCACGAGCTGCTCATAGGTCTTGACGTCGCCGTCCGCGACGATGTCGTCGGCAGCCTTGACCTTCTTGCCGATGTACTTTGCGAAGAAGTAGCCCGCGACCAGCGGCGGGATGGAGCACAGAGCGCCGAGGCCCATGACCAGCAGCAGATTATCGCCGCAGCCCAGCGTACCGGCAGCCGCGATGGGGCCGGGTGTGGGCGGGATGAAGCAGTGGCTGATGTACAGGCCCATGGACAGTGCGACGGACATCGCGACGCTCGACGCGCCGGTCCGGCGGGCCATAGCCTTGCGGATGGGGTTCAGAACGACGAAGCCGCTGTCACAGAACACGGGAATGGAGACGATCCAGCCCATGAGCTCGATGGCAAGCTCCGGATGTTTTTTGCCGACGAGCTTGACCACGCAGTCGGCCATTTTGAGCGCCGCGCCGGTGCTCTCAAGCAGCGTACCGACCAGAGCGCCGAAGATGATCACGATGCCGATGCTCGAGAACGTGCCCGAGAAGCCGGCGCCGATGACGTTGGCAATGCCGCTGACGGTGTTGCCGTCGGCGTCCGTGGTGTTGACCAGCGGAATACCGGCGATCAGGCCGAATACCAGAGAAATGGCCATGATCGCGAGGAACGGATGGATCTTCAGCTTGCTGATGCAGAAGATCATCAGTGCGATGGCAAGAATGAAGACAATGATCAATCCAATGCCAGTCATAGATGTTTCCTCCCTGTTTTTCTCTTTTTATGGGTTTTTGTGGGGCGTTTCCCATGCACACAGTATAGCAGTGCCGCCCGAAAAATCCATATCGAAAAGCAACAAATTTTTTCTGATTTTCTGTTGAAAATCACAAGCGGTTCCTGCATATCAAAAGCAGAGATACCTGTTGAACGCAGGTATCTCTGCTTCGATCAGTGTCTATCGAGGCGGGCGATCACGCTCCGTTCCTCAGCTTTTATCCGTGCAGTATTTCCAGCAGCGGCGGGATAGCACGATCATCTGCTCCAGACTGATATTTTTGTCGGGGCAAAAGTCTCCGCGGCTGTCTCCGCCCAGAATGCCCATCACGGACAGTGCATGTACGGCGTCGAGTGCCCATGCGGAGATCTCTTTTTCGTCTGCATACGGCCGCGTCCGCAGATCGTCCGGGAGCAGTTGTTTCCCCGTTTCCCGCTCCAGATACTGAAACAGCCGATACAGCATCGCCGCGTATTCCTCGCGCCTGATATGATTTCCCGCGCCAAAGCTCCCGTCGGCATAGCCGGTCACGATCCCCGCGGAATAGGCTTTTTCCGCCTTTTCTTCGAAGAATGTATTTTCCATGTCTGGAAATACACCTTCCGCGGTATTCGGCAGTTCCTTTTGCAAAACCGTCTCCGTGAGCTTCACGAGATACCAGACCGCCTGTCCGCGATTTCCCGCGCCCCTCAGATCGCCATGCAGAGCGTCCGGAAGGATCCCCGCCTCCTCCGCCGCGAATGCCTCCTCCTTCGCCCACGGGCTGAGCACAGGCTCGTCATTTGCCGACGCAGCACAGCAAAGCATCATAAGCATCCCGCTCAGCATTGCTGCTAAAAGAAGATGCCTTACAATGGCGCTTCTAACTCTCCCATTTTTACTCGACAAAATACGAAGGTGCGTTTTCATTGAGTATCTCCTTTCAATCGTACTGCCAATCATCAAATATTTCATCTGGTCTTATTTACGCGCTCACGTTCTTCCTTTTTTCTTTATATTTAGCGTGAGCAGCAAAAAAACCACGATGATCCTTGCTATACTTTTTAGCACTTTCTCGAGCGGCGCTCCTTTGTAGCTTAGCAGCCACAGCAAAACCGCCCCTGCAATCGCCAGTATCGTCAGTACTGTTTTTTCGTTTTGTTCATGGTGAATTAATTGCTTGTTAACCTTTCCACTCAAAATCAAATCCGCTTTCATCCTGATCTGGAATATCGATTTCTTCATGTTCCATATCTTCAATTTGTGTGCTGTCTGCTTCGTTACTCATATTTCTTGCTGCAAACCATACACAGATGAAGGCGATCACGACGATCGTCAGTGCGATCGCGATGGCCCTGATTTTCTGTTTTTTCTCACCTTCCTTTCCCGCAGGGGCATCGTCCGGGGGCCTGTCTGCTTCTGGTTTTGCTGCTTCGGGGGGTTCGCGATCCGCGGCATCGCTGCACAGCCAGTCCAGCGATACGCCGTAGATCCTTGCCAGCGTCTTCAGCTTGTCCATGGTCGGCGTTGTGTCTCCGCTTTCCCAGCGGGAGACCGCCTGCCGGGATACACCGAGCTGATTGGCCAGTTCCATTTGCGAGAGTCCGGCCTTGTTTCTTGATACGATCAGTTTTTCTCTGAGCGTCATACCCTTCACACTCCTGATTTTACATGAATATTCTGTCAAAAGTAAACCACATGCGGGTTGCACGCAGGCAACCCGGCGTTGCCTCCTGCTGATTGCGGTCTTTTTCTCTGCCGAAAGCGCCGCGCCCCGCGCTGCTTTTTGCGGCGCGGGGCGGGTGTTGGTTTATGTGTTGGCTGCGGCGAGGATGGCGGCGGCTTCGGGGAGCTGGGGGGTGGGGATGAGGGGCCGGGGTTCACCGGTGAAGGAGCCGATGGGCTTCTCAAACCAGACCACATCGAGCCAGCGGCCGTTTTTGTAGCCGGTATTGCGGTAGGTGCCGAGCACGCGGAAGCCGAGCTTTTGGTGCAGAGCGCTGCTGGCATCGTTCGGCATGGTCACGACGCCGTAGGCCGTGCGCACGCCCTGCTTCTGCAGCAGCGCGAGAAGGACGGTATAGAGCTTCGTGCCGAGCCCGCGCCCGGCCGCGTCGCGGCTGACGTAGACCGACAGCTCCGCGTTCCAGCCGTAGGCCGCGCGCTCCTGCGCGCGGTGGGCGTAGGCGTAGGCCAGGACGTGCCCGTCCTCCTCCGCGATCAGCCAGGGATAGACCGCGCCGTAGCTCCGGATGCGGCCGGAAAACTCCGCCTCGGACGGCAGGACCGTCTCAAAGGTGATGGACGTATCGATATACTGCGCGTAGACGGCAAGACAGGCCGCGGCGTCGCCGGGGTCCGCAAATCGGATGTGCATGATCTGCCTCCCGCCCCTTCAGGGCACGATGATATCGATGGCGCGGCGCTCGTTGTGGATCTCCACTTCCGTGACGCTGCCGCCGAATTCTCCGTCGACGGTCCAGGCGACCGGCTCGTCGAATTCGAACCGCAGCGCGCCCGTCTGTGCGGAGATGAACGAATCGTTGTCGAAGTCCAGCCGCAGCGCGCGGGTCGCGGCCAGATTGAACTCCGCCAGATTTTTTGTCGCGCGGACCAGGATCATCTCATACAGGCCGTCGTTGAGCGAGATGCCGAGATCCCGCGTAGTCTTGAACCCGCCGACGGAGGTCGTGCTGGTCACGAGGCCGACGAGCACGTCGGCCTCCTCCTGATGATCGTCATAGGACACGCGCACGTGCGTGGGCTTGAGCCGGCCGAGCGCGCCCGCGCCGTTCATGATGTAGGCAAGACGGCCCCAGATGCGCTTATCCTCCTGCGGGGTCTCATACGGCACGTCGGTAAAGATGCCGAAGGCCGCCACATAGGTGAAGAACCGGTCCGGCCCGAACGAGCCGATGTCCAGCGGGAACGGATGCCCGTCCATGATCTCCTGCGCCGCCCGGACGGTATCCTTGGACAGCCCGAGCGTGGAGGCCACGTCGTTGACGGTGCCGCCGGGGATATAGCCAAGCTTCGGCCGCTTTTCATACGGCAGGGCCATGAGACCGGAGACCGCCTCGTTGAGCGTCCCGTCGCCGCCGGTGCAGACGATCAGATCGTACTGCGCGCCGCGCGCGGCGATCTGGCGCGTCAGATCGCGCGGGCCGGTGGTCATATGGACCGTGACCTCATAGCCGCCCGCGGAGAAGATCTCCAGCACCTCCATGAGCGTGCCGCGGATCTCCGCGTGGCCGGCGTTCGGGTTGATGAAAAACAGTAATCGCTTCATGCGGAAGGACCTCCCGGCGGGCCGCTCAGTTCTGCAGGATATCTGCGAGCGCTGCGTTCTGCACGCTTTCGGCCGACTCGAACTTCGCGGAGACCTCCTCCGAGACGTCGGCGGAGAGCTTGTTGAGATAATCGCTCTCGGCGCGGACATACCAGTACGGATGCTCGCAGACGGACGAGAAGTACATGACGTGATAGCCGTACTCGGTCTTCACGATGCCGGTGTCGCCGGGCTGGCGGGCGGCGTCGAAGCACCAGGCGTCGAACGCGTCGACCATCTGGCCGGGATAGACCTCCTCATACAGCCCGCCGTTGGAGGCGCTGCCGGTATCGGCGGAGTTTTCCGCGGCCAGGAAGGCGAAGGAATCCTCGGTATGCTCGCCGGCCTTCCACTCGTCGAGCAGGGACTGCGCCTTCTGCTCCGCGGCGGTCCAGGCCGCGTCGGTGTAGGTGCCGTCGTCGTTCTTCTCCTCGGGGACGATGAGGATGTGGCGCACGTTCACCATGTTGACGTCGCTCTTTTCGATCGAGCTGGCGGCGTAGGTATCGGCGTTCTCATCAAAATAGGCGCTGATGTCGGCCTCGGTGTAGGTCTTCGCCTCGACGAGCGCCTGCAGGTAGGCGGACGCCGTCAGATAGCGCTCGACAAAATCGTGGTAGCCGGTCATGGTCGCGGCTGGGCCATAGGCCGTCTGCAGATAGGCGTCGGCGCTTTCGTAGCCGTAGCTTGCCGCAGAGACGGTGACGGTATTGCTCAGGCCGTCGAGATAGTCCTGATCCTCCTCGCCGAGCTGGAAGCCGCTCAGCCGCGCGTCCTGCCAGAGGGCGGAGACGCTCTTGTAGGTGCTGACGGCGCCCTGCAGGAAATACTGCTGCCAGGTGAGCGTGTCGTCAAAGATGCACATCTGCTGGTCAAAGGGCTTGGTGGTGTCGATGAGATAGGCGGCGTAGGAGCTGTAGGTGCTGGCGAAGGAATAGTACTGCTGCCAGTAGTAATACGGCAGATCCCGGTTCGTCAGCCGGTCGTCGCCGCAGCTTGCGACCTCAAGGTCCAGGACCTCGTCGGTCAGGGCCTCGGCATCTACGGTGTAGCTCACGCCGTTGCCGCCGGTCTGGGTGTCTTCCTCGCCGGTCTGGCCGTTGGTCTCATCCTCCGCCGCGGGCGTCTGGTCGTCCGGCTGGGCATCGTCCGGGGTATCGGCGGGTTCGGAGATCGTGGCGTCGCCGGGCTGGTCGGCGTCGGGCGTCGTCTGGCTGGGCTTGATCGTCAGGATCAGCACGAGCGCTGCGGCGATGATCACGGCTGCCGCGCCGAGGATCCACGGCAGGGGGGACTTTTTCTTCTGCTGCGGCTCCGGCTTCTTCGCGTTCAGCGCGTCCTGCGCCTCGGCGTCTTCGCCGGTGATGGTAAAGGAAAGCTCTTCGCCCTTCTGCGGGTCTTCCTGCATGGGAGCGCTGCTGGTCTTTTCGTCCATGATGTGTTCCATCCTTCCAAGTTCTATGGGCAGCACCGCCGAAGCGCGCGGGCGCAATGGACAAAGCTGCCTGTGGTGTCCCATAAGCATACCACAAGCGGCCGTCGTTTGCAATCGCACGGCGGGCGTTCAGATTTGAACAATTATTGAATTTTCACCCGATAATTTCTTGACAAGCGCGGGAAAAGTGGGTACACTGTAGCTGGAATATGCGATGAAAAGGACAAGTACGGGCTTCTGAGACGCAAAGAGAGCTGCCGGGCGGTGTAAGGCAGCGGTGACGGGCCCCGAAGATCCCCTTGGAGCAGCCGGGGCGAACGGGAGCTTCCCAAGTAAGCCCGGACGGGACTTCCCGTTACAGAAGACGAGTGTCCGCAGGCGCGTGCGCGTGCGGGAATTCAGGTGGTACCGCGGTAATTTATCGCCCTGAGCTCTGGCTCAGGGCGCGTTGTTTTTTCAGGAGGAATTATGGAATACAAACAGACACTCAACATGAACAAGTCGGGCTTCCCGATGCGCGGCGGTCTGCCGATGCGCGAGCCGGACATGCTGAAGCACTGGCAGGAGCTCGATCTTTACAACGAGCTGCTCAAGAAGAACGAGGGCAAGCCCCTCTTTGCCCTGCACGACGGCCCTCCGTTCTCCAACGGCGCGCTGCACATGGGCCACGCGCTCAACAAGTGCCTCAAGGACTTCATGGTCCGCTCCGCGGCCATGCGCGGCTACTATACCCCCTACATCCCCGGCTGGGATAACCACGGCATGCCGATCGAGTCCGCCATCATCAAGCAGAACAAGCTCAACCACAAGGCCATGCCCATCCCGGAGTTCCGCTCCGCCTGCCATGATTTTGCGCAGCATTATATCGATGTGCAGATGGAAGGCTTCAAGCGCCTCGGCGTCGTCGCCGACTGGGAGCATCCGTACAAGACCATGGCCCCGAGCTTTGAGGCCGAGGAAGTCAAGGTCTTCGGCGCAATGTACAAGAAGGGCTACATCTATAAGGGTCTGAAGCCCGTCTACTGGTGCTACCACGACGAGACCGCGCTGGCCGAGGCCGAGATCGAATACCAGGATGACCCCTGCACCACCGTCTACGTCAAGTTCCCGCTGCACGACGATCAGGGCAAGCTGACGGACGAGGAAAAGAAGAACCTCTCGTTCGTCATCTGGACCACCACGATCTGGACGCTGCCCGGCAACCTTGCCATCGCGCTGAACCCGGTCGAAAGCTACGTCATCGTCCGCAACAACCAGAACGGCGAGCAGTATCTCGTCGCCGAGGCGCTCATGGAGAAGGTCATGAAGGTCGGCGGCGTGGAGGACTATACCGTCGTCTCCCGCCACGAGGGCGCGTTCTTTGAGAACATGCTGGCCGATCACCCCTTCCTGCCGAAGACCTCCCGTCTCGTCCTGGCCGACTACGTCACCATGGACTCCGGCACGGGCTGCGTCCACACCGCCCCGGGCTTCGGCGCGGACGACTACCAGACCTGCCGCCGCTACGGCATGGATATGGTCGTGCCCGTCAACGATCAGGGCCGCCACACCGACTACGCCGGCAAGTACGCCGGGATGCTGGTCGAAGAATCCAACCCCGTCATCCTCAAGGACATGCAGGAGGCCGGTTCCCTGTTCGCCTCCGAGCAGATCGTCCACTCCTACCCGCACTGCTGGCGCTGCAAGAAGCCCATCATCTTCCGCGCCACCCCGCAGTGGTTCTGCTCCGTCGATTCGTTCAAGGACGACGCCTGCGCCGCCTGCGACGATGTTCGCTGGCTGCCCGCGTGGGGCATCGACCGCATGAAGGCCATGATCCGCGAGCGTGCCGACTGGTGCATCTCCCGCCAGCGCCGCTGGGGTCTGCCGATCCCGGTGTTCTACTGCAAGGACTGCGGCAAGCCCATCTGCACCGACGAGACGATCGCGAAGATCTCGAAGCTCTTCGGCGAGTTTGGCTCGAACATCTGGTTTGAGAAGGAAGCGGACGAGCTCGTGCCCGAAGGCTTCACCTGCCCGCACTGCGGCGGCAAGCACTTTGAAAAGGAGACCGATACGCTTGACGGCTGGTTCGACTCCGGCTCGACGCATTTCGCCTCCATGCAGAAAGATCAGGGCTTCTGGCCCGCGACCGTCTATCTTGAGGGTCTTGACCAGTACCGCGGCTGGTTCCAGTCGAGCCTTCTGACCGCGGTCGGCGCGCTGGGCAAGGGCGCTCCCTTTAAAGAGTGCGTCACCCACGGCTGGACCGTCGACGGCGAGGGCAAGGCCATGCACAAATCGCTCGGCAACGGCGTCGATCCCGCCGACGTATTCAAGAAGTACGGCGCGGATATCTGCCGTCTGTGGGCAGGCTCGGCCGACTATCATGTCGACGTGCGCTGCTCCGACGCGATCTTCAAGCAGCTGAGCCAGAACTATCTGAAGTTCCGCAACACCGCCAAGTACTGCCTCGACAACCTCACCGACTTTGACCCCAACCACCTGACCGCGCCCGCCGACATGGAAGCGCTCGACCGCTGGGCCATCACGAAGCTCAACGAGCTGCTCGTCCGCTGCGAGGCCGCGTACAAGGACTACGAGTTCCTGACCGTCTCCCACGCCGTCAATGATTTCTGCGTCGTGACGCTCTCGAGCCTGTATCTGGACATCATCAAGGACCGTCTGTACTGCGACGGCAAGGATTCCGCCTCCCGCCGCTCGGCGCAGAGCGCTCTGTGGATGATCCTCGACGCCATGACCAAGGTCTTCGCGCCGATCCTCGCCTTCACCTGCGACGAGATCTGGCTGCAGATGCCGCACCGTGCGGAGGACGACCCCAGAAACGTCGTTCTGAACCAGATGACGAAGCCCTACGCCGATTACGCCCTGTCCGAGGCCGAGATGACCGCCTGGGAGACCGCGTTCCGCCTCCGCTCCGACGTCAACGGCGTTCTGGAGACCGCCCGCGCCGACAAGCGCATCGGCAAGAGCCTCGAGGCGCACGTCGCCCTGTTTGCAAAGGACGAGGACACCAAGGCCGCGCTGGAGGCCGTCAAGGCCATCGACCTGCCGGAGATCTTCATCGTCTCCAACGTCAGCACCGACGAAGCGGCCCCCGCCGAGGGCGCCGTGGTCGAGGCCGGCGTCAACTACCCGGGCCTGACCGTCGCCGTGAGCGAGGCGAAGGGCACGAAGTGCCCGCGCTGCTGGATGCACTCCGAGACCCCCGACGAGCACGGCCTCTGCCCCCGCTGCGCCGCCGTCTGCAAAGCACTGAACGTGGTTTTTGAATAAGCCCAAACCCAAACCGCCCTGCCGGACCCCCGGCAGGGCGGTTTTTTGGCTCCCCTTGCGGCAGGGAGAGCTGGACAATGCGCACCCGATTGCCTTCCCCTCATAGGGGAAGCCTTTGGGATGCACCCTGTAGGGGCGGGGCTCTGCTCCGCCCGCTGCTGCAGATTTCGTCGGAAGAACGGGCGGAGCAGAGCCCCGCCCCTACAATCTGCCCCGCAAGAAGGTAACATTTACCAAAATTTCAGTCGCACCTTCTATTGATGGCAATTGTTCTAAGGCAACTAGTTACAAACTTGATGCCCCCGTATCAGGCGGCGCGTACCAAGACGCCCGTAAGGTGAGTATCGAGTGGAACGCCAGACCGAAACATTGGGGCTTACCTGAATTCAGATGCAGGAAGCACCAAACGTAGCCAAGTGCCCCTTTTCTCCCCTATCTTTTCCGGCAAGACGGAAAAGATAGGGCCGTCGGAGACAACCGGCAGTCGCAAATCTGCGACAACCTCTCAGTCAGCTTCGCTGACAGCTCCCCTGGGCGGGGAGCCCTTGGGGCGTCAGCCTTTCAGGGTCTGTTTGGCGTGGGCGAGGGCCTGGCAGAGGGCGGAGACGTCGGCTTCGGTGTTGTCGCGGGAGAACGAGACGCGGATGGAGCCGTCGATGACGGCGGGAGGCAGGCCCATGGCCTCGAGCACGTGGCTGCGGTGCCCCTTCGAGCAGGCGGAGCCCGCCGAGACGTAGATCCCCTCCGATTGCAGGCAGTTGATGATCCCCTGCGAGCGCAGGCCCGGCAGCGAGAGATTCACGATGTGCGGCGCCTGCTGGCTGCCGATCAGCACGAGCCCGTCGATCCCGGCGAGCGCCTCGCGCGTCAGATCGCGCAGGTGCGCCATGTGCGCGATCTCGGCCTTCGCGTCCGTATCGGCACAGGCCGCGCCGAAGCCGCAGATGCCGGGCATGTTCTCCGTGCCGGAGCGGTAGTTGCTCTCCTGTCCGCCGCCGCAGAGGAACGGGGGAAGCGGCAGGCCCGGCCGGATGTACAGTGCGCCCGTACCCTTGGCTGCGTGGATCTTGTGCGCGGAGACGGAGATCATGTCCGCCCCGAGCGTCCTGGCCCGGAACGGGACCTTCAGAAAGCCCTGTACCGCGTCGGTGTGGAACAGCGCGAGCGGCGAGAGCCGCCGCGTGGCCCTGACCATGTCGGCGATGGGCATGACGGCGCCGGTCTCATTGTTGACCATCATGACGGAGACGAGGATGGTATCCGGGCGGAGCGCCTTTTTGAGCGCGTCGACCGTGATGTTCCCCTCGCGGTCGGGCTGCAGGTAAGTGACCTCGAAGCCCTTCGCCTCGAGCTTCTGCATGGGGTGCAGGACGGCGTGGTGCTCTACGGCGGTGGTGACGATGTGGTGCCCGCGCTTGCCGAGCCGCTCAGCAGCGGAGAAGATGGCCCAGTTATCCGCCTCCGTGCCGCCAGAGGTGAAAAAGACACGGTCCGGCTCCGCGCCGAGGGCGGAAGCGACCTGCTCGCGCGCCTGGCGCAGACGGTGGTGGGCCGCGATGCCGTGCGCATGCACGGACGAGGGATTGCCCCAGCAGTCCGTCAGAAGCTCTGTCATCGCCCGCACGCAGGCCTCACAGGGCTGCGTGGTGGCGGAATTATCGAGATAGATCATAAATATCGGTCCTTTATCAGCTTATTTTCCGACGCAGAAGCGCTCAAAAATGCGGTTCGTGATATCCTCGCGCATCGTGCGCCCCGTGACCTCGCCGAGCGCACGCATCGCCGCCTCCAGATCGACCAGCACGGCATCCGGCGTAAAGCCGGCCCGCAGCGAGCGCAGCGCAGCGTCCACAGACTTTTTCGCGCGCACGATCGCGTCGGCCTGCCGCGCGTTGGTCAAAAGCGATCCGTCGCACGGCGCGTCGTCCGGGAAGAGCATGTCGAACGCCTGCTCGAGCAGGTCGAAGCCCGTGCCGTCCTTGCACGAGACGGGGACGATATACGAAAACGGCAGATCCGACGGCTCGATCACAGCGCCGAGATCCTGCTTGTTGAGAACGGCGATGGCCTCCGGTGCTTCGAGCGCGGCGTCCATCGCGCGGCGGTCCTCGTCGGTCAGAGGACGCGAGTCGTCGACGACGAACAGGGCCGCGTCGCAGTCCTTCGCGGCCTCGACCGAGCGGTCGACACCGATCTTCTCGATGACGTCCTCCGTGTCGCGGATGCCCGCGGTGTCGACCAGGCGGACCAGATGCCGCCCGAGCGTGACGGTCTGCTCGACGGTGTCGCGCGTCGTGCCGGGGATGTCCGTGACGATCACGCGGTCAAAGCCGGAGAGCGCGTTGAGAAGGCTGGATTTTCCCGCGTTCGGGCTGCCGAGGATGGTGACCCTGACGCCGGATCGGACCATCCGGCCCCGGTGGCAGGAGGCAAGCAGCGCGGAGAGCGTCCGGCTGCTCGCCTGGAGCGCAGACTCCAGCCGGCTGAGCTCGAACGGGTCGATGTCCTCGTCGGGATAGTCGAGCACGGCGTGGAAGTGCGCGCAGATATCGACCCAGCTGTCGTAGACCGGGTCGATCCTTTTGCGTATCGCGCCCGCGATCTGCCCGGCGGCGTTGGCCGCGGCGTCGGCGGTCTCGGCGTCGATGAGGTCGATGACGGCCTCAGCCTGGGTCAGATCCATCCGGCCGTTCAGAAACGCACGGCGTGTAAATTCGCCCGGCCGCGCCTGCCGGAACCCGGCGGCGAACAGCGCCTCGAGCCCCGCGGCCAGCGCGGCGGGCGAGCCGTGGCACTGGATCTCGGCGGTATCCTCGCCGGTGTAGGAGTGCGGGGCGCGGGAGATGAAGGCCATGCAGTGGTCGATGGGGCGCCCCTGCACGTCAAAGAGCGTGCCGAGGGCAAGCTTGCGGTCGGGAAGGGAGGAAAGCGGCTTGCCGGACTGCAGATGGAAGACCTGCCCGGCTGCCTCGATGCACCCGTCGCCGGACAGGCGTAGAATGCCGATGCCGGTCCGGGCGTGCCCGGTGGCGACGGCGGCGATTTTTTCTGCCATAGTGCCTCCTTACCGGTAGACGACCTCGATGCCCTTGAGCAGCAAAGGCTTGAGATCGAATACCGCCGGATCGCCGACGGCGCAGGGGACGTTCGTCACGTCCACACAGGTGTGGAGCATGCCGATGTGGCCGAGGACCCGGCACTTTTTCCCGTTCACCGTCACGGTGATGTGCTTTTTGAAGATCATCTGCCTGAGGTTTCGCAGCACGCCGCGCAGGCAGTCGCGGAAGCGGAACAGGTCGTTTCCCATCTCGACGCCGAAGCCGTGATACCAGCCGACGGAGAAAACGGCCACGCGGGTGGGCTTCTTCGCGGTCCAGCCCGCGCCGTAGCCGCAGCTGTGGCCCTTCGGCAGCCAGCGCAGCTCCTCGACGGTCGCCTGGCATTCGCCGATGCGCGTGAGGCCGAAATTGCCGTGCACGCTGACCCGCCCGAGAATGGCGGAACCCACGCGCACGCCGTCCATCGCGTACTGCGGATATTTGAGGAGTCCGGCGGAGTTCAGCATGTGCGCCATGCCGGTCTCGCAGCCGGACGCGTGCAGCTGATCGAGAACGCCCTGAAAGGCCTCGGCCTGCGCGATCGTCGCCTTCTGGCTGCAGAAGGCGGAATGCAGATGAGTATAGATGCCGGTCACGTGCAGACCGGGCATGTAGCGGAAGATGGGCAGCAGCTGGTCGAGCTCGTCCGGCAAAAAGCCGTAGCGGCCCATGCCGGTGTCGATCTTGACGTGGACCTCGGCCTGTACGCCGAGCTCCTGGGCCACGCCGTTCAAAACCGCCGCGTCATTCTGACTCGAGACGGTCAAAATCGCGCCGAGCTGCAGCAGCTGCCGCAGCTCGTCCTGCTCGCTCGTCGGGCGGAGCATCAGGATCGAGGCCTCGGCAAAGCCGCCCGCGCGCAGGCGGCTGACCTCGCTGACCTCGGTCACGGCAAAGTGCGTGACCCCGGCCTCCCGGCAGATGGCGGCCATCGGCAAAAGCCCCAGCCCGTAGCCGTCCCCCTTGAGGACGGCCCACAAAACCGCGCTGCCCGCGCGGGTCTGCAGCTGCTGCAGATTGCTCCGCACGGCGGCGGAATCGACGACATACGCTTTCATGCTGCGCCTCCTGCCTTACTTTTTTCCGCGGTTTTTGATGAGATAGACGGTCTTGCGCAGGTCCTTGAAGACCGACGTGCCGTGCTCCACGGCCCAGTAGATGAACGGGGAGAGGACCAGATCCTCCTCGCCGACGAACTCGGTGAACGCCCCGCCGAAGCCCTGCTTGAAGCGGAACAGACCGTAGAGCGGGTTATCCTCCGACACATTGCCGGAGACCCCGCGGAAGTCGTAGATCCGGCAGCCGGTCTCGACCGCCCACTGGATCATGCGCCACTGCAGCAGGTAATTGGGCATCAGATTGCGGTGCTCGTTGCTGGACGCGCCGTAGAGATACCAGACCTTGTCGCCGTAGTGGATGGCGAGCGTGCCCGCGATCGGCGTTCCCTCCGGGTCAAAGGCCATGTAGAGCCGCGCATGCTCGCCGAGGTTATCGAGCATATTCGCAAAGTACTCCGGCTGGCGGGTGACGAAGCCGTCGCGCACGCCGGTCGTGAGCATCAGGTCGGCGAACGCCGGGACCATCTCCTTGCCGCAGATCTTCACGGTCACGCCCTTGCGCTCGGCCAGACGGATGTTGTAGCGCCATTTCTGATGGAAGGCGGCCATGAGCTCGTCCTCGGTCTTGCCCTCGACGTTCAGGCGGAAGACGTAGCGGGGCTGGATGGCCTCAAAATTCTTGCCGCCCTCCTTGCATCGGAAGCCGAACGAGCGCATCATTTCCGCGAACGCCGTGTCGGAGGAGGGGACGTCGGGGTCGATCTTGATGACGTAGGCCTTCTGCTGCTTGGCGAGGGCCTTCGCACCCTCGAGCAGCTCTGCAAAGGTCTCCCGGTCGCGTAGATCGCAGACCGGGCCGCGGCAGCCGTATAGCAGCGTCCGGCCGATGCCGGGCACCTTGCGGGACATCAGGGCCAGCGAGCCCTTGATCTTCCCGTCCTCGCCGCGCACGGCGACGGCGTTCCAGGCCCACATGGGCTTCTGCTTTGCCCAGAGGCTGCTCTGGGCGAAATGGCCCTTGGGGTGCTGCTGCAAAAACGCTTCGTATTCTGCGAGCGTCTTGTCGTTGATGAGTTCATACATGGCGGTGCATCTCCAAACAATACATATTATATATGTGTGATCGCGTCAGCCGACGCATAGCTTTCGCTATAGTCTACCACAAACTGCCGGAATATGCAAACCTGCACGGGGGAAAACAGGTATAGTTTTCTCCATATGCGGAAAAATGACAGAAGAGTTTTGTACGGGAGGCGGTCAGGATGGAAAACTGGGGCGCGGCGGAGCTGCGGGCGCTGTTCGGAGGCAGCGCGGATGTGGCGGAGCGGCAGATCATGGCCGGCGGGCAGAAGCTGGACGTGCTGTTTCTCGACGGGCTGACGTCCGGCGGCGATATCGCGGAGCAGGTCCTGCGTCCACTCATGCAGACGGTGCAGCCCGGCAGCATGCAGGCGGTGCTCGCCCAGGCGGAGCAGGCACGGGTCTACTGCGCCGTGGCCGAGCGGGTCACGTCGCCGGAGGACGCCGCGGACAAGCTGCTGCACGGCTACTGCGCCGTTGTCTTTCCCGGCACGGGCGCGGCGCTCTGCTTCGAGACGAAGACCGATACCCGCCGCGGCCCGTCCGCGCCGGAGTCGGAAAACACGGTCAAGGGCGCGAAGGACGCCTTTACCGAGACCATGCGCATCAACACGAGCCTCCTGCGCCGCCATCTGCGCTCGGCGCAGCTGCGCTTCGTGCAGAAGACCGTGGGCCTTCGGAGCCAGACGGCCGTCACGGTCTGCTTCCTTGCGGATCTGACGGATCCGGCGCTCGTCCGGCGCATGGAGCAGCGGCTGGCGGCGATCGATATCGACGGGATGCTGACGCCCGCGAGCGTGGAGGAATATGTGACCGGCTCGCGTAAAACGGCCTTTCCGCTCCTGCAGTACACCGAACGGCCGGATACCTTCTGCCAGGGGCTTTTGAACGGGCAGGTGGGCCTGCTTGTCGACGGGTTGCCGCTGGGGTATCTCGCGCCGGTGGATCTCGGCATTCTGATGAAATCGACGGAGGACCGCGCGGTCGACTATATCTCCGCTACCTGCCTGCGGGTGCTGCGGTATCTGGCGCTGCTGGCGGCGCTGCTGCTGCCGGGGCTGTATGTGGCGATGGCGACGTACCATCAGGAGATGATCCCGACCAAGCTCCTGCTCGCCATCATCGATTCCAAGCAGGAGGTGCCGTTCGACACCGTCTTTGAGGTCATCGGCCTGCTGGCGGCTTTTGAGCTGCTGCAGGAGGCGGGGCTCCATCTGCCGCAGGCCATCGGCACGGCGGTGTCGATCATCGGCGGGCTTGCCGTCGGGACGACCGCGGTCGACGCGCGGCTGATCTCTCCGGCGGCGCTGATCGTGGCGGCGTCGGCCGGGATCTGCGGCTTTACGCTGCCGAGCCGGGATTTGTCCGACGCCATCCGCGTCTGGCGGTTCGCGCTGGCGATTCTGGCTGGCGTGGGCGGCCTGTTCGCGCTGACGGCGGGCGGCGTGCTGCTGCTGATCCATCTGTCGGGGCTGACGAGTCTGGACGTTTCGTATCTGACGCCGTTTTCCGACGCCCGGGCGGCCCGCGCCATCCTGCGCCCGCGCCTGATCCGGCAGAAATGGCGCGAGGCCGCGCTGCGGCCGCAGGATCTTCGAAATCAGGGGGACGGAACATGAACCGCATCTGTATCTGGCTGCTGGCCGCGGCGTCGGCCGTCTGCCTCTGCATGCTGCCGCGCACCGGCACGGACGCGGCGAAGCTGCTCCCGGCCCAGGTGCTCGTGATCGGGGCCGGGGACGGCGCGATCACCGTGGAGGCCGACAACGGCGCGGCCGGGTCCGGCCCGACGCTGGCCGCCGCGCTGGCCGATATGGCCGAATGCGCGGAGGGGACGCTGTTTCTCGACACGGCGGAGCATATCGTGCTGCTGCAGAGCGCCGGAGCCCTGCTGCCTGCGGCTGCGCAGCAGCCGCAGTTCCGCCCGGCAGCCAAGCTGTATCTGGCCCGGCTGCCGGAGCTGCACGCGGCCGAGGCTGTGGAGTTTTTACAGGCGCACCCGGGGTCGCTGACGCTCGCGCTTGCGCGCGCGGCGCTGGTCCGCGGGGATCAGATCCGCCCGGCGCAGCTGCTGCCGGCGGAGGACGGAGGGATGAAGCTTGCAGGATAAGCTGACGCCGCGGCAGAGCCGGGCGTGGGGGCTGTGCGCGCTGAGCGTTCCGGCGGCCATGGTGCTGGCCGGGCGCAGCTGGCTCTGGGTGCTGGCGGGCAGCGCGGCGGCGAGCGGGATCGTGCTGTTTCTGCAGACGCTGCAGCGCCGGAGCGGGCAGAGCCTGCTGGAGCAGATGGCCCAGGCCTTCGGGCAGCACGGCGGGCAGATCGTAGGCGCGGCGGTGTGCCTTTGGCTGCTGCTGGCAGCCTCCGGCGCGGCTGTGGCGAGCCAGATCGCGTTTGAGGACGATCTCGGCCCACTGGCGCCCGCGGTCCCGCTGCTGCTGGCCGCGCTGGCCAGCCGGAAGGGACAAGCCGCCGCGGCCCGGGTCAGCGGCGTGTTGGCGCTCTGTCTGGCATTATTATATAGTATCATCGCACTGGCCTCCTTGCGGCATGTGCAGGCGGCGTGGTGCCGGCCGTGGGGGAGCGCCGCGGATGCGGGGCTGAGCCTCTGCCTGTGCCTGACGCCCGCGTGCCTGCTGTTTCTGGACGGGGACGGGCAGACGCCGCGGCCGGGCTGGAGCGCGTTGGCCGCTGCGGTGCTGCCGGGCGTGGCGGCGCTGCTGTGCAGCGCGTGTCTGTCCCCGGCGTGGACGGCACAGCTGCCGCAGCCGCTCTATACGCTCACGAAAAGCCTGTCGGTCCTGTCCGTCATGCAGCGCTTTGAGCTGCTGCTGTCCACGGCGCAGCTGCTCGGGCTGGTGTCGCTGCTGACGCTGCTCGTGTGCGCGGCCGCCCGCACGGCAGAGGTCTGCCTTGGTACCGGATGGGGAGAGAAGAAGGAAGGAGTCTTTTGCCTGCTCGCCTTCGGCGTCAGCTTTCTGACGCAGCGGCTGCCGACGGCGGTATGGGTCGTCGGAGCGGCTACATTTTGGGGTGTGATCCAGATATTAACACAAGTTATAGGAAATATAAAAAAGAATGAAAAATAATGAAAAAAGGGGTTGACAAACCCGAATCCCGATGATAATATATGCGAGCGTTCTGAAGAGCGCGGCATATCGGATGGGAGCCAGGAAAACGGTTGAAAAACCTTGAAAAAAGTTCTTGACAAACAGATGAAGATGTGCTAAAATAAATGAGTTCGCTGCGAGAGAGAAATTGATCAAAGCGAGCGGCGATCATAAGAAGTTCGAAAGAATTTGAAAAAGTTCTTGACAAACGAAACTTCCTGTGATACAATAAAAGCCCGCGAAACTGCGGAGTGCACCTTGTAAATTAAACAACGAGAAACATGAACAAACACCTTGGACAATTTTAATTTAAGTTGTTCAGTGAATGTCAGAAATGAGATTCTTTGAATAGCCAACGAAAATTCTTGAGTATAGCTAAGAGCGAACCAAGATAAAACGATTTTAGAGCTTCGGCTTTAAGATACCATTTTATTGAGAGTTTGATCCTGGCTCAGGACGAACGCTGGCGGCGTGCCTAACACATGCAAGTCGAACGAAATTACGAAGAAAGCTTGCTTTAATCGTAATTTAGTGGCGGACGGGTGAGTAACGCGTGAGGACTTGTCGGATACAGGGGGACAACAGATGGAAACGTCTGCTAATACCCCATAAGCCTTCGGGTAAAAGGAGCGTCCGGTATCTGAGAGACTCGCGTTCTATCAGCTAGTAGGTGGGGTAACGGCCCACCTAGGCCAAGACGGATAGCCGGACTGAGAGGTCGACCGGCCACACTGGAACTGAGAGACGGTCCAGACTCCTACGGGAGGCAGCAGTGGGGAATATTGGGCAATGGGGGGAACCCTGACCCAGCGACGCCGCGTGGGTGAAGAAATCCTTCGGGATGTAAAGCCCTGTTGTGTGGGAAGATAATGACGGTACCACACGAGGAAGCCCCGGCAAACTACGTGCCAGCAGCCGCGGTAATACGTAGGGGGCAAGCGTTGTTCGGAATTACTGGGCGTAAAGCGCACGCAGGCTGACCGTTAAGTCTGTCGTCAAAGGCGGAGGCTCAACCTCCGTTCTACGATAGATACTGGCGGCCTAGAGTATGTGAGAGGGAAGTGGAATTCCCGGTGTAGCGGTGAAATGCGTAGATATCGGGAGGAACACCAGTGGCGAAGGCGGCTTCCTGGCACACAACTGACGCTCATGTGCGAAAGCCAGGGCAGCGAACGGGATTAGATACCCCGGTAGTCCTGGCCGTAAACGATGGATACTGGGTGTGGGTGAAGCAGTTCATCCGTGCCGTAGTTAACGCGTTAAGTATCCCGCCTGGGGACTACGGTCGCAAGACTGAAACTCAAAGGAATTGACGGGGGCCCGCACAAGCGGTGGAGTATGTGGTTTAA
>ERZ506979.291-NODE-291-length-37455-cov-12.316230_pt1 | contig 37455 bp, 26 predicted proteins | sample MGYA00512887_ERZ506979 | MGnify/ENA metagenome assembly ERZ506979 | reverse complement strand
TGACAACACCCGCCGGAGGCAGCGGCGCAGCGTCTACGGGCTGTCCGCCGCGTGTGTGCTGCTGTTCGCGGCGCTGATACAGGCGGAGGGCATGGCCATTGAACGGGGACAGACCGCCGCGCAGGGTGCCTTCGGCGCCATGCTGCTGCGGGAGGACGCAGGCGGTTACGTGCTGGTAGGCGTTGTCTGCTTTGCAGCGGCGGTGGTCGTTACCGTGTTTTGCACACGATTGAGAAAAAGCAATAACCAGGAGGAACAAACCAAGGAGGATGAGGAAAGATGAAGAAAAGATTTTTAGCGGCGCTGCTGTGCCTGTGCATGACGCTCACGCTGCTGCCAACTACGGCGTTTGCAGCGGTGAGCGATTCGCTGGGCAATACACCCGAGGAGAATCAGGCGGTTTTGGAGCAGCTCTCCGCCCTGACTGGCGGTAGCGACCAGGTGCTTTCCATGCTGAACGCCTTGGGGCTGCTGGATGAAGCCGGCAATTTCAAGGTGGATCAAACCATCACGCTGGACGGCCAGGTGTTGACACTGGCGGCTGTCATGGAGCTGCTGGAAGATCCCGTCACGGATCTCGCCCGCATAGCCGACGTGGATGGGACTCCGGTGGCGCTGGGCGATTTGAAGACCATGATCCAAATCGAACAGGAGCTGCAGCGGATCAAGGACACCTATTTCTCCGGCAGGGAGTTTACCGGGGAAGCTCTGGAGAATCTCAATAGCCTGACGGAGCAGCTGGAGCTGCAGGGCATCAGCTTGCAGTATTCCGCCTTTGCCACACCGCCTGAGGGCGTTGAGACGGTGGATATGAGCGGCATGATGCGCCAAACGCTGGAGGATCGCGCAAACAACAGCTGGAGCTCCGGGACTTTTACTGTATACAGAGGAAAACCGGTCGGCTTTTCCTACCGCATTCAAGAAGGCCAGCTCAGCGATTATATCACCGATGTGAAGGTCTCGATAGGCGAGACGAGTACGGTCGTCGAGCAAAGCGACGGGTCCTACAAGCTGACCTATGACGTAGGCGAAACTTTCAGTTTAGGTGGTTGTGAAATCACTGTCAAGGTTACAACCAAAGGAAATAACCCGGCCTGGCTCGAGAATTCTTATTCCCATGGCGACCTGCTGGGGATGATTGAATTTTACGATGCGGAAAATCTGGTGTTCTATAACGGCGCCAGCTATGCCGACCACCATCAGCTCAAGCTAATAAAGACGGTTGGCGTCCCCACAATACAAACATCAATGACTGCGCCGGGCTATGTTGAAGAAGTCAAAAATACAGACGTATTATATGATGATTTGTTTATTCCTTTGCTGACAGAAAGATACTCTGGCGGCAGTGCCGACAATTCGGACTTTGTTGCGCTAAGCAATACCATCGGAATTTTGGAGGGCGCTCGCAACTCGGTGCTTCCCGCCGGCTCCGACCCATTTTATCAGCCATACCAAATCGACGCCAGCATCAAGTTTGACTGGAGTACCGATGTAGCTGCCTATACTGGCCCTGCGCCGTATGGCAATAGCGCCACACGACCCTATGCCCCGTTCTATCTGACGGAGTACAAGCTCGATGGAACAGCTCTGACGCTCAGCGGCGACAGAAAGAGAACGGCGGACTGTACGATTAACAAGGGCAGTACGGTCAGCATCTCCCTGCAGTCTACCACGCAAAACAGAGAGGATCAGCAGTACTGGCTGCCCTTCGAACTGTTTCTGAAGAATGTAAATAGAGATACCCAATATTCCACCACCACCGCCAGCACCAGCAACGTCTCCGCCAAGCTGGTGGACACGGACAATCCCATCATTCAAAGCGTCATGGCCCCGGCAGGAGCCTATACCAGCGGGCAGCACGTGCCCATCACAGTTACCTTTAACGAGTTCGTGGATCTTAGAAGCGCCAGCGTGACCATCAATGGCAAAGAGTATACCGCCGCTGAGCTTTCCATGAACAACTACGGTGTCACGGCAATGCTCTGGTACCCAGTGCGGGATACGGATGACACCACGGTCACCGTCAATGGTATGACCGGCGTGAAGGATGTTTTCGGTCATACGCTGGATACCACACTCTATCAAAGCAACTCGATTACCGGAGTTGAGCTGAAGAGCGTCTTGATGCGCAACGCTCCCACCGCACTGACCGCCACCTACGCCAACGGCAAGGCAGAGTTCACGATGAACGCCAACATGGAGCAGGCCTACAAGACCGTATACAGCAATTATCACACCCCGGCAGGCACAGACCCGAAGGAAGCCCCTTTCCGCCTCGAGCTGAGGTACGACTCCGCGGCTGAACCAATCCATCTGCAGGTCTATCTGGACACAGAGAAGGAAGCCTTCACCATTAGCGACTATGCAATCGCACCCGCGGCTTACACCCGCACCTATACGGTGACGCTGCAGGCCAACGAGGGCACGAAAGACGCTTCTAACTGGGTGAATGTTCTTCCTCTGACCCGGCAGTTCACGGTGACACAGAAAGTTTCCGCGCACACGGTGACCATCGTCCCGGAAGCGAATGACGCCGACTATACGATTTCCCTCGCCGAAGCCGCCCGCCCCACGCTTAAGGCCGAGGTTTTGGGGAAAAACGGTGAGCAGGCCACCTACACCACCGGTAAATGGAGCAGCAGTGACCCGCTCATTGCCACCATCAACGAGGATACCGGCGTTGTTGCCACCACAGGAACCAAGGTGGGAACCGTCACCTTTACCTTTACGGCGGACAACGGGACTGAGGACACTACCGATGATGTGACGGGCCGGTCAGAGCCCTATACCGTGACGGCAGGCAATTCTCTGGCACTGGTGATTCCCGACGGCGCGTCCATCGTGACGCGGGTAAATCAGCCCGCCACCGTGCTGTGGAGCTCCAACGCCGCGCTGATGGCACCGAACAAAGAGTTCAATTACAGGATCGACCTGTATGAGGGCAACTACGCGAATGAGGCGGCGCTGAGCGGCCTCAAGCCCGTTGCGACTTATACCGCCGGCAAGGATAAAAACAGCGTGCGGATCGAGAAGAATGTGCTCTCCAAGCTCTCCATCGGCAATACCCCTGCCTACACGGTATGTGTCTCCATGCCGCACCCCAACGCCGGGAGTGAGGACGTCCGCCTGTCGGCACTTGCCTGGATCATCGTGCAGGCACCACCTGCCACAGCCAAGCTGACACCGCCCCGGAGTATTTACCTCAAGGATACCGACGGTACCGTCAATATCGACTGGTCGGTGGAAAACGCCACTGATGGCGCCCCTTTGCAGCCCACGCTGACCATCACCCGGGTCACAGAGGACAACAACACCACCAAAGTGGTGGACAGTAAGCGCCTATCCGGCACCTCCGGGAGCGTCTCCCTGTCATTACAGAGAGTGAAGGCCAGCAATCTGAAGGACACCTATCAAGTGGTTTTGAGCGTGGAGAATCCTGGTGAGGAATCTCCCAGCACCGACTCCTTCCCCCTGTATGTCTACAATGCCGACGCACTGAAGGTGCAGAACGACGAAGGAAAAACGATTTCTAAGCTGACCATGGACAATACTTCCAAGGTCAGCGGCAGCCTGCCCACCGTTACAGCTGAAATTTTGCAGCTGCGCCAGGAGTTGGGGCTGATCGAGTACATAGGCATCAACTATGACAAGTACGGATGGAACTCCTTTAAAGACGGCATCCGGTGGCTCTCCAGCAACAACAATGCCATTTCCGTCAACTACAAGCAGGGCGGACTGTATGAGGACATCAGAAACTTCTCCTTTGATTCCTACCTTCCCGAAACCAAAATGGCGCTGGCCGGCTTGGCCAACGGCACCGCAACCGTCACGGCTACCCATGCCGCCACGGGCATGAGCGCCGCCGTACAGGTGACAGCGAAAACGCTGCAAAATAAGTTCTATCTCTTCCAGCTGACGCCTGCAGCGAAAACTACGCTGCAATACACCGACGGCAAAGGTGTGTCCAAAACGGTCACGACCAATAGTGAAGGCGTGCTGGCGCTTTACGAACCCAACGGAATCGCCAGTGAGGTGTCTCTGCGGTCCGGCTCCGGCGCGGATATTTATCTGGGCACCATCTATAAAGAAAATCTGCGTTCCGGCGAGCGGGATGCCACAAAACTGCAGCTTTATCCCTTGAATACCTTCAGCCTTCGGCGAGTCGCCCGGGCATCTGTGACGCTCATCACGCCGGGCGGCGATCCGCTGGCGAACAAGACGGTGACCGTTCGCGGCGGCGTTTATAAAAACGGAGGCTACTGCGAGACAGCTCTGCTGGGCTCCAAGGCAGGAGCACTTGTCAGCGGCATCACCGGCGACACCTATACCACGGATGCGGCGGGAAATATAACCGTCTATCTGGATTCCACCCAGTTCTGGTCGGCCGAAAAGGGCGAGAGCAACACCACGGCGCTTTCCGCTCTGGATCAGCTGGAGTACATTCTGGAGATCAGCGAAATTGACGGTGACAAGTACTATCCGCTGCTGCTGACCGTCAACGGCAAACTGGGCGTGGACGATGTAATGCGCACCGCAGAGGGCGTTGTCTCTCTGGAGCGCGTGCCGACGGGGGAGGCAAACAAGCCCTTCATTGTGGCGCAAAGCGTTGATTACGGTCTTGCCAACGGTCAGAAGGTGGATGTCCGCAGCTCGACTGGGAAGATCGGCCCTAACAGCAGCTTCAAAACAGCAAGCCTGCACACCACCATGCTCCTCTGGGGCGAGGATATTGCCAACGCGAAGAATTACCGTCTCAGGTTGGCGGACGAATACGGCGTTCTTCCTGCCGCCCAGAGCAGCAGTACCAAGCAGTATCCCTTCTCATCCATCCCTGTAGCGGAAAACGATCTGACCCTCACCGAGGCCACCATGACCACCTCTGGATGGATCGCCGACGGCAAGGATGTGGGTATGAAAACGCAGCTGAGCCTGAACGGCATCCTGCTACAGGAGAAAATAATGCCCTTCCGGGTCGTTGATCTGACCCGAGTGCCCAAGGTGACAGAGGATGACCGCGTCACCGGTATTCTGGCGACGATGGGAGCCTCCAGTGGAGTGAATCAAGTCGACTTTGGCGGAGTGGGCGATAGTAACATTCTCAAGGTGCTGACCGGACGGCTGGATGATCTGAGCGGTCCGGTGGACACTTCCGTGTTCAAAATGATTATCACCCCCAGCGAAGATCCCTCCGTGTTCCGTGCCATGATTTGGGCCGGGTACAATACGCTGGAGATGGAGGACATGGACTATTCCGAGGACGGCGTGGCGTTGGGAGCGAATGTGCTGACGCAGAACCTGGAAGTGGGCGTGCCCGGGACCGGGGACCTGAGCCAAATGGCCCAGGGAACCTATGATCCCAAGGGGGACTACAAAACCAACTCCTTGGCCGACAATGTCACCAGCACGGATCTCAACTTGCAGTTGGAGGGCTTTTACGAAGCGGAAATCCGCTATAACACCGAAAAAAAGGAGTGGGAGGTTTTCACCGTAGGCGGCGGATTTACCGCCGGCGTTGGCGTGGGCTTCTCCTTCAGCGTGAACGCCATGGCTGGCCCCGTGCCGTTGACGGCAACCTTTGAGCTGGGTGGTGCCATTCAGCTGGATTTCCGTACCGCAGTGCGCTACGGCCAGCAGGGACAGGGCACAGAGCTTGCCTGGAGCGATCCCACGGCCACGGCAGTGAATGACTTTTTGACCACGCTGCGTATCAACGCCTATGTCCACGCGTTTGGCGGCATTGGCTTTGACTATTCGATCGTGGCGCTGAAAATCGGCCTATTCGGTAATTTGGATGTGGACAGTCAGAATAAGTTCCTTTCCCGCACCTATCTTGCCGACGCGGCAAAGCGCCAGATCAACGGTCAGGCCCTGGGGATCCAAAGCGAAGTGGGAATCAAATTTGTGGCCAGCTTCCTGTTTATCTCCTACGAGGCGGTGATCGCCTCCGGAACCCTTGGAGCCACCAAGACTTTTAATGACTGGAAAACAATCGACGACTACTGGAATAACGCCACCAGTGGGCTGAGCCTTGCCTCGCTGCGGATGGCGGCGGCCCAGAGCGGAATGCAGGTGGCTTCTATCAGTGCAACGCTCCAAAGCCGGGACTATCTGGAGCAATATGCCCGTACCTGGGGCCAGCCCCAGCAGCGGATGATGCTGTTCTCTCTGAACTCCACCCCCAATGGGCTGAAAAACATCCAGACCAATGCCAACCCCACATCCTATCCACAGCTCAGCGATGACGGGAAGGTATTGGCCTACATCAACGACGGCGACAGCAGCAGTATTTACGGCAGCCGGGCGCATTTCTCCACCCTCAATGACGGTGTCTATTCTACCTCCAGCCAAATTGACGATCCCACAGGGTTCCCCGGCTACGGCGACACGAGCGTTTCTCTGTCCGGCACCGACAGCTTCGCGGCGGCGGCTTGGGTTCGCATGGGCACCAACCTGCCGGGTAAAGATGCCAGAGATTCCGTGACCTTGGAAGAGCAAAACCTGCTGATGAACAGCACGGAGATCGTAGCGTCCGTCTATGCCGGCTCAACCTGGACCTCCACCCGCTTAACCAACAACGGCACGCCGGATCTGGCCCCAGCCACGGCAGTAGGCGGCGATGGCAAGGCCATCGTGTTCTGGCGCAGCGTCTACACCCCCGATCCCGGTACGCAGGGCAGCAACAGCCTGCTAAACTTCACGACCAGAGATTGTATCATGTACCGTTGCTATAACAGCACTGGCACCTGGAGCGAGGCCAAAATGCTTTATAACGGTGCTACTGGCCGCGTGAAGGCGTTGCAGGCGGCCATGCTGCCCGACGGAACCGCTATGGCGGTTTACTCGCTGGACCGCAGCGAAACCGGAGATACCTCCGACTACGAGATCGCCTACTGTACCGTGGCTGCTGACGGAACTCCCGGTACAGCCATGCTGGCGACCTGTGACAGCAATCTTGACGAAAACCCCCAGGTCGTTGCAGCCAACTTCGGCAGCGGGGATGACCGATTTGTCATCGGTTGGCATAGTGTCCGAGACGGCAGCAGCGATATCCAGCTGTTGGCTGTGGACGGCAGCGGCACCATGTCCAACAGCTTCCCCGGCTCTCTGTCTGCCCTGACCAGCAGCGGCAACGCCGTCGTGGGCGGAGACTTCCACTTCGCTTCCCTCAGCGGGGGGCATCGCAGCCTCAATGAGCTTACCATCGTCTGGAATGAGACTGTCAATGACGCCAACGGCGCGGTAGATCACGGCATTTTGAAGGCGGCCAAGCTGCGCTATGCCGCAAATACCTACACTCTCTCCGCACCGTTGGAACTGGCAGAGCTGCCGGATCGCACGCTGGCTGACCACTTTGATGCCTATGTCAGCGGCACCAATCAGGTGCAGGCTGCCATTCAGGCCACCCGGTATGACGATGAAAAACCGGAGGTAATCGGCGGCGTGACCGTTCCGGGTGAGGAAACGATCCTCTATACCGCTACCTCTAATTTTATCACCGATGCGGTGGCAGTGGAACAGATCGGTGTGGATTATGCAACGCTGGCGCTGAACAGCCTGACACCCATTCGCTTTACCATCCGCAACACCGGGCTGAACGATGTGACAAACCTAACGGTCAAGCTTGGCAGCGGGGAAACCGCCACCCTTACGGAAAAACTGCTGCCCAATGAAAGCACCATCCTTACCGTCTGGCACCATGTGAAGGACCGCGTGACCGACCCGAGCTATACCATTACCGCCGCCGGCGGCATCAGCGAAAACGGCACAGTGTATCTGGATTATCCCGACATTGGCATCTCGCAAATGGAAGTGATTGCGGAGAGCGCCGGCAAGCGTACGGTGCGCATGACCCTCTATAATTCCTCTGCCGCCACGCTGGCCGGTGGAAAGAACCGCGAGGTGAAGCTTGCGTTCTATGCGGATGATCTGCATACCAAGCCTGCAGAGGTAACCTGCACCACAAACGGCGTATCGGTTAGCGGTAATGAAATCACCGTTTCCGGGGACAGCGCCCTCGCCCGCATCGATCAGGGAACCTTTACACTGGATCTGACCTATGATCTGGGCAGGTATATGACATCCATTGGCAAAACCGAGATTCCCAATGTGGGTACCTATCTGTACGCCGAGGCGTGGGCGGAAGGCCAGATCGGCGGAACGGGAGGCAATCAGCGCCTGCCGGAGTATGACGGCAGTGACAGCGAGGCCAGCGTCCATATGACCGGCGCACTGGCCCGCACCGGAGAGCAGCTGACGATGGATGTGACACAGGGGAACGACGGCAACGGTCACAGCACTGCCGCCATTACCCTGCGCAACAACTGCCTGCAGCCTCAGACCAGCGCAGAGCTGGTGGCCACGCTGCTGGATGCTGCCGGGGCCGTTCTGGAAACGAAAAAGACCAGTATTGGCGGTGCCATCTCCGGGGAAACCTTCCGGGCGGAAACCGTCACCTTCTCCCGGCTTGGCACCCGCGTAGTGGTGCGAGCCGCAGTGCCCGGTAATGACCTTCTGACCTTTGAAGGTCTGGCAGTGGGGCTCGGCGATTTTACCGCCAACGGAACGAACTATACCTATACGCTGCAAAATGATAGCGGAGCAACATCTACGCTAGTCACAGCGGTGTCTGGAAACGGCGAGCCCGTGAGCATCAACGGACAGGCTCTGTCCACCGGCGGCAGCGCAACCGTTGCCATCCCCAACAGCGGCACAACCGACATTGTCGTGGGAATCGGTGCTAAAACTTACACGCTGACGATTCTGCGCAATAGCGGCACAGGCGGCAATGAAGGCGGTGGCGGCAGCGGCTACAGCTACTACACCATCAAGGCAACTGCCGGGGCTGGCGGCTCCATTTCTCCCTCCGGCAGCATCAGCGTCCGCGAGGGCAGAGATCAGACCTTCACCATCACTCCGGATAAGGGCTATGCTGTCGCCAACGTCAAGATCGACGGCAAGCGCATTGGCGCGGTGAAGTCCTACACCTTTGAGAATGTCCGCAGAACCCATACCATCGAGGTCATCTTCGTCAAGGGCACTGCCGGCGCCAACACCGGAGACAGCAGCAATCTTCCGCTGTGGAGCGCCCTCCTGCTGGCAAGTACCCTTACGCTGGCCGGCGCCGTCCACTATAAGAGAAAACGCGCACGGTAATCGTCTCATCACACCTTTAAGGCCAACAAACAGCTCAGCTTCCGGGTATTTGCCCGGAAGCTGAGCTGTTCCTTTTTCACTACAAGAAGCTAATCAATGACATTTTGAGCTGCGCCGCTATCCCGGCGCGGCAAGGAGACAGCATTAGGAAAAGAATCACAAGAATCATTCGTCCGATCATCTGCATGGCCGTCCTTCTCTTTGCAATGACCGCGGCAGTCATGGGCTGCTATCTGAAAGAGACGGAGCCTATCGATATTCCCGGCAGAACGCCTTCCGGCACATCTGCGCCTCAGCCATCAGCGACTCCTACGGGCGAAGTTAATAGAAAGTGTGCAGTATGTCTTGCAAATCGAACCGGAGAATCGTTGGTTTCTAAATGCCAAGCAAAAGCTGCTGGACTATGCTCGTGCATATTTTAGAGACGAAGGATTAGGGGAGGAATACTATTTGCATCGCAGTCGGTTACGCGAAAAAAGATGAATAAAATGCAGGGCGGTGACCTCGGACTTCAGGATCGCATTCAGATTTACAATGCATCATACTCACATTACAAACCGCGTCATGTAGAAGCAGAAATTTCCTCCCGTAAAGCTATAATCATGCTATACTTTTCCGGCAGAGTGTGCTATGATTTAGCAGATGTTCGGCCGGTCACGACCGAAATATCTTTTGAAGTGTTGGAAAAGATGCCCTTCCCTTATGATACGGAGGGCTCTGAAAATCTTTCACTAAGGTGACATACCCCTTAGGTTCCATTGCCGTAAGGCGTGCGGGTTCGAGTCCCGCCGCCCGCACCAGAAATACCTGAAACGGAGGTATCCCCTCATGAAACGTATCGCATCCATTCAGGATATCTCCTGTCTGGGACGCTGCTCCCTGACCGTGGCGCTGCCGGTGATCTCCGCGCTGGGCGTGGAGTGTGCCATCGTACCCACTGCCGTCCTCAGTGCCCACACCGCCTTCCCCGGCTTCGTCAGCCGCGACCTGTCCGATCAGCTGACGGCTATCGCCGCCCACTGGCGCTCCCAGCACGTCCACTTTGACGCGCTGTACACCGGCTATATCGCCTCTGCTGAACAGGTGCGGCAGGTGCTGGATTTCTTCGACGCCGTAAGATCCCCTGACACCATGATCTTCGTGGACCCCGCCATGGCCGATCACGGAAAGCTCTACACCGGCTTCGGGCCGGACTTCCCCTCCGTCATGGCGCAGGTGGTGGCGCAGGCCGATGTGGCCATCCCCAACCTGACGGAGGCGTGTCTCCTCACCGGTACGCCCTATCGGGAGGAGATGGACGAGCCCTTTGTCCGGGAGCTGCTGCGGGGCGTGGCGGCGCTGGGCGCAAAGCGCGTGGTGCTCACCGGCGTATCCTTCACGCCGGACAAGCTGGGCGCCATGGGCTACGACAGCTGTACCGACACATATTTCACCTGCCTTGACCGGCGGCAGCGCGGCTCCTTCCACGGCACCGGCGACATCTTCGCCGCCACGGTGGTGGGCGGCATGATGCGGGGACTTTCGCTGGAGGAGGCCGCCTCGCTGGCGGTGCGCTTCACGCTGGCCTGCATCGACGTCACCGCCCGCGACCCGCAGGCGGACTGGTACGGTGTGGAGTTTGAAAAGGCGCTGCCCCTGCTGTGCGACACAGCGCGGACATTCCCGGAAAACTGACATCATAAGAGGAGGCACCCGCGCCGTTGGCGCGGGTGCCTCTTTGCTTTTTCATATCATTTTCTGCGGGGATAGGGCTTTTTCTCATCGGTCAGCCCCGCCAGATAGTCCATACTGGTATCCAGCGCCAAGGCCACACGGCGACACTGCTCAAAGCTGAGATACCGCTCGCCCCGTTCGATTTTGGAATAGGCGCTTTGGTCAATGCCGGTCAGCATCTGCATTTTGATCTGGGTATATCCCCGCTCTTTCCGAAGTTCCCGCAATCTGCTCATAACAATCACCGCATTTATTATGGCAAATTGTCCTATTGCAATTAGGGTAATATTGTCCTATAATTTTCACAAGGGGGTGATGGTATGACAGATGCTGAGCTTTACCGTGAAATGTACCTGACAATGGCTCGTGCCGCTGAACAAGCCATCCGCCTGCTGGTGGAGGCGCAGCAGGCGTGTGAGGCGCTCTATATAGAGTGCGCAGAGAGCCAGCCATCGCATGACTAACCGAAAAGAGGCACCCGCGCCGTTGGCGCGGGTGCCTCCTCTTATTCTTTATTTCGTTTCGCCGTCCTGCGGCTCGTCCTGTGCGGAGGGCTTCTCCTCTGTGGAGGGTTTCTCCTCCGCGGAGGGGCTCTCCGGCTGCTTCTCCTCCGGCTGGTCGAAGTCCGGCATGGGGATCGGTTCGGACACGATGTTGATGTGCTTGGCGGGCGCCTCGATGGTCTCCGGCACGCTGGGACGGAACAGCTTCTGCTCCCCGTCGCGGGAGGCGCCGTAGTTGTCCACCGTCTCCGGGTCGCGGCCCTCGATGATGGCCATCATCTCCTGTCCGGTGATGGTCTCCTTCTTCAGCAGGTACGCGGCGATCTTGTCCAGCAGCTCCCGGTTGTCCCGCAGGATCTGCTTGGCCTCCTCGTGGCACTGGCGGATGATCTTGATGGTCTCCCGATCCGCCGCGGCGTAGGTCTCCTGCGCGCAGGTCATGGAGTAGCCGCCGTCCAGATACTGGCTCTGGATGGTACCCAGCGCCATCATATCGAACTCGTCGCACATACCGAAGCGCGCCACCAGATTCCGCGCCATCTCCGTGGCGCGTTCAATGTCGTTGGCGGCGCCGGAGGTCATGGTATCGCACACGATCTCCTCGCTGGAGCGGCCTGCCAGCAGCGTGCGGATCTCCGCCAGAATGTCCTCCTTGGACATGAGGAACTTCTCCTCCTCCGGCAGATGCAGCGTGTAGCCCAGCGCACCCTGCGTATGGGGTACGATGGTGATCTTGCTCACCGGCTGGGCGTTCTTCTGCTTGGCCGCCACCAGCGCATGACCCACCTCGTGGTAGGCGATAATGCGCTTTTCCTCCTCGGTGATGACGGTACCCTTCTTTTCGGCGCCGGCAATGACCAGCTCGAAGGACACCAGCAGATCCTCCTGATTCACGGCCTTGCGGCCCTTGCGGACGGCGCGCAGCGCCGCCTCGTTCACCAGATTGGCCAGATCCGCGCCGACGCAGCCGGCGGTGGCCTGGGCGATCTTGTTCAGATCCACGTCCTCGGACAGACGGATGTTGCGGGTATGCACCTGCAAGGTGGCAAGACGACCCGCCAGATTGGGACGATCCACGGTGATGCGCCGGTCGAAGCGGCCGGGGCGCAGCAGCGCCTTGTCCAGCACCTCCGGGCGGTTGGTAGCGCCCAGCACGATAATGCCCTTGCCGGGGTCAAAGCCGTCCAGCTCCGCCAGCAGCTGGTTCAGCGTCTGCTCGCGCTCGTCGTTGCCGCCGCCGAACTTGCCGCCGTCGCGGGATTTACCGATGGTGTCGATCTCGTCGATGAAGATGATGCACGGGGCTACCTTGGCAGCCTCCTTGAACAGGTCGCGGACACGGCTGGCGCCCACACCCACGAACATCTCCACAAAGTCAGAGCCGGAGATGGAGAAGAACGGCACGCCCGCCTCGCCTGCCACGGCCTTGGCCAGCAGGGTCTTGCCGGTACCGGGAGAGCCCACCAGCAGCGCGCCCTTGGGCAGCTTGGCGCCGATGGCGGTGTACTTTCCGGGGTTATGGAGGAAGTCGATGATCTCCTCCAGCGACTCCTTGGCCTCGTCCTGTCCGGCCACGTCCTTGAAGGTGACGCCGGTGGACTTCTCCATGTAGACCTTGGCGTTGGCCTTGCCCACGCTGCCGATGCCGCCGAAGCCTCCGCCGCCGTTTTTGGCCAGCATACGGAACACCAGCATCAACAGGCCCACCATGATGATGGTCGGCAGGATGTACTGCACCATGAACACCAGCACCGGGTTCATCTGCGACTCGTAGTAGCCGGTATAGGACACCTTATGCTCCTTCAGAAGGGGCAGCAGATCGGTGTCGTTGAGATAGGCGGTGTACAGCGTCAGCTTGGAATCCTTGGACTGGGTATAGGATTTGGGCGGCGTCTTGCTGTTCTCGTCCTTCTCCTCGGTGTAGGTGTAGCCCTCCACCGGTGTGATATAGATGGCGTCGTCCTTGAACAGCACCTCGTCCACCTTGCCGCCCTCGATGAGGGACACCATCTCGCTGTATTTGATCTCGTGGCTGGTGGCCTTATTGGTGGCGTTGCTGTTGTAGGCGGCGAAATAGTTGAATGCCACCGTCAGCACCAGTGCCCATGCCACCAGCGTCAGGATGCCCCGCAGGTTGCTGCGGCCCTTGCCGTTTTTGTTGTTTTTGTCGTTGTTGGCCATGTGTATCCTCCGTAGAAACCACCGGGTGGTATACTTTTGCATTATGGCACAGTATACCACACTCCACCCTCCGTCACAAGCGGCACGCTGTCGGATTTTCTGTAAATTTTCTATGAATGCTTCTTTCTATCGTGGAGATAGTGTGGTATACTGGACGGGATACAAAGAAAACGAGGTCATACCCATGAGAGATATGAAGGATACTGCGCGCCGCCCCCTGCCCGATGCGGAGGCTGACGGCATCATCGAGGGGCGCAACGCCGTGATCGAGGCCCTGCGCGTCGGCACTGCCATTGACAAGATCTACCTCGCCAAGGGCGAGACGGACAAGACGCTGGGGCACATCGCCTCCAAGGCCCGGGACGCGGGCATCGTGGTGGTGGAGGCCGACCGCCGCAAGCTGGACGGTATGTCCCGCACCCACGCCCATCAGGGCGTTATCGCGCTGGCCGCCGTCCGGGAATACGCCACGGTGGAGAGCATTCTGGCCGCCGCCGCGGAAAAGGGCGAGCCGCCTCTGCTGGTGGTGTGCGACGAAATCTCCGACCCCCACAATCTGGGCGCCATCCTCCGCACCGCCGAGTGCGCCGGCGCCCACGGCGTCATCATCCCCAAGCGCCGCTCTGCCGGTCTGACCGCCGTGGTGGCCAAGACCTCCGCCGGTGCGGTGAGCTATATCCCCGTGGCGCGGGTGGCCAACATCCCCTCCCTGCTGAAGGAGCTGAAAAAGCAGGGCGTCTGGGTGTTCGGCACCACCGCCGACGGCACCACCGACCTTTACGGCGCGGATCTGAAGGGCCCCGCCGCCATCGTCATCGGCTCCGAGGGCAGCGGCATGACCCGCCTCGTCTCCGAGAGCTGTGATTTTCTGGTAAGCATCCCCATGAAGGGCCGCATCTCCTCCCTGAACGCCTCCGCCGCCGCAGCCATCCTGCTGTACGAGGCGGTGCGCCAGCGGGGATGACCGGCGCTTCCCGTTTGATCTTTCGATCTGAGGTACTATGAGCAGGCGCGACCAACGACCCACCTATACGCCGCCCGTCCCGGACGACGAGCTTTCCCTGGAGGCCATCCTTGCCGAATACGGCAGGGGTGGGCGTCAGCCTGCCCCGGACACCGCGTCTGCGGCGGAGCCTGCGCCTGCTGCCCCGTCTGTTCCGGAGTCCGTACCTGACCCGGAGCCTGCGCCTGCGGCAGAGCCGGAATCTGTCCCCGAACCGAAACCCACCGTTGAGCCGGAGTCTGTACCCGAACCGGAGGGTACGCCCCTTTCCGACGTGCCGGATCGCGTCAGTCTGAAGGACGTGATGAACCAGACGGTGGAATCCGTGCTGGAGGAATCGGAGGACGGCGTTCTCGATGAGCCTGTCCCGCTGGGTCAGCGGCTGGCCGCACTGCTGCACCGCTTTACGGAGCGCGGCGATGACCGGCGGCGCGGTCTTTCACAGGAGACGGAGCAGCTTTTTGACGAGCCGGAGGACGCGCCGGAGCCGGAGGAACCGGAGGAGCCGGAGCCTCGCATGGACGACGCCCTGCGGGAGGAAAAGCGCCGGTGCAACCGGCTGCGCCGCGGGCTGGCGCTGGGTGCGTTCCCCGCGCTGCTGCTGGTGGTAGCCGCCGTTTTGCAGGAGCTGGAGGTATTGCCCCCCGCGTGGCTGGACGCCGCGCTGCTGCGCTGCGCCGTGCTGGGCGGCGGGCTGCTGCTGACGGCGCTGCTGTGTCTGCCGGTGTGGCAGACGGCTTACCGGATGCTGCGGGACGGCCGTGTGGGCTGCGAGCTGTGCGCCGGTGTGACAGTGCTGGCGGATCTTTTGTGCTGCGTCAGCGGCATCGTCACCGGCAGCACCCTGTCCACGCCCTACGCCGCCGCTGGCGCTCTTCTGATCCTGAGCTGTCAGCTGGGCCTGTACCTGACGGCGGAGACCCGCCGCATCGCCTTCCATCTGGCGGATGTCAACGGCGTACCGCCCTATGTGGTGTCTGTGCTGCCCGCCGGTGTCTGCAAGCAGCGGGGCGTGCTGGAGGGCTTTTACCGTACGACCATGCGCCCCGACCCCGCCCGTCAGTGGCAGAACTATGTGCTGCCGCTGCTGCTGAGCGTCGCGGTGGTGCTGTCCGGTGTGGTGTGCTTCACCGCCCGGCCCATGGAGGAATTCCCCTGGGTGCTGGCCGTCCTTACCGGCGCCGGTGTCCAGCTATCCCTGCCCCTGACAGGGACGCTGCCCCTGTACTACCTGTCCCGCCGGCTGGAGCGCAGCGGTGCGGCCGCCGCCGGGTACGCCGGTGCAAAAGCCGTGGCCCGCGCCGGACGCATCATCCTCACCGACGATGATCTGTTTCCCGCCGGTACTGTGACCCTCAACGGCTATAAGGTCTATGGCGAGGAGCGCGTGCGCGCCGTGTCCTACGCCGCCGCCGTATCCAAGGCCGCCGGCAGCAGCCTTGCGCCGCTGCTGGATCGGCAGCTCACGGTGGAGGGCGGCTACCCCATGCGGGTGGACGAGCTGCGCTACTGCGAGGAGGGCGGCGTGGAGGCCGCTATCCGGGGTGAGACGGTGCTGATGGGCAGCGCCTATTTCATGAAAAAGCGCCGGGTGGCGCTGCCGCGGGATCTGAAGCTTCAAACCGGCCTCTTTCTGGCGGTGGACGGCGTGCTGACGGCGGTGTTCGCCGTGAAGTACCAGCCCTCCCGCAATGCGGAATGGGCGCTGCGGGCTATGCGCCGCAGCCGTATCACGCCGGTGCTGGCCGTCCGCAGCAGCAATGTGACCCCCGGCCTTATCAAGCGAAAGTTCGGCGTGGACGCCAAGGTGGTCTATCCCGATGTGTCCACCCGGCTGGCGCTGGCACAGCTGGCGTCGCAGCAGGGTGACGCACCCAACGTCATCGTCTGCCGCGAGGGGCTTCTCCCGCTGGCGGAGTCGGTGGTGGGGAGCCGCCGCATGGTGCAGGCTGTCCGCACCGCCACCGTCCTCAGCTATATCGGCTCCCTGTGCGGCATCCTGCTGGCCTACTACCTGACCTCCGTGGGCAATTTCACGGTGCTGACGCCGGTAGCCATGGTGCTGTTCCTGCTGCTGTGGCTGCTGCCCACCCTGCTCATCGCCGGACTTGTCCGCCACTTCTGATCTAACAAAAAAGGGAACGGAGAGCGCTGCTCTCCGTTCCCTTTTTGTCTCTATGCGGTTTTCTCTTTTTTTACGCCTCTGCCGGTGCAGGCTCCGGCAGCTTCTCCGGCCATCCGGGCCAGCTCTGGCGGATGAGATCCGCCACCTCGCCCCGCTCCGTACCCAGCACGGCGGCCAGCTCGCCATACAGCTGGTCCTCGGCGCGCTTGAGATAGCGCTCGTCCATCTGGCTGACCTTTTTGCCGTGGCGCACCGCCCACGCCCGCTTGCGGCACACATTGTGGATCATGGCAGCCAGCTCGCCGCACTCGCAGCGCATCACCACCTGATGGTAGAAATCCCGGGCAGCCCGGACGCCCGCCTGCTCCGGCTTGCAGGGCGGCAGCGTGGGGATAGACGCGATCAGCGCCAGCGCCGCCTCTCTCGTGATAACGGGGCGCATCAAAATGCCGGTGTCCACCGGCGTCAGCACCGTGCCGCTGCGGTACAGCGGCGTCAGATGATAGTAGAGCCGGCCGCCGTCGTCATAGGCCATCCCGGACGGGCCAACACGCTCCACCCGGCAGACGCCCTCGCCGCCATACACCACCAGGTCACCTGCTGCAAACATTTTTTCACACTCCTTACACAAACACACAAAGCATGGAAACGCCGCACGTCCGCTCTTCCCCAGCCGTGCGGCTCTTTACTCACTGTGAGAATTATACCACACTATGTCAAAAAATGTAAGGGCGATTTTTAAGAAATTTTGCCGGAACCGCTGGTTATCCGGAAAAAACGTGGTACAATGTGGAAAAACACTGAAAGGATCCTTTTCCCATGAAAAAGCCCGATATCCATCCCTCCGTTTTTGTGGCGCCCGGCGCTGTCGTCCGGGGCGACGTACAGCTGGCCGCCGGCAGCAGCGTGTTCTATAACGCGGTGCTGCGGGGCGACCGCGCCGCCATCTCCATCGGCGAGGGTACCAACATTCAGGACAACTGCGTGGTCCATGTGGAGTACGACCTGCCGGTGACGGTGGGTAAGAATGTCACCGTGGGACACGGCGCCATCCTCCACGGCTGTACCATCGGCGACGAGACCCTCATCGGCATGGGTGCCATCATCCTCAACGGCGCAAAAATCGGCAAGAACTGCCTCATCGGCGCCGGCGCGCTGGTGACCCAGAACGCCGTCATCCCCGACGGCAGCATGGTCATCGGCTCTCCCGCCAAGGTAAAGCGCCCGCTGACAGAGGCGGAGATGGCCTCTGTCCGCCAGTCCGCCGCCGACTACCGGCAGGAGGCGCAGGAGTGCAAGGCGTTAGAGGAAACGCTGTAAGCGAAAAAGAAAGCCGCAGGCATCTGCGGCTTTCTTTTTTTGTTTATTTCTGCGCGGCGGCCTTCTCCCGGTCCGCTTGGATCAGCAGCTTCAGCGCCTCCACGCCCACCTGCACGGCGGCGGTGGTGTCCTCGCTCATGTCCTGATCCAGCCCGGCCTTCTCCCGCTCCTGGTTCCACACCACATGGAAGCAGGAGCCGCAGCGGCACTGGAGTGCGTCCGCCACCACGAACAGTGCGGCAGACTCCATCTCGCTGGCCTTAACGTGCAGGCGCTTCCACGCCTCCCACTTGTTCAGCAGCTCGTAGGATACCGGCATCCTGGCGGGGCTGTGCTGGCCGTAGAACGCATCCTTGCACTGGACGATGCCCACCTGTGTCCGCTTGCCCAGCGCCTTGGCTGCCTGCACCAGCGCGGTGGTCACCTCAAAGTCCGCCACGGCGGGGTACTCAATGGGCGCGTACTCCCGGCTGGTATGCTCGAAGCGGATGGCGCCGGTGGCCACCACCACGTCGCCGCTGCGGACGTCCAGATCGATGCCGCCGCAGGTGCCTACGCGGAGGAACGTGTCCGCGCCGATGTTGTGCAGCTCCTCCATGGCGATGGAGGCGGACGGCCCGCCGATGCCGGTGGAGCAGACGGACACCTTCTCCCCCAGCAGCGTGCCGGTGTAGACGGTGTACTCCCGGTTCTGCGCCACGAAGCGGGCGTCGTCAAACAGTGCGGCGATCTTCTCGCAGCGGCCCGGGTCGCCGGGCAGGATCACATAGCGGCCTACGTCGCCCTCCTCGCAGTGGATATGGTATTGTTTTTCCAGATTTTGCATGATTTGACCTCCTGTCAGCTATACGGTCGGTCATATCCGCCGCATACATTACGTTTCGTAATCGTTTTTGCGTATCTTTGAAAGAGTATTGTACCATACGCAGGTGCAAAAGGCAACGCTTCTGCGGCAAAAGCCAAAAAATACACATTCCGCCAGTATTCCTCACGGCTATGAACGCCGCCGCAGACGGATACTAACTGCGGCGCAACGCGCACAACGAGCAAGGGAGGTTTTTGCATCATGAGACGATTTTCCGCGATCCTCGCGGTGCTGGTACTGGCATTGGTGCTGACGGCCTGCGGCAAGGACGATGACCGGAACAACGGCGGCAGTCCCAGCCGCCCCGATACCAACCAGAGCCAGAACGCCCCGCAGGATAACGGCAGCGGCGGCAGCTGGCAGAACGGCACCGACACGCCCGCCCAGCCCGGCGCCGGAGAAAACCGGCGAAACGGGGAGGATACGCTGCCCGGCACGCAGGCGGAGGGACGTATGGGACGCCGCGCCCTGCGGCGCGGCGCGGACAGCACCGCCACCTTCCGGCAGATGCTGGAAAACGGCTACGTCCACGACAGCGACGGTTTTCTCAACGACGGAGAGAACACCAGCTGGTAGCGGACACATACGCCGCTATGGGGCGCAGGGAGATAGTTTTTCCCTGCGCCCACTTGCTTTTTTGGGAAAAAGGGATATGATATGAGAGAAAGACTATGTGCCGCCGCAGGCGGCAGAGAAAAGAAGGTTTTACTATGACAAAGATCGATATCGTATCCGGCTTTCTGGGCGCAGGCAAGACCACGCTCATCAAGAAGCTGCTGGCGGAGGCCTTTCAGGGCGAGAAGCTGGTGCTCATCGAAAATGAATTCGGCGAGATCAGCATCGACGGTGGCTTTCTGAAGGAGTCCGGCGTCCAGATCAGTGAGATGTCCTCCGGCTGCATCTGCTGCTCGCTGGTGGGCGACTTCAACAAGGCGCTGAAGGACGTGCATCAGCAGTTCGCCCCCGATCGCATCCTCATCGAGCCCTCCGGCGTGGGCAAGCTCAGCGACGTGATCGTGGCGGTGGAGAACACCGTTAAGGACGTGCCGGACATGAAGCTCAACAGCTTCGTCACCGTGGCAGACGCCACCAAGGTGAAGGTCTACATGAAGAACTTCGGTGAGTTCTACAACAACCAGATCGAGTCCGCCGGCACCATCATCCTCTCCCGCACCCAAAAGCTGAATCAGGAGAAGCTGGAGGCTGCCGTGGCTCTGCTGCGGGAGAAAAATCCCAACGCCGCCATCCTCACCACGCCGTGGGACGAGCTGGACGGCAAGACCATCCTCAGCGCCATCGAGAAGGTGTCGCTGGCCGATGAGCTGCTGGCGCGGATGCAGGCCGAGCACGCGGCGGACGAGGCGGAGCATCACCATCATCACCACGACCACGAGGAGGATGACCACGACCACTGCTGCCACCATGACCATGACGAGGACGAGCATTGCCACCATCACGAGCATGACCATGATGAGGACGAGCATTGCCACGACCACGACCATGACCACGAGCACGAGCATCATCACGACGGCGAGGAGTGCGACGATCCCCATTGCAGCTGCCACCATCACCATCATCACGCCGATGAGGTGTTCACCAGCTGGGGCGTGGAGACGGTGAAGGTGTTCACCGAGGCCGAGCTGGAGACCATCCTCACCGCATTGGACAGCGGCGACTACGGCGCCATCCTCCGCGCCAAGGGCATCGTCCACAGCGAGGACGGCAAGTGGCTGCACTTTGACTTCGTACCGGAGGAGCATCAGGTGCGCTTCGGCGCCGCCGACTACACCGGCCGCCTGTGCGTCATCGGCTCCGACCTGAAAGAGGACAAGCTGGCCGCGCTGTTCGGCCTGTAAGACATGAGGTAGCCCGTATGGATATTCCTGTTTATCTCATCGCCGGCTTTCTGGATGCCGGCAAGACCAGCTTCATCAACGGCATCCTGCAGGACGGCTTTGCCGCCGAGGATCGGACGCTGCTGCTGTGCTGCGAGGAGGGCGAGACGGCCTACGATCCCAAGGTGCTGGGCAACGTGTTCACCTACACCATCGACGAGCCGGAGCAGATGACGCCGGAGCTTTTCAAGAAGCTGGAAAAGCAGTACCGCCCCAAGCAGGTCATCATCGAGTACAACGGCATGTGGGCCATCGAGCCGCTGTACCGGGAGGGTCTGCCCGCCAACTGGATCCTGTACCAGATCATGTGCCTGGTGGACGCCAACACCTTTGAGCCATACGTCCGCAACATGGGCCAGCTGATGATGGAGAAAATCTCCAACGCCGACCTGCTGATCTTCAACCGCTGCAACGAGCAGCTCCGCGCCCAGCTGCGCAGCCGCAACCTGCGGATGGTGAACCGCCGCGCCGATATCTATCTGGAGAACACCGACGGTACCAGTGAGGAGTATGTGACGCCGGAGATGTCCCCCTTCGACCTGTCCGGCGGCAAGCTGGACGTGCCGGACGACGACTACGGCATCTGGTACGTGGACATGATGGACAACCCCGACCGCTACGAGGGGGTGGAGGTGTCCTTCAAGGCCATCATGTGCCACTCCAAGAAGTTCAAGGGCGTCCACTGTCCCGGCCGCTTCGCCATGGTCTGCTGCGACAAGGATATGCAGTTCCTGGCGCTGGTCTGCCGGGGCGAGGGGCTGGAGCGCTTCAAGGACAAGGAGTGGGTGGAGATCCACGCCACCGTGAAGAAGGAGAACTGCGACGCCTATCAGGGCGAGGGCCCCGTGCTGTATGTCAGCAGCGTGACCGCCGCCGCTAAGCCCGCCAACGAGATGGTGTCCTTCTGAGGACACATCGTCAATAACATAAAAAAGATGACGTTCCGCACAGGCGGAGCGTCATCTTTTTACGTTTGCAGCGTGATGCGGCGGGCATCGGTGTCCCGCAGGGCGATCACGGTGTCCAGCACCTGATAGGCGGTGATCCCGCCAAAAGGTACGGTGTGCAGCGCGGTGACCCGCTGCCCGGGGAGAAAACCCAGATCCTCCATGCGGCGGGCCTTCCGGGGCGGAAAGTCCAGCGCGGCCACGCGGCCGCTCTCACCGGGTAACAGCTGCGCCAGTGTTTGCGTCATGCGGCACGGCCTCCTCATAAGGTGTCCATACCAGTCTATGCCGCCGGTCACTTCAGGGTGATGCTGTTTTGCAGGACGGTGGCGCTGTATAAAAGCAGCACGTCCGCGTCGTCGGGAAAGTCCACGACACGCCCCAGCCGGTCAGATGCCAGATACCGGATATCCACGGCGTACACCGTGCGGTAGCTCTCCGCCAGCAGCGGGATGATGCTGCTGCCGAAGGAGTCCCGGAACACCACCAGCGTCCTGTCCGACAGGGCGTTGGGGTTGTCGATACGCAGCAGGGAGCGGCTGCCGGACAGGAACAGGTCGTAGGGCGCGTCCTGCGCGGCGGTGAAATCGTACACGCCGCCGTCGGTGTCCGTCTCGTAGTTATGGACGGTGCAGCCCTCCAGCACAGGGGAGGTCAGATAGGACAGCGTGTCCGGCTCCAGCGGCTCCTCGGTCTTTCCCCAGTAGCTGCCGTGAAACGCTCCCTCCAGCGCGCACAGCGTCTCGTCCCGCGTGCCGGACACCGGCGCGCCCATGGCGGTCAGCAAGGTGTCCGCCGTGGGGTGCAGCTGCTCCTGCCGCCAGTGGGGGTCAGTGCGGTAGTAGTCCGCCAGCGTCAGACCGGCGGCGATATCCACCGGCGTCAAAAAGTCCAGCGCGCCGCACAGGTAGTCCGCCGTTTCCGCCGCGTCAGCGGGGGTGTAGCCCTCCGGCGGCACGGTGAACTGCGCCTTGTCCGGCACCACCGCCAGAAAGATGGTGCGCCCGGTGAAGTACAGGTCGTACAGGTGCCGAAAGCGATAGGCGGCGCGATCCAGCGAATCCGCATCAAACGCCGCGTCCGTCTTGGCGGCATAGCCGTTGTAGACGTACACCACGTCGTCCGGCGCGGACGGCTCCGGCGCAGGCGCAGGCGCGGGGATACGGGATATCCCCAGTACCAGTGCCGCCGCCATCAGCAGGAACGCGCCCCGCTGCACCATCCTCCGTGTCACAGAATGGCCTCGTCGTAGGTGGCGCTGACGCCGTAGATGCCGTTCAGGTGGGTCATGAAGGTGTCCACCAGCTCATCCGCGCCGAAAACAGTGACCACATACTCGCCCACCTCGGCCACGACCAGCTTGTCGGGGAAGCCGCACATCCACTGGCGCTGCATGATGTTGTCCCGCAGCTGCTGCGCCAGCTCAGCGGTGTCACCGGTAGCGTGGTAGGCGGCGGCGGTGAAGGTGTTGGCGTTCATCATGTGGACAAGGGACGCGGCCTCGTCCACCGCAGCGGTCTCCGGCAGGCCCAGCTCGCTGTCCACCAGCGCACGGTCCTTCAGGTCGAAGACGCCGGGAGCGTCCTCGCGGGTGTTGGCCTCGGAGAAATCGCCGCCGGCAACGGCAAACTTCTCGTCCTCACCGTAGGTGTTCCATACTGTCTCCAGTATATTCAGGGCGCTGGTGGGCTTTGCGGGCTTGTCGCCGTCGCCGGCGTTATTCTTATCGCCGCAGGCGGCCAGACTCAGCACCAGCAGGGCGGCCAGCACAAGGGATACGATCTTTTTCATGGAAATGTCCTCCAAAATTTGAATGTTCCGCGCAGGGAAAAGAAGCGCGGCTGAGGATAAGACGCAGCCGCGCTCCGTTTTGTTCCCGCAGAGGGTGAAATATCGGGAAATTTTTTAGGGCGGAAATATTCGGTGGTCAGGATGCGCTGGCGGAAAAGATCCGGCGTCCGTTATAGCCAGCTGTGATCGAACCCATAGGGCAGCAGCTCCTTCAGGGCAAACTTTTTGCTCTCACCGTTCTTATTCAGGCAGATCACCGTCAGGTCGGGGGCAAACTCCATCATCACCTGACGGCATGAGCCGCAGGGGACGCAGTAGTCGTCGCTGCGCCCGGCGATGGCGATGGCGGCAAAGTCACGGTGTCCCTCGCTGACGGCCTTGAAGATGGCGGTGCGCTCGGCGCAGATGGTGTCGCCGTAGGCGGCGTTTTCGATGTTGCAGCCGGTGAACACCGTGCCGTCCTTACAGAGCAGGGCGGCGCCCACGGGGAAATGGGAGTAGGGGACGTAGGCCATGTCCAGCATGGCAATGGCTTTTTGGCAAAGCACCTGTTCGGTCATGGGTAGCTCCTCCTTAGTATGTTTGATTTTGGGAAAACGATTCAGCTCAGCTCCGCCTGTCCGGTGTAGAGCTGGTAGTACTTGCCGTGCTGCGCCAGCAGCTCGGCGTGGTCGCCGCGCTCGATGATGCGGCCCTGCTCCAGCACCAGAATGGCGCGGCTGTTGCGGACGGTGGAGAGTCGATGGGCGATGACGAACACCGTGCGTCCCTCCATGAGGGAGTCCATGCCCCGCTCGATCAGCGTCTCGGTACGGGTGTCGATGGAGCTGGTGGCCTCGTCCAGGATCAGCACCGGCGGGTCGGACACAGCGGCGCGGGCGATAGCCAGCAGCTGCCGCTCGCCCTGACTGAGGCTGCCGCCGTCGCCGGTGATGACGGTGTCGTAGCCCTGGGGCAGGTGGCGGATGAAGGCGTCGGCGTTGGCCAGCTTAGCCGCAGCGCGCACCTCCTCGTCCGTGGCGTCCAGCTTGCCGTAGCGGATGTTGTCCGCCACGGTGCCGGTGAACAGGTGGGTGTCCTGTAATACGATGCCCAGCGAGCGGCGGAGGGAATCCTTGGCGATGTCCTTCACGTCGATGCCGTCATAGGTGATGGTACCCTGCTGTACATCGTAAAAGCGGTTGATGAGGTTGGTGATGGTGGTCTTGCCCGCGCCGGTGGAGCCGACGAAGGCGATCTTCTGGCCAGGCTTGGCGAACAGGGACACATCGTTCAGCACGGTCTTTTCCCCGTCGTAGGAGAAGCTCACGTGGTCGAACCGCACGTCGCCCCGCAGCTCCACCAGTGTGCCGTCCGGCTTTTTCCACGCCCAGTGACCGGTGCGCTCCGCCGTCTCCGTCAGGGTGTCGCCGTTTTTCTCCACCCGGACGATGACAGTCTTGCCCTCGTCCGTCTCCGGTTGCTCCTCCATGACGGCGAAGATGCGCTCGGCGCCGGCGGCAGCCGCCAGCAGCGTGTTGATCTGCTGGCTGATCTGACCCACGGGCTGGCTGACCTGCTTGACATACAGCAGGTACGCGCCCAGCGAGCCCACGTCGAACACGCCGCCGATGGCCAGCAGGCCGCCGACGCAGCAGGTGACGGCGTAGTTGATCTTGCTGAGGTTGCCCATGGCGGGCATCATCATACCGGCGTAGGCCTGCGCCGCGGTGGCCGCGTCGCGGTAGCCGTTGTTAAGGCCGGTAAAGCGCGTGATGGCCTCGTCCTCGTGGTTGAAGACCTTGATGACCTTCTGTCCCTCGATCATCTCCTCGATATAGCCGTTCATAGCGCCCAGTGCCGCCTGCTGCCGCTGGAAGCTGGTGCGGCTGCGGCCGCCGACGGTCTTGACCACCACGGCCATCAGCCCCAGAAACAGGAAGGTGATCAGCGTCAGCCACGGGTTCAGCACGAGCATCATCGCCACGGTACCCACAAAGGTCAGCACGTTGGAGATGATGCTGGCGAAGCTGCTGTTCAGCATCTCCGAGACGGTGTCGATATCGTTGGTAAAGCGGCTCATCAGGTCGCCGGACTGGTGCCGGTCATAGTAACGGATGGGCAGCTCCTGCAGCCGGTCGAACAGATCCTGCCGCAGCGCCGCCACCGTGTGCTGCGCCACATGGACCATGATGCGGGCATAGGCGTAGGAGCACAGGGAACTGAGGGCGAACAGGCCGCCCATCAGCAGCAGTATCCTGAAAAGTCCCGGAAAATCGCCGGGGATGATATAGTTGTTGAGCAGCGGCTTGAGCATATAGCTGGTGGCCACGCTGGCAACGGAGCTGACGATGAGGCATACCGCCACCAGCACCAGCGAGCCCTTGTACCGCCCCACATAGCGCATCAGCTTCTTGAAGGTACCCTTCATGTCCTTGGGCCGCTGGAAGCCGTGACCGTGCCTGCCGGGGCCGTGTCCGGATGCGGTGCGTTTCGTATCAGCCATCAATGCTCACCCCCTCCTGCTGGGATTCATAGACCTCGCGGTAGATCTCGCAGCTCTCCATGAGCTGGGCGTGGGTGCCCTGCCCCACCACGCGGCCGTCGTCCAGCACCAAAATCATATCCGCGTCCATCACGGAGGTGATGCGCTGGGCGATGATGAGCTTGGTAGCGCCGGGCAGCGCCGTCTTCAGCGCGCCGCGGATCTTGGCGTCCGTGGCGGTATCCACCGCGCTGGTGGAGTCGTCCAGGATCAGCACCTTGGGACGGCGCAGGATGGCGCGGGCGATGCACAGCCGCTGCTTCTGGCCGCCGGACACGTTGGTGCCGCCCTGCTCAATATAGGTATCGTAGCCGTCGGGCATCCGCTGGATGAACTCATCGGCACAGGCCATGCGGCAGGCCTCCTCGATCTCGGCGTCGGTGGCATCCGCCCGGCCCCAGCGCAGGTTCTCCCGGATGGTGCCGGAGAACAGCGTGTTCTTTTGCAGCACCATGGCGCAGCCGCTTCGCAGCGCCTCCATGGTGTAGTCCTTTACGTTGCGGCCGCCCACATAGACGGCGCCCTCGTCCACCTCGTACAGCCGGGGGATCATGCTCACCAGCGTGGACTTGGCGCTGCCGGTGCCGCCCAGAATACCCACGGTCATACCACTTTCAATATGCAGATCGATGTCCGTCAGGTTCCAATCCTCCGCCGTGGTGTGGTACTTGAAGTACACATGGTCAAAGCGGATGTCGCCGTTTTCCACGGTCAGCGCCGGGTCTGCCTGCGCGTCGGTGATCTGAGGCTGCTCGTCCAGCACCTCCACGATACGCTTGCCGCAGGCGATGGCGCGGGTCAGGATCATCAGCACCATGGACACCATCATCAGAGCCATCAGGATCTCGCTGGCGTAGGTGAAGAACGCCAGCAGATCGCCGGACAGCAGGGTGCCTGCCGCCACCTGATGGCCGCCCAGCCACATAAGGGACACGATGGTGCCGCCCATGATCAGGATCATGATGGGCATGAACATCACCACGAAGCCGAAGGCCCGCTCCGCCGTGTCGCGGAGCTTATCGCTGCGGGTGCGGAATTTCTGCTCCTCCTCGTCCTCCCGGACGAAGGATTTCACCACGCGGACGGCGTTCAGGTTCTCCTGCACCACCAGATTCAGATCGTCGGTGGCGTTTTGCAGCGCCGTGAAGAACGGCCCCACATAGCGGATGACGATGACCACCGCCACCGCCAGCAGCGGCACGGCCACCAGAAACACCTGACTGAGGCTGAGGCTGATCTCCATGGTCTTGATCAGCGCCGTCACCAGCATCACCGGTGCACGGACGCATATGCGCATCCCCATGAACAGCGTCATCTGCACCGACGCCACATCGTTGGTCAAACGGGTGATGAGGCTGGCGGTGGAGAAATGCTCGATGTTGGCGAAGGAAAACCGCTGCACCTGCTCATACTCCGCCTGCCGGATGTTGGCGCCGAAGCCCATGGCCGCCTTTGCCGCCATGACCGCCGCGCCTACGCCGCACGCCAGCGCCGCCATGGCCATCAGGAGCATCTTCAGCCCCGTCAGCAGGATATAGCTCCTGTCGCCGTTGGCGATGCCCACGTCCACGATGGCGCTCATGGCCTGGGGCAGCTCCAGCTCCAGAACCGCCTCCCCCACCGAGCACAATACGCCCAGCAGGATATACCACCGGTAGCCCCTTGTATACGGGGCGAGCTTTTTCAGCATACTTCGTCCTCCTCCGAGAGATTTTTTGCCACCCGCAGAAGAAGCGACGTCAGCAGCCGGATCTCCTCCGGCGAAAAGCCCTTTTCCAGTCGGTCGTTGACCTCATGCACGATGGCGGTGAACCTGTCATAAAACTGCTTCCCCTGCGCCGTCAGCGCCAGAATACGGCAGCGCCCGTCGGTGCGGCTGGCGGTGCGGGTGACCATGCCCTTCTCCTCCAGACGGTCCACGATGCCGTTGACCGTGCTGGGCTTCACCATCAGGTGCCGCTCCAGCTGCTTCTGGTTGACTTCGCCCTCCGCCTCGTGGAGGTAGGTCAGCGTCCGGCACTGCATGGGCGATACGTCGTACTGCCGCAGCCGCCGGTCCATCAGTTTCTGCACCTGATGGTCGCAGTAGCCGAACAGCGGGCCGAAATGCTCCGGCCGTTCCGTGATACAGCGTTCCACAATGTGCCTCCTTTCGAATTGTTTCGCGTACTAATTATTGGCGTGCTAAATAATAGCACGGTGCTTTTCCAATGTCAAGAGCGTATTCGCGCGGAGCTTATGAACAATTTGTGAATCTTCTGACAAACCCGTTGACTTCTGCGCAACTGCTGTGTATGATAGCATTGCAAGATATGTAAGTGACATTGTTATTCTCTCTCCTTTACCAAAAAGAAGACGCGCACCGCTTGGTGCGCGTCTTCTTTTTTTTGCCGCCCTGCGATATGCACCCGCCGCCCCGCCGGCGCATAGGATAGCCGGAAGCATCCTGTAAAAAAGGAGGAGATGGCCATGGAGCAGTACACAGCGGCGCTGGCGGGCAATCCCAACGTGGGCAAATCCACGGTGTTCAACGCCCTGACGGGTATGCACCAGCACACCGGGAACTGGCCCGGCAAAACGGTGGAGGTGGCGGAGGGCGCCTACGTCTGGCGGGGCGCGGCCTTTCGGCTCGTCGATCTGCCGGGGACATACTCCCTGCGGGCGGACTCGCCGGAGGAGGAGCTGGCACGGGACTTTATCTGCGGCGGCAACGCCGATGTGACGGTGGTGGTGGCGGACGCCACCTGCCTGCGGCGCAACCTCCATCTGGCGGTGCAGCTCCGCAGCCGCACGCCCCGGCTGGTACTGTGCCTGAACCTGATGGACGAGGCCCGGAAAAAGGGCGTCACCGTAGACACGGAGGCGTTGTCCCGCGCCCTTGCCGCACCGGTGGTCACCACGGCGGCCCGCAGCGGCGAGGGGCTGGACGCACTGCGCACGGCGGTGCTGGATATGGCGCGCCGCACGCCGCGGGACGATCCGTGGCTGCCGCCGGAGGACGACAGCGCCGCCGTGGCCCGGCGGGCGGCGGAGATCGCCGACGCCTGTCTCTCCTGCCGGCCGGAGGATGTCCACGCCCGCGACCGGCGGCTGGATCGGCTTCTCACCAGTCCCACCGTCGGCCTCCCGGTGATGCTGTTGCTGCTGGGTCTGGTGTTCTGGCTGACCATCTGGGGTGCCAACGCCCCCTCTGCCCTGCTGAGCCGGGGACTTATGGCGCTGCAAGCGCCGCTGCGCAGTCTGCTCGCCGGTGCGCCGCCGTGGGTGCAGGGTGCGCTGGTGGACGGCGTGTACCGGACGGCGGCGTGGGTGGTGGCGGTGATGCTGCCGCCCATGGCCATCTTCTTCCCGCTGTTTACCCTGCTGGAGGACGCAGGCTACCTGCCCCGCGTGGCGTTCATGATGGACGGGTGCTTCCGCGCCGCCGGCGGCAGCGGACGGCAGAGCCTTACCATGTGCATGGGCTTTGGCTGCAACGCCTGCGGCGTCACCGGCTGCCGCATCATCGACAGCCCCCGCGAGCGGCTGGTGGCCATCCTCACCAACGCCTTTGTCCCCTGCAACGGCCGGTTTCCCACCCTTATCGCCCTTATCAGCCTGTTTTTTCTGGGCGGCTCGCTGGGCTTTGGCCGCTCCCTGCTGGCGACGGCGCTGTTTCTGGGGTGTATCCTCTTCGCCGTGGCCATGACGCTGCTGGCCTCCCGGCTGCTGACCGCCACGGTGCTGCGGGGACAGCTTTCCGCCTTTTCCCTGGAGCTGCCGCCCTACCGGATGCCCCGTGTGGGGCAGGTGCTGGTGCGGTCACTGCTGGATCGGACGCTGTTCGTGCTGGGCCGTGCGGTGACGGTGGCCGCCCCCGCCGGACTGCTCATCTGGATCCTGGGCAGCATCTCCGTCCGCGGCGGCAGTCTGCTGACGGTGCTGGCCGGTGCGCTGGACGGCCCCGGACGGCTCATGGGACTGGACGGCATGGTGCTGCTGGCGTTTCTGCTGGGCTTCCCCGCCAACGAGATCGTGCTGCCGGTGCTGCTGATGGGGTATCTCCAGACCGGGAGCCTCACGGACTACGGCAGTCTGGCGGAGCTGTCCGCCGTCCTCACCGCCAACGGCTGGACGGCGGAGACGGCGGTGTGTATGCTGGTGCTGTGCCTGCTGCACTTCCCCTGCGGCACCACCTGCCTCACCATCCTCCACGAGACGGGCAGCGCCCGCTGGACGGCGCTGGCGGCGGCGCTGCCCACCGCCATGGGCGCGGCGGTGTGCATGGTCATCCACGGCGTCTGGACGCTGCTGGGTTAGCAAATCGACAAAAAACTGTTGCCAAGCGGCGGAATTTGTAGTAGAATACCTTGGTGAACTCGTCCTCCGCCGATAGCTGCGGGGCCGGTCTCGCGCAATGGATACCCACGAATCATGTCAGGCGGGGAACCGAGCAGCATTAAGAGGGATCATCCATGTGCCGCGGGGACGCCGGCTTCGCGGCTATGGGCGGAGGACGTTTTTATTTTTATTTGACAGGAGGTGCGCCCATGTATCAGGCTCTGTACCGCAAATACCGTCCCAAGACCTTTTCCGAGGTGGTGGGACAGTCCCATATCACCGATACGCTTCAGCGGCAGGTGGCGGAGAGCCGCGTGGGACACGCCTACCTTTTCACAGGCACCCGCGGCACCGGCAAAACCACCTGCGCCCGTATCCTCGCCAAGGCCGTCAACTGTGAGCATCCTGTGGACGGCGCGCCCTGCTGCCAGTGCGACAGCTGCCGGGGCATCGACGCCGGTACGCTGCTGGATGTGACGGAGCTGGACGCCGCCTCCAACGGCAGCGTCAATGACGCCCGCACCCTGCGGGAGGAGGCGGTCTATCCCCCCTCCGTGCTGAAAAAGCGGGTGTACATCATCGACGAGGTGCATATGCTCTCCCGGGACGCCTTCAACGCCCTGCTGAAGATCATGGAGGAGCCGCCGGAGCATCTGCTGTTCATTCTGGCTACCACCGAGCTGCAAAAGGTCCCCGCTACCATTCTCTCCCGGTGCCAGCGGTTCTCCTTCAAGCGCATTTTGCCCCGGGATATGGAGCAGCAGCTTCTGAAGATCGCGGAGGCGGAGCATATCGACCTGACGGCGGACGGTGCAGAGATCCTGGCCCGCATGGCCAACGGCGCACTTCGTGACGCCTTGAGCCTGCTGGATCAGTGCCGCGCCGTGGAGGGCGGCATCGATAGCCGCGCCGTGCTGGACACGCTGGGTCTGGCCGGCGGCACCCAGACGCTGCAAATGATGCGCTGTCTCGTGGCGCGGAACGCCGCCGATGCGCTGGCGCTGTTCGACAAGCTGTACCGCGGCGGCAAGGACGTGGCCGCCCTGCTGGGTGAGCTGAGCGATCTGGCCCGCGACATGACGGTGCTGAAGGCCGCACCGGAGGGCGGCGCCGCCCTGTTATCCGGTGTCTATGACCGTAAGACCCTGACCGATCTGGGCCGCGATTTGCCCATGAGCCGGTTTTTGTACATGGCGGATACGCTGCAAGGCTGCTGCGCGTCGCTGGCGGACAGCATCCGCCCCCGCACGGCGGCGGAGTTGTGCCTGCTGAAGCTGTGCGACGAAAGTCTGTCCGGCGACCTGACCGCCTTTGACCAGCGGCTGGCACGGCTGGAGCGGGCGGTGCAGCAGGGCGGCCCGCCCCCGCAGCGCCCCGTCCCCAAGCAGGAAGCAGTGCCGGTGCGCGCCAAGCCCCAGCCCCGCTATGAAGCCCCGCCCCTGCCGGAGGAGCCGCCTCTCCCCGAGGAGCCGCCTTTGCCGGAGGAGGCCATTCGCGATTTCGGTCTGCCGGAGGAGATGCCGGTGCATCCCGCACCGCAGGCCGCGCCCCGCTCCGTACCCAAAGCCGCGCCGGTTTCTCAGAGCACCCCCGCCTCCGTCAGCGGCGACACCACCGTGTGGACGCGGCTGATAGAGAAATATAAGGCGCCGCTGCCTGCAAACGCACGGGCGATGCTGAGCATGGCCTCCGGCGTGGTGGACGGCGACTGTCTGACCGTGCTGTGCCGGGACGACTTTACCTTGCGGCAGCTGGACAAGCCGGCGGTCCTGACCGTGCTGCGGGATGTCACCAAGCAGGAGCTGGGACGGGACATCCGAGTGGTGCTGGAGCTGGGACAAGCCCCGGCCTCCGGTAAGCGCACCGCGCCCCGTACCGCACCGATGCCTACGCCGCGTCCGACGCCGCAGGAGCCGCCCAAGCCCTCCGCCGCGGACACGCCGCCTTGGGAGAGTCCCTCCCCTCCGGCGGCATCCGGCAGGGACAAGCTGGATGAGCTGCTGGAAAACGGCAAGCAGTTGGATGGCTTTCAGATCAAATAAAACAAATGATATAAAGGAGAACTTACCATGGCAAAGGGATACAGCGCCCGCAAGGGCTTTTCCGGCGGTGCCGGCATGATGCAGCAGCAGGCGCAGATGCAGCAGAAGCTGATGAAGATGCAGCAGGAGATGAACAAGGCCCAGGAGGAGGTGGAGAATAGCTCCTTTACCGCCTCCGTTGGCGGCGGCGCTGTGACCGCCGTGGTCAGCGGCAAGAAGGAGCTGACCGCCCTGACCATCAAGCCCGATGTGGTAGACCCCGAGGACGTGGAGATGCTGCAGGATCTGGTGATCTCCGCCGTCAACGAGGCGCTCCGTCAGGCGGAGGACGCCATGAACACCTCCATGAGCGCCCTGACCGGCGGTCTGAACATCCCCGGCTTTGGCCTGTGAGAGCCTGACAGCAAGGAAGCCCCGAAGCAGTGCTTCGGGGCTTCCTTTTTTATGTGTCAAAGTAGGTCACCAGCAGGTCTGTCACCATGCCGTAGCTGCGGACGCCGTTGGCGTCGCCATTCCCCTTGAGGAACGCGTCGTATACGCTCTCCGACGCCTGCGACACCGCGCCTTGGAACTGCGCCCAGTAGGCGCTGTCCGCCCGCAGGTCGCCCCGCACCTCCTCCGGCAGGGTATCCCGAATGGCGAGGCAGCGCTCCGGGTCGATGCTGTACAGGGAGTTGGACAGGCGGACATAGCCCTCCAGCCACCCGGCGTAGCGGTAGACGGGGTCTTTGCACCGCACAGCCGCCAGAATGCCGAGGAAGCTGCACTCCTGCTCGGATACGATGCCCCGCTGGTGGGCCATCTCATGGCACACCGTGGCGGGCAGATAGGCCACCGGACTGTCCATATTCACATTGGCCTCGCCGGTGAAGGGGAAGTAAAATCCGGTGAACCGCAGGACGCTGAGCGCGCGGGAGCAGCCGAAGGGCTTCACGCGCCCCGTCTCCATCCGAAGAAAGGGAAATTCGTCGTACAGGCCGTCGTAGGCGTCCCCGGCAGCGGCCAGAATCGCCTTCCGATCCGCGGCGCAGACGCCGTCCCCGTTCCGAGGCACCTCCCCGGCGGCCGCGGACAGCTCCTCCGCAAAGTACAGCGTCACACGCTCCAGCGCCTCCGCCGACACGGGCTGGGCGGTGATGCCGCTCTTCTCCTGAAAGCCGTCGGTGTTGTAGGCGGTCCCCCACAGCAGACAGAAGCCTGCGTAGACCGTCAGGGCGATGCACCCGGCGGTCAGCGCAAAGTCCGCCAGCACCGCCCCGCGGCGCGGGCCTGTCGCCAGCCGCCGCACCGTGCAGGCCACCCAGATCACCGCCGCCCAGATACCTGTCAGGAGCAGCACCTCTCCCACCGAGCCGTCGAAAAAGTCGCACAGCCGGGAGATGCGGCGCATCACCGGGAAGATCACGCCGCCGCACAGCCAATTCATGGCGGCGCGGCTGGTGCGCACCGTCAGGTAGACGGCGAAAAACAGCGCCAGCGCCGTCAGCCACCGAAGCAGCGGACGGCGCCGGGTCAGATACGCCCTCACAGCGGCAGGGGGCGGCCCGTGAAGCTCATGACACAGCGCGCCTGCACGATGACCTTGCCCGTCTCGTCGGTGACCTCACCGGAGCAGAACACCATCTTGCCGCCCATCCTATCCACCTTCCCCACGGCGGTGAGGGTGCTGCCGGCGGCAGCGGCGGCCAGATAGTCGATGCTGGCATTCACCGTCACCACCATCTCCTGCCGCAGCGTCATGATGGCCATGCCCATGGCCACATCGCACAGGGAAAACAGGATACCGCCGTGAGCGCCGCCCCAGCGGTTCAGACTGTCCTCGCACATGGGCAGCACCACGGTAGCGCAGCCGTCGGACAAGTCGGCGGTGTACATATGGTTATGCGTCAGAAACGGCTCCTTATCATTGCTGAAATCCAGCAGGGTCTTTTTAAGCGCCTCAGTCATGGTGTTCCTCCGATGCGTTATCCTGCGGCGTTTTCTCCTGCCCCGTCGCTTGGGCGCGCTCCACATAGGCATAGGCCTCCGTGGGCATATCGCGGCGGCGCAGCCGCCGATCCAGCAGGTACTTGACCAGCTCCTGCACGCAGGCGAAGATGGGTACGCCCAGGAACATACCCAGTACGCCGCCGAAGCCGCCGCCCACCAGAATGGCCACGATGACCCAGAAGCTGGAGATACCGGTGGCGTCGCCCAGGATCTTCGGCCCCAGAATGTTGCCGTCGAACTGCTGGAGCACCACGATGAAGATCACGAAGATCAGGCACTGCTTGGGGCTGACCAGCAGAATGAGGAAGGCGGACGGGATCGCGCCCAGAAACGGGCCGAAAAATGGGATGACGTTGGTCACGCCCACCACCACGCTGACCAGCGGGGTGTAGGGCAGCTTCAGGATGGAGCCGCCGATAAAGCACAGCGCGCCGATGATAAGGGAGTCCAGCAGCTTGCCCCGGACGAAGCCGGAGAAGATGCGGTCCACCTGTCGGGTGCCGTGGACGACGGCGTTGGCCTTCTTCTCGTCGAACAGGGCGTAGACCGCCTTGCAGCAGCGGGCCAGACTCTTTTCCTTCATGGTCATCAGGTAGATGGACACGATGATGCCCACGATCAGATCCAGCGCGAAGCTGACCACGCTCCAGATGCCGTTCCAGATGCCGCCGGTCAGCGTACCCAGCGCCGCCTGCGCCCACGGCAGGATGTGATCCTTCAGCAGCGTTACGCCGTCGCTGTAATACTTGGTCACGAAGTCCGCCACCCAGACGGCGATCTCGTTCTCACTGTCCAGCAGGCCGTCCGCCCAGTTGTACACCTTGTAGTAATATCCCTCTGCATTGTTGATAAGCATGGTCACGCTGTCCACCAGCTGGGGGATCAGCACACTCATCAGCAGATACACCAGCAGGATGGCCACGGCTTCCGCCAGCAGAATGCTGACGAAGCGCAGGATGCCGGCGGCGTTTTTCAGGTGCTTTTGGGGGAACAGCTTCCGCCACCCGCGGCGGAGCGTCCGCTCGATCCAGTTCATCACCGGCGTCAGCAGATAGGCGATGACGCAGCCGTACAGCACCGGCGCCAGCACGGAGAACAGCTTGCTCACAAAGCGCTGGAGCGTGCCGCCCATGTAAAATGTGTCGTAGAACACCAGCACGGCGCAGACGGTGAGAAACGCCGTCATCCCCCATTTCATATATTGTGTACGCCGCTTCATCCGCATCACTCCTTTTGCCTACTATCATAGCCGAGAGCCGCCGGTTTTGCAAGATATTTTCTGTCTCCCTGCACCGCCTGCCGTCCAGTCGCCGGGGCGCGTCTGCCTGTTGCAATTTTTCGCACTGTATGGCATAATGATCGTGAACCGCTGTCCAGCCGGGACAGCGCACGCACCTCGCATGGTATGCCATGCGTATCTGTTGCCACGCAAGAGGAGGAATGCCATGAAGAAGCTCCTGTTCATTGTCAACCCCCGGGCCGGGCGCACCAAATCCAGCGCCCCTCTGTTCGATGCGGTAGCGGCCTTTTCCCGCGCCGGTTATCTGGTGCGGGTCTTTGTGACGGAGGCCGGCGGCGACGCCTGCCGCGCAGCGGCGGAGTGGGGATCAGAATACGATGTGGTGGCCTGTGCCGGCGGAGACGGTACTTTGAATGAGACGATCTCCGGTCTGATGACGCTGGAGCAGCGCCCCCTTCTGGGGTATCTGCCCAACGGCAGCACCAACGATTTTGCCGCCAGTCTGCACCTGTCCTCCGACCCGCGTCTGGCGGCGCTGGATATCGCCGGCGGCCAGCCCCACCCGCTGGACATCGGGCGGCACAACGACCGCTATTTCGCCTATGTAGCGTCCTTTGGCGCTTTCACCCGCTCATCCTACTCCGCGTCGCAGGCGGCGAAAAACGCGCTGGGACACTTCGCGTATATCCTGGAGGGGCTGGGCGATCTGGACTCCCTGCGGCCCTACAACTGCTGCATCGAGGCGGACGGCGAGGTTTTTGAGGGGGATTTCATCTTCGGGGCCGTGTGCAACTGCACCTCCATGGGCGGACTGGTAAAGCTGGATCCCAACCGCGTCAAGATGGACGACGGGCAGTTCGAGCTGCTGCTGCTGCGGATGCCCAAGACGGCGCTGGATCTGCAAAACCTGATCACCGCCATGACCCGGATGCAGTACGACTACCCCGGTGTTGTTTTCCGCCATGTGCGCCACGTCACCCTGACTACCCAAAGCCATATCCCGTGGTCGCTGGACGGCGAATACGCCCCCAGTGCGGAGCGAGTGGACATTGACAGCCTGCCGGGCGCCATATCGCTTCTGCGCTGAGCTGCATTTCCCGACAATAGGAGAAGGACGCCGGAGCATTGCTCCGGCGTCCTTTTATATTCCTTGCGTTTAGAAGAAGTATTCCTTGATCTGGCCGTACAGGACGAGGATCATGATGAGCGGGGTGATGTACTTGATGCAGACCTTGAAGAAACCGTAGCCGCCCATGGCGTGGCCGGATGCCTCGCACTCCTCCTTGACCACATCGGGGCCGACCTCCCAGCCGAACATCAGGGACATCAACAGCGCGCCCAGCGGCATCATGATGCCCTCAGACAGCATATCCCAGAAGTCCAGCCAGCAGTCATTCCATGTGCGGATCGACTCCGCAGGCAGATTCAGCAGCTTCCACGGGGTAAAGCTGGCATCACCCAGACGGTCGGCGCACACCAGGATGCAGCCAACGCCCACGCAGGCCGCGGCGATAAGGGTGTACTTCTTGCGCATATCGCCCTTGCCCTCGTTGCGGGCCTTATCCACGAAGTGGGCCACGATGACCTCCAGCAGGGAGATGGAGGAGGAGATGGCGGCGAACACCACCAGCAGGTAGAACAGGATGCCGAAGATGGGGCCGAAGCCGCCCATACGGCTGAACACGTTCTGCATGGTGACGAACAGCAGCTTGGGGCCGCCCAGATTACCGGTGGGATCCAGCGCGAAGCGGCCGGGGATCACGCACAGACCGGCCATCAGCGCCACCAGCGTATCCATGATGATGATGAGCAGCGCGTTCTTCTGCAGGTTCTCCTTCTTATCC
>ERZ506979.287-NODE-287-length-37720-cov-4.588292_pt1 | contig 37720 bp, 21 predicted proteins | sample MGYA00512887_ERZ506979 | MGnify/ENA metagenome assembly ERZ506979 | reverse complement strand
CTGGCGCTTTTCCCGTCCGAAGCCCCTTCGGGAACGCATGAAGCGAAAAAGCTGCCGCGGATCGCCGCCCGAAAACGCACCACGGCGAAATATTGCCATGGCCGGCAGCCCGAAAACGCATCGCGGCGATATCTCGCCACTGTCGGACGCCGGTGGAACGCATTTCGCGAGCGTTCTGCCATCGACGAGCGTCCGAAAAAGGCACCGCGGCGGAATGATGCCACGACCTGCCCCTCGAGAACGCATGGCGTCGATATGTTGCCACGGCAGGGTGCTCCGGGGATATGCGGCAGAGATATGCTGCCGCTGCCTGTCAGGGCGGCATTGGCGCATTGCCGCTCTGAAGGAGCCGGGGGTGCCCGAGGGAACCATCGACCCCTCCGCCGCGATTGGGGCATCTGCGTTGCACTCGTCCATGGTGCACACGTCGCAGTGTTTCCGGGAAGTGGGGGCACTACGCAGCCTGCGCGGTGCCGTGTGCGTCTTGGCGCCCTCATCGCAGGGGCATGGAGGCTGTCTCAGCGCCCTCATCGCAGGGGCGCGCGTCCCTTTTCGGCGGATTAATTGCGAGGAACGGCTTTGAGTCTGCGCTGTTTCGGTGGGCAACCATGCGCCCGTTTCGCGTTCTGCGGAGCAGTGCCGTATCATGTGCTGAAGCAAAATGCGCTTTGACCTTTATGTTGGGCGCGGCAAATGTTGTGAAAGGGATGTCATGGGCGTTCGCAAGGCAATGGGAAATATGGCAAGCTCGCTGAGCACGTGGGGTTTGCGCCACCTGGCGCATCGGCCCGCCGCTAATATGCCTGGCAAGATTGCCCTGAAAATCGATCCGCGCATTATCGCCGAGTCTATGGACAAGATCACCGAAGGCTCCATTGTCGTGGTGGGCACCAACGGGAAAACCACTATTACTAATATGATTGCCGATGCGCTGGAGCGCCAGGGTAAAAGCATTGCCTGCAATCGTACGGGAGCCAACCTTGCCTATGGCGTGGCCACTACGTTGCTGCAAACCAAGGGCACGGTGGAATGGGGTGTGTTCGAGTCGGACGAGCTGTGGCTGGCCCATACTCTGCCGCAGGTGCAGGCGGATTACGTTCTGTTGTTGAACCTCTTCCGCGACCAGCTTGATCGTTGCGGCGAAATCGACCGCGTGCAGGATGCCATCGCCACCGCCTTGGAGCAGTCGCCCAACACCACTCTGCTTTACAATGCCGACGATCCGTTGTGCGCCATCATCGCGCAACGCGTGCCCAACAAGTCTATTGCGTTCGGCGTGGGCGAAGACATGCATCAGCGCCAGAACGTCGTGGCGGACGCCCAAATGTGTCAGCGCTGCTCGGCTATGTTTACGTATGACTACCGTCAATACGGCCAGCTCGGTACGTATTCGTGCCCGAACTGCGGTTTCTGCCGCCCCGATTTGGATTTCGCTGCTAAGGGCGTGGTGTTCGGCGACGAAATCACGTTTTCGGTAGAAGAAACGGCAACGGGCGAAAGCGTTGATCTTCATGCGCAGCGCGCAGGGTCGTACATGGTGTACAACGTTATGGCTGCTTGGCTGGCCTCTCATTGCGCTGGCGTTGCCGATGCGGTGTTCCAGAAGGCGGTCGATTTGTTCGACCCCCAAAATGGACGCTTGCAGTCGTTTACCATCGAGGGGCGTCCTGTTCTTTTGAACCTGGCGAAGAACCCGACAGGCTTTAACCAGAACATGAAACTCATTACGCAGGCGCCGGGCAAGAAGGTTGCGGCGTTCTTCATCAACGACAACGAAGCCGACGGCCGCGATATTTCCTGGATTTGGGACTGTGACTTCGAAGAGCTGGCCAGCCAGGAAGACGTTATGGTGTTCGCTGGCGGCATCCGCAAGAACGATCTGCAGTTGCGCTTGAAGTATGCAGGCATCGATGCCAAGACGGTCGATAGCGTCAACGAAGTGGTGGATGTTGCGCTGAAGCTGCCCTCCGAATGGAATCTCTACGCTATTGCTAACTACACCTCGCTCCCCGCAGTGCGTTCTGCCTTGATGGCACGCGCCGATAAGGCGGTGCCCGCCAATCCAACATCGGGTGATTCCAAGCCGGAGCGCAGCAAGAAGTGGGCTTCGGGTGCCTATACGCATCAAGCCGAAGCTAGCGTGCTCGAGCAGCAGCCGCTTCGTATCGTGCATCTGTTCCCCGATCTGCTTAATTTGTATGGCGATGGCGGCAATGTACGCGTGCTTGCCCAGCGTTGCGCATGGCGCGGCATCCCTGTGCAGGTGGAAGCGGTTCACTATGGGGAATCGGTTGATCTTTCCACTGCCGACATCGTGTTCTTGGGTGGCGGCCCCGACCGTGAGCAGAAGCTGGCATCCGAGGTTCTGCTGGGCATGCGCGAAGATCTGCGCACATACGTAGAAAACGACGGAGTGCTCCTGGCTATTTGCGGCGGCTACCAGATTTTGGGCAGCAATTGGCTTATGGGCGACGAATCGGTGGAGGGTCTTTCCATCCTCGACCTGAAGACGGTCCGCGCAGGGGCCGGTTTCGATCGCCTTATTGAAAATATTGCGTTGGAATCTGAGCTTTCCCCGCAACCGGTAGTGGGGTACGAGAATCACGCCGGTCGCACGAAGATCGATGCTTCCTTGAAGCCGTTTGGCAAGGTGGTTTCCAATGTGGGCCACGGCAATGACGACGACTCGGGCTGCGACGGCGCCCTGTATCGCAACTGCATCGGCACCTATCTGCATGGACCGCTTTTGGGCAAGAACCCCGCCATTGCCGATCACCTTATTGCTGCGGCGATGGAGCGCCGCTTGGGCGGCAAGGTTGAGCTTGTTGTCCTTGACGACGAGGTTGAGTTTGCCGCAAACGCCTACATGGCGAACCGTCTTGACGTGCCTGGAGCATAAACGGCGTTGAGGGGCTTCACGGGTGTGCCAGCGGAATCGCCTTGACATGCCCGGTGTGTAAACGGGAGCCGCACAGTTGTTCCCTTTCCGTGCTGCATCCGCGTTGCAACGCTTCACGTTTTACGCACAATAAACTCAACAAATTGTAGAGGAATGTGCAAAAAATGCGTGAAAAACATTGCTTCCGTTCGCGCATACTGTGGTTTTCGCCGAATTAATTTGCATGACATTAACGTTTCTTTCATCATTTATTGCATGTTTGCTTCGAATAACAAGCCATCAAAACGATCGGCTCGTGCTGAAAGGAGGGCGGCGCACGCTTCCTCCTCGCGCACGCCGCATCGCTCAGCGGGAAGTGCTTCTGACCCGTATACTCGTACGTCTCGCGCGTCGCATGCTTCGCATCGCCCTAGTGGCTCGAGCACGAATCCGTATGGAGCCAGCAACTATGGCTCCTCTACGCACGTTTCCCCTGTTCACTCGCAGCAAAAGAGCAATTACCGCTCGGTTGGCGCTTATGGTGCGCCCACCAAGCGTGGCCCGTATGTTCCCCGTAACGCACATGATCGCGAAATTCTTCGCGCTAAGCGTGAGCGCACGAAGAAGCGCCGCAAGCGCATCGCCCTTGGCGTGGTTGCTGTTTGTTTGGCCTTGGTGCTTGGTGGCGTAGGTGCTGCTTGGGCTTATCTCAATAACCTTGACAAGGCGCTGAACAAAGACGTTGACGCTGACCTCTTGAACTCGCTTGCGGTTACCGATTCGCCATCCGACCCGTTCTATATGTTGCTTATCGGCATCGACAAATCGGAGCAGCGAGAATTCACTAACGAATATGGCGGTTCATACCGAACCGATTCAATGATCCTTGCTCGTATTGATCCAAGGGAAAAGGAAGTTACGCTCATTTCCATCCCGCGCGATACGCAGGTGACCATTGGCAATCACGGCACACAGAAAATCAATGCCGCCTATGCATTCGGCGGCCCTTCTGGTGCCATTGATGCGGTTTCCAAGCTGGCGGGCGTCCCCATCAATCACTATGCGGAAATCGACTTCGATGGTTTCAAGGCCGTAGTTGATGCCTTGGGCGGCATTACGGTGAATGTGCCGATGGAAATCAACGACGATATGGCGGGTGGCCACGTCGATGCGGGTGAGCAGACGCTCAACGGTGAACAGGCGCTCATTCTGTGCCGCAGCCGTCATAATTACGACAACGTGGGTGATGGCGATGGCGACTCCATTCGTGCCGCTAACCAGCGTATGGTTATTTCCACCATCATGAAGAAATTGATGGCTTCTGACGTTGCCACGCTTACCAATACGGTAAACACGCTCGCTCAGTACATCACTACCGACTATTCTGCGGCGGGTATTCTTGGTTTAGCGCAGGCCATGATGGGCATCGACGTCGACAACAACGTATATTCGGCTCAAGTTCCCACCACTTCTGTGTACGAAAACAATATTTGGTTCGAAAAAGTGAATACCGAAGAGTGGCAGAAGATGATGAGTCGCGTGAAGCAGGGGCTTTCGCCTACGGAAGAAACTGTTGTTGATTCCGCAACGGGCACTGTTATGTCTTCGGCGGGAACGGGCGGCAGTGGCTCTGGCGATAGCAGCTCCAAGAACTCGAGCTCTTCTTCTTCGCTTTCTGGTGTGAAGATTGCCGTAAAGAACGGCAGCGGTATCCAGGGTTGCGCGAACGAAGCGGCCTCGAAACTTACCCCGCAGGGCGCTGTTTGCGAAACGGGTAACGCCGACGATTACAACTACAAGAAGACGATCGTTGTATACAACGGCACCGATTCAAGCCAAGCGCAGAAGATCGCCGATTTGCTGGGTACGGGCACTGTCAAGAAGAACGATGGCACCTATTCATTCACGGGCGACTACTTGGTAGTAGTTGGTCAGGACTGGAGCTAACGGCTTTCAGCAGTTTGATTGCAAGTCCCTGGTTGTTCTGCGGGTTCGTGATTCAGGCGAGAGCTTTTCAGCCCCTGAGCGCAAGCTTGCGAAAGCCAGAAACCTGCAGCTTCCTGGCGATATGAAGCTTTTTGGAGCGCGCAATGCGAATTTATCTCGCATTGCGCGCTTTTCTTTTCTGGGAGGGCGGGGCCTTTCGAAATGTAGGCAAAAGCGTGCTCGATTTAAGCTTGGAGCTACAAGCGTGCTGCAGATAAAAATAGCGGATGGGTCTGTGATTCAGGTTATCGCTTTGCGTATTCCCCCGGTGGCCTCAACGCGCCCATCGCGGGTGATAAGCACGGCTTCGAGGTCGGGGTGTCCTTCCGCATAGTTTTTTGCCCAATAGCTTCCCATGATCAGAAGTGCCGTCGAGAAGCCGTCGCCATCAATAGACCTCTTTGATATGACCGTTGCGCTTGCAAGGTCGCTTTCCGAAGGGCTGCCGGTGCGCGGATCAACAATATGATGATGGATGATTCCACGCTCGTCCGTAAAACAGCGTTCGTATATGCTGCTGGTAACAATGGAGCAGTCATTCAGCTTGAGGATACAGGCGGGCTCTTCGTTGGGCAGCTTGCGGTTGCCGAGCGCACGAGCGTCGGTTCCGTGGGGGCTACGTGCTATTGCAGCAGCTCGCCCTTCTGCTTCCTTTCTTAGCAGGGCTTGTTTCGGGGACCGAATGCCAACGTGCCATTGCTGCTGTGGGATCTTGGCCAAAAAAGGACGCCCCATAATAACGATGTTGCCCCCAAGGTTCACAAGGGCATCGTGAACGCGACGATTTTTTAGCGCCTCAACAACGCGATCGGCGATATATCCTTTCGCGATGCCTCCCAGGGAAATCCTGCTTTCTGCGGTAGGGAGTTGAGCGTGATCTTCCATGATGCGGGGGTGTCCCGCTCTGGCAATTTTGAGAGCGAGCTGCGCTTCATTCGGGCTGGGAACTCGGCCTTTGCGGAAGTTCCAGAGTTCGGCGACAGGAGCCATGGATATATCAAACAAGCCAGCAGTCTCTTCGCGATAATGCCTGGACAGCTGTAGGATCTTTGCTGTTTCTGCATCGATGGCGATTGCGGTTCCTTGCGCGTGGTTCAGGTGCCAAACATCGCTTCCTTCCAGCGTATGACTCCAGAGTTTCTCGTAGTGGAAGCAGAGGCTCACCGCGTCATCGAGAGCCCTTTCCAGCAATTGCCCAGACGAGGACTGTGCCCCATCGGTTTCGATCGCTGCCTTTATGCAACAGTTCGTGTTGAAGGCGAAGAAGCTTCTGCTTCTTACCTCAAGCTCGGGATCGTTGTCCGCAGCTATATTGCCGAGGTTTGTTTTTGGCTGCGTGTTCCTTGTGTCCACGGGGTCCTTCCTCGCAAAACCGCAGGGCGCGTCGAAGTCCACTGAAAACCGAAAACCGCGCCCCTGAGAATTTGTCTGCAACTAAATTGTTACCTATGGTAAACTCCCGCATGTGAATTAGCCACGACTAACTTTTAATATGCAGAAATCATCTTGGAAAGGGAGAGTATGAAAGAATCTCAATCGCTTCGCACGCCTGCGGCTTCTGCGGCGAAGGTGGGTATGGCGGCTGCCTTGGCTGCCGGCATGGCCATTGCCACTCCGGCTACCGCATTTGCGACAGGAGAAGACCAGGATGTGAGCGTTGCGTCCGAAAACGCGAGCGATAGCTACTACTACATTGGCGATAGTTCCTACGGACTGAGCACCTATCTTTCCGAAGCTGTTGCCCAGGGGTCCACCAAAATACATGTTGGAACCAGCTTCACCGACAAAGGCACGGTAACCATCCCATCGTCCATCGTTGAGCTTTCGGGTTATTCCGAAGGTTGGTTCAGCTCTGGCCCGAAAACGGTCGATTTCGGCTATTCCTACAAAATGACGGTCGTGTTCCCTTCTGGCTCGGACATTGCGGTCGACCGCATAAATTTCTACAAGCGCAATAGTTCAGACGCTGAAGGCGCCTATGTTGAAGTGCAGAAAGGCGCCGTGGTCCATTTCTCCAATTGCTCGTTTTCCAATACGCCTGTTGTGAACGGCGCAGCTGTATTTGAAAACTGCACCTTTGCGACAGGGCAGATCGAAAACAACGGATCCGTGACGTATACCGGCAGTACGAAAGAGCCCGAGAACATCGGCAAGCCTGCCGAATCCTATCAGAATCTCGCATTTAGCTTCGCATCGGGCAAGGCCTTTTCTTCTGCCGTGGAGGGCAACGAAGTCAACCAAACGCTGCCCTTTGAGTTGAAGGGAACGAAAGCTGCCGATGCCAAGGTTTCTGCCAAGGTTCTTGGTCAGGATGGTACAGAGGTTGACGGCCTGAGCGCCTCTGTTTCCGATGGGGAAATCGCCCTTAAGGGCGTGGCACCTGCCGCTGGTGCGTATTCCGTTGCAGTTTCTGCTTCTGCTGCCAAGGAAGACGGGTCGGCAGATTCGGCAAGCGAAACGCTGAGCTTTGTGGTGCAAGAGCAGATCCAGGTTAGGCTTTCGGGCGATCTCCAGTGCTTTGTTGTGAATGGCACGTCTGCTCAGAGCAGCGAATATGAAGTGATGGCAACCTCGACGGGTGGCGGTGGCTCGTCGAGCACGAGCCAGTCGAATCGCCTGAAGCCCGAGGTGAAGGAGGGAACCGGCGAATGGGAGGACTGGAATACCTTTGCAACCAGGAATTCCGACGCCGACATCAGTTTCTCCATCAGCCCTGAGGGAAGTGGCATGGAAGTAAGCCCTGTTGCCTACGACACCGTTTACGTAACCGGAACGCCGCAGACCCCAGGCACGTATTGCATAACGGCAACGGTAACCTCCGGGGCGCGCACTCAGCAAAGCAGTCCGGTGGAAATGAGCATCTACGCGGACGATCAAACTCTTCAGCAGCGAATGGATGCGCTTGCCGAAGGAACCAGCTCATGGGATATGGAACCGTATGAGATTTCCGAGACGGGGAATGCGGTTGTGCCTGTTGGCCTGCATGATATCTACGGCTCGCACGAATCGGGCGTGTACGGCATTATCGGCAAGGGCGAAAACGGCAACTTCGGCACCGAAACGCTTACCATTCCCGCAGGCGCAGATGTAACCCTTCATAACATGAAGATCTATTCCAGCGTGAAGATCGTTGTGGAAAAGGGCGGTAAGCTGACTCTCGATGATTCGGTTGCTTATGGTGCCGTGGAAGTGAATGGGGGCACTTTGAGCGCTCGAAACAGCGCTTCATTCGTCAACCAGATCACGCTAAACGACGGATCCGCTCTTGAGGACGCCGAAATCAGGTCCCATGCCAACTACCTTACCGACGGAAACTACAAGGTCGAAGCGCCGGTAGCTCCCGTGCAGACAAACGGCACGGTAACGGTTAAGGGCACGTGCTCCATTGAGGGCGAAGGCATTGTATCCAGCAAAGATGCTCAAACCGGCCTGATTGTGAACGCGGGCAAGTTGGTTATCGACCAAGGCGCCACGCTGAAGGCGACTGGCGGCAGCGTTGACATCGACAACGGAAACGGCGGTGCGGGCATCGTGCTTAACGGTGGTTCCATTATCGGCAACGGCCAACTTGAGGCACAGGGTGGCTCTGTCGGCATGGGCGGAGGAAACGGCGGCGCAGGTATTGCCGGTGAAGGCATCGTTGCGGTTTCCGAGTTGAAGGCGACGGGCGGAAACACCGTCGGTGAAAACGATGCCGCAATGGGTGCTCCAGGCAACGCGGGTAACGGCATTGATCCGAAGGTTTTGGTTTCGAAGGCCACCAAGGTTGAATCAAAGGGCGGAACGGGCGTGAACCCGGGAAGCAGCGAGTACAGCATTTACGAAGAGAATGCCGGTAACGGATCGGGCTCCAACGGCGATAAGAATCCTGGTACCGACAACGGCTCTGGCAACGGGTCGGGAGCGGGCAATGGTTCGGGCTCGGGCTCTGATAATGGGGGATCCGGTTCCGGCAATGGCTCCGGATCCGGCTCTGGATCGGACAGCGGGTCGAATGGCGATTCGGGTTCTGGCTCCGGCGATAGCTCAGGTGACGGATCTGATGCCGGCAATGGCTCCAACGCCGATACGGGCAATGGATCGGGGAATGCAGACAACGTCGGCGATGCTAACGCTTCCGACGATGCTTCCGGCGCCGATGCAAGCAGCAAAGGCGAAGAATCCAACGACGATTCCTCGCAGGCTGCCAACCTCCCCGCAACGGGCGATGTGGCTCCCCTTGGGGCAGCTGCTGCGCTTGCCGTAATGGCGGCGAGCGGGGCAGCAGTTGCACGCAGGAAGTTCGACAGATAGTTTCGGGAAGCATCTCCCCATACGATGCGACCAAAAGGGAAGGCGACGAGAGGGCGCCTTCCCTTTGTTGCGCCCAGGGCGATTCTCTTCATCGAAAGTAGCCGCTTCGTTTCGGGTGGCGCATCATCTATCGGGGCGTGCTATCCTTTCCTGCGATAAACGAGTTTCCGTGAAAGGTGGTTTTCTTGGAACGCAAGAACGCATGGGAGGGCTACAGCGCCGACCAGCTCGAAGAGCTTGATGGCCTGGCTTCCCGCTATATCGACTACATCTCCAACAACAAAACCGAGCGCCGTTGCTTTGCTGCCGCTGTTAAGCAGGCGGAAGCTGCGGGCTACGAATCGCTCGAAACGGCGGTTCGCGAGGGCCGCACGCTTGAGGCTGGCAGCAAGGTATGGGCTGGCGTGCATGGCAAGTCGCTCATTTTGGCTCATATTGGCACCGAGCCACTCGAAGCGGGCCTGAACATCCTGGGTGCCCACATCGACAGTCCCCGTTTGGACCTGAAGCAGAACCCGGTTTACGAGAACAACGGATTCGCCTTCCTCGATACGCATTACTACGGCGGCATCAAGCACTACCAGTGGGTAACGCTGCCGTTGGCGCTTCACGGTGTGGTGGCGAAAACCGACGGCACCGTGGTTGACGTGAATGTGGGCGACGATGCCGGCGACCCCGTATTCTGCGTAACCGATCTTCTGCCCCATTTGGGCAACCAGCAAATGGCCAAGAAAGGCAGCGAAGTGGTCGAGGGCGAAAACCTCGACGTGCTTATCGGCAATCGCCCCCTGGTGGTCGAGTCCGCTGACGACGCTTCCGACGAGGAAAAAGAAGCCGCTAAAGAGCCGGTAAAGGCTTTTGCGCTCAAATTGCTGGAAGAAAAGTACGGCATTACCGAAGAGGACTTCCTTTCCGCTGAAATCGAGGTAGTGCCTGCAGGTCGCGCCCGTGAATTGGGCTTCGACCGCAGCATGGTTATCGGCTACGGCCAGGACGACCGTGTGTGCGCCTACACTTCGCTCGAGGCTCAGCTGGCAATCGAAACGCCGAAGAAGACCGCCGTTACGGTGTTGGTTGACAAGGAAGAAATCGGCAGCGTCGGCGCAACGGGCATGGGCTCTCTTTTCTTCGAGAACACCATCGCAGAAATTGCCGCACTTACCGGATTGGAAAGCCCCTTGGCGCTGCGCCGCATTTTGGCCGCATCGCGCATGCTTTCCTCTGACGTGTCCGCTGGCTTCGACCCTGCGTATGCTTCGGTGTTCGAAACGAAGAACGCTGCATACCTTGGCAAGGGCCTGGTGTTCAACAAGTACACGGGAGCGCGCGGAAAAAGCGGCTCCAACGATGCGCGTGCCGAATACGTGGCATATGTGCGCCGCGTGATGGACGATGCCGAGGTTTCCTTCCAGACAGCCGAGCTTGGCAAGGTCGATGCGGGCGGCGGCGGCACCATCGCCTACATTCCCGCAAAGTACGGCATGGATGTAATCGATTCCGGCGTTGCGGTGCTTTCGATGCATGCTCCGTGGGAAGTTACCTCCAAGGCGGATATCTTCGAGGCGTATCGCGGATACCGCGCCTTCCTCGAGGCCTAGAGCAAGAATGCGAAGCATCCCTTTGCGGAGTGCTTCCGGTGCTGAAGCAAGGGACCCGTCCTTTCGATGGGCGTTTTCGGCAGCGCTGACGCAGGACCGGCCGGGCCTGCGGCCTCCGCCTGAGGTTCTGCGCCCGCTTGCTCACGGTTCTGGAATCCAGGCCCAGCTCTGCGCAGCATTCCGTTGTCGGCCTGCCCGTCGAGATGACGTAGTCGCGGCCCCTCGGGGCTCGGCCGAACTGCAGGCCATGCGCCGGATGACCGCCGCCGAAGCCCATCGGCGGCTTGCCTCTGGCTGCAACGGGCACGGCAAGCGGCAGGCATTGGCGGGTGGCAGGTATTGGCAGGTGGCGGGCATCGGCGGAGCGCTGGGGTGAGCATCCCTGCGCAAGGGCCAAGCCGTTGAAAGGCGATCCCGCGATGCGGTTGCTCGGGCAGGAGCCCCTGCGCAGGGGCAGGGCCATCGGAGGATGGCAAGATTCGTGCGCCGTGCATGATCTGAGGGCTTCGGACGGCGAAAGCGCCCCTTGGCGGCAAGATGTTCGCGCGGCGCATTCCCCAGCGGCGCTTTGCGGGGCTTTTCGGATGCATGGCACGCATATCTTGCCAAAACTAGCTGTATTTGAATGCATGCAGGCGATATGTTGCCGCAAACCGGTGTTTCCCCGTCCGAGGCCCCTTCGTGAACGCATCGGGGCGATATCTTGCCACGGCAGACAGCTTGGGAACGCATCGGGACGATATATTGCCGTGGCCAGGCCGGGGGTACACGGCGCGGCGCATGTCGCCAGCAGGGCCGAATCTGCGGGCCGGGTCAAGGCTGAGCTTCAGGCCGGAGCGGAGCTGCGGGGCGCGGGGTCGGAGCTGCGGGCCGGGTCGGAGCTGAGCTGCGGGCCGGGTAAGGGCGAAGCGGGGGCAGGCCAAGCTGCGAAGCGCCAGGGGTACGGCGCGGCGGCAAGCGCTGGGGATAGGCATCCCCAGCGCGAGGGTCGCGGGCGTCGCCGAATGGCGAGATTTCCACACCAGAACAAAGGGTCGCGGCCCACACCGTCGTCCCCGAAACAAAAGGAGGCGAGCGCACTGCTCGCCTTCTTTCATTGTTCGGTTTACGACTCGAATGACCCTAGGGGCCTGCACGGCAACAAGCCGCTGCCCTTCGGCATTCTTTCCGACTGAGGGCTGCGCTCGGCAGCAGGTCTGCACCCACGCCAACCGCGTCGATCGTCAATCAGCGCGCGAAGACTCTCGCGCACATTAACGAAACCCTCGCCATAAGCAGACTGTTAGTCTTCAACAATCTCCTCGATTGCACCCATAGGGCACTCTTCAACACAGTCGCCGCAAGCGATGCATGCCTCTTCGTTTACAACCTTGCATACGCCGTCTACAACCTCGATGCATTCCTGGGGGCAAGCGTCGACGCAAATGCCGCAGCCAATGCACTCATCGTCAAGGATTACTGGATGAGACATGAAAACCTCTTCTCTCTTGGGCTTTTAGAGATACTTTGTCGTACTTGGGGACAACCCCTCTTTGGTTAATCCCTGAACGGGAAAATACCATAGCGCCCCCAATATGCAAGATCCTTACTCGGTTTTTCTAAGAACGGTTAAATTGCGTTGCGTATTTGCTACGTTACCGCCGTTCGCCGATGCAGAAACCTCGCAGACGCAGGACGGCTCGGAAACGCGGGCGCCGGCAGAGTCGCCACGAGTCGCAAGCGCGACGGGACGCAGACGGGGGGCCGCCGCGCCTGGGCGGCCCTGGGCAAGATGCCGGGCGGCAGGGTGCAGACGGGGGCCACCACGAGGCGCAACCGCGGCGGGACGCAGCTCGTTGAACGCCGTGGCCTCGCAGTCGCCGCATGTGGCAAGATGACCCCTCACCACAAGGCGCAACCGCGGCGGGACGCGGGCTACGGGGCGCTTGCGCCTGACCGATGCAGAGCGACGGGCGCAGGCTGCGACATATACCTAGCAAATGCGGGGCAGCTGCTCCCCTACGAGCATGTCCATGATACGCAAGGCGCCGAACCCGGTGCGAATGGAAACACGGGGGTCGCGCTCTTCCGGCGTTTCCACCACTTCACCAATGATGGCGGCATCGGTTCCGTACTTGTTCGCACGCATAGCGGCCAAGGCGGCCTCGGCCTGCTCGGCAGGAACCACGCACACCATTTTGCCCTCGTTGGCAACCTGGTACACGTCGTAGCCAAGCATTTCGCACGCGCCCAACACTGCATCCTTAACGGGAACAGCACCCTCTTCAACGATGAAGTCGACACCCGACTGAGCGGCAAGCTCATTGAGCGTTGAAGCAAGGCCCCCACGCGTTGGATCGCGGAAACAGCGGGTATCGGGCGCTGCGGCGATTACTTCAGTGATCAGATGATTAAGAGGTGCAGCATCGGTCTGGATGTCCGCGCTAAACGAAAGCTCTTCGCGGCAGCTCATGATGGTAATGCCGTGATCGCCCATGGTGCCGGTAACCAGGATCTTGTCGCCTGGCTTGCAGAAAGCGCCGGAGAGGCTCACCCCTTCGGGAATAAAGCCTATGCCACTGGTGTTGATGAACACGCCATCACCGTGGCCGCGATTAACCACCTTGGTGTCGCCCGTAACGATATGAACGCCCGCCTCCTTGGCCATTTCAGCCATGCTTTTGCAGATGCGCTTCAAATCGGCAACGGGAAAGCCTTCTTCCAGGATGAAACCACAGCTGAGGTATTTGGGGACAGCCCCACTCGTAGCAACGTCGTTTACCGTGCCGCACACCGCCAATCTGCCAATATCTCCGCCAGGGAAGAAGTGCGGCGTAACCACGAAGCTATCGGTGGAGTATGCAATGCGCTCACCGACAGCCGGCGCGGGGAGCGATGCCGCATCGTTTCCTTCCAACAACTCTTCGTCGGCATATGCTTCGAAAAACACCTCATCGATGATGCGCTTCATCATGGTGCCACCGCTACCATGACCCAGCAATACCGTTTCGTCCATCTTGTCTCTTTCGTTCATGCAGCACCCAGCAGAGCGCTGCGTTCCTTCAGTAAAAAGAACGCCTTCAGCGAGGCGTTCTAAGGGGCTAGATAAAATCGCCCGTAGTTGTCATGTTGAGACGCCCTGTTTTAACGCCTTTGGTGCCGATGATGAGATTGGCAACATCCTGAACCTCGCCAGATTCCCCCTTAAGGATGATCACCTCAAGGCAGTTGTCTTGATCAACATGCACATGCATGGAAGCTACCACCATGTCCAGGTAGGTGTGCTGGATATGGTGCAGCTTTTCTTGCAAGTCGTTGGCGTGATGGTTGTACACAATAGTGAGCGTACCCATAACGATTCGCCCAGGCACAGAACACTCATCTTCTACCAGCGCTTCGCGCACCAAATCGCGTACCACTTCGCTGCGGTTTTTAGCCAGACCGCGGCGCGCCACCAGATGGTCGAATTTGACCAACAGATCTTCGGGCATCGCCACAGAAAAGCGCATTAGGTCATTGCTCATGCTTTGCTCCTTGCGTTTACGCGATGCAACCCGACGTTATACCAGGTTAACCGTTACACCGCTTGCGTTTTCGGCATCCTCGTCAAGCGCATCTTTGGCATCATCGAGCGTTGCGCGGACCTCATCGAGCAACTGCATTGCAGCGTGAAGCTTTTCACCCACAGTGGTGAATCCAGCATCAGAAGCATTGTGGGCAAGATTGTGAGCCCAACGACGCTCCAGTTTAATGTGATCGTCGATCTGGTCGATCATCTGCTCGAACTGACCTGTGTTGATACCATTGGTACACATAGCGACTCCTTTTATTGAGCGAAAGCGTTGCTTTCTTTGATTATCAGATTGGGGGCAAAACCCCTTTGACGGGCATCAAGCGATGCACTGCGTTTTCTTATTATGGTCCTGCCAAGGTGAAGTTATCACCGTTTTCGTTCAACGGTGTGAATTTTTTCACATTTTGTGTGACTAACCGATTTCAAGGCCACTGAGGCCCCTTGGCTCCTCGGCAACGACGGATCTCGCTATTATGCTAAGCAGCGAAGGAGAACGACATGCCAACACCACAGCCAACAACATACGAGCGCATCGCGCAGAACCATGTCAACTCGTTCCGGGGAACGTATCTCGGCCCCATAGGAGCTGCAGCGGTCATCGTCTCCACCGAAGAGCCAGCCGAAGAAACAAAGCGCGCGCTCACCGCAAGCTTCAAGGCGCTTGGCTATACACCGCAGGCAATTGGCTGGGCTCAAACCGCCGCTTCGGGCGAATCCGATGCTAGCGGCGATCTGTTCACCCTTATCGAAGGAATCGACCCGTTCTGCGTCGTTTCCACAAGCCATGCCAGCACCGAAGCCCTTTCACGCAGCTACAACGCGCCCCTTTCCATTGAGACGAAAACACTCTTGCTTGGCCGCGATTGCCGCTGCTTCGAGGATCTTGACGCCCTTATTGCCACCGAGGCGGGCAAACACAAAGCCTGGGGGCTTTTGAAAACGCTGCCGAAGCTGTAGCGGGGGGCTCGCGCTTCGAAGAGCGATCGTACGCAATACCACGCAAACGCCAGAGGCGCCCCATGATGAAAGGCGATGGTTTCAACCCACAGGCACCTGCAACATTTGCAAGGTCACCCTCCTCATCGAACGGCGGCAACGCCGAATCATGAAACAATAGTTAACAGCTCACAGCCTCTGTTGAATTCCTGCGCGTACCGCGCGCTGCAACCGCTGGTGGTATCCTGCTTATATCTATATATCAATGAAAGGCAACGCACATGTCCAACAAAAGCCTTGCCGGCGAGCACAACGCCCAGACCATCTTGGTCACCGGCGGTGCCGGCTTCATCGGCAGCCACACCTGCATCGAGCTGCTTGAACAAAACTACAACGTCGTTATCTTGGACGACCTCTCCAATTCCTGCGCTACCGCAGTCGACCGTATTCGCGAGCTTTCCGGCGCCAGCGCCGACCAGTTGAAATTCGTCGAGGCTTCCATTCTCGACCGCGAAGCATGCGAGCGCGTGTTCTCTGAGAACGACATCGATGCCATCATCCATTTCGCAGGTTTCAAGGCTGTAGGTGAGTCCACCCAGAAACCGCTCGAGTACTACTGGAACAACGTAGCGGGTTCGCTGGTGCTCTTCGACGTTGCCCGCAACCATGGCGTGAAGAACATCATCTTCTCTTCGTCCGCAACGGTTTACGGCGAACCTGAAATGATTCCAATCACCGAGGAATGCCCGCTTCACGAAGCCACCAATCCTTACGGCGAAACCAAGGTTATGCTCGAGCGCATTCTGACCGACTTCTATCGCGCCGACAGCGAATGGAACGTCGTTCTGCTTCGCTACTTCAATCCCATCGGTGCACACGTTTCCGGCCGCATCGGCGAAGACCCGAAGGACATCCCGAACAACTTGCTTCCCTACGTTGCCCAGGTTGCCGTTGGAAAGCTGGAGTGCATTCAGGTGTTCGGCAACGACTACCCCACCCCCGACGGCACCGGCGTACGCGATTACATCCACGTTGTCGATCTGGCACGCGGCCATGTGAAAGCGCTTGATTTCATGGGTGGCAAGGTTGGCACGGGCAAGGCAATCGGCCTTGGCTCCATCGAAGGCACCAGCACCGAAGACGGCACCCGCACCGGTGTTGCCATCTTCAACCTGGGCACCGGCACCGGCTCTTCTGTTCTCGATGTTATCCATGCTTTCGAAAAAGCATGCGGCAAGGAACTTCCTTACAAAATTTGCCCTCGTCGCCCTGGTGATATTGCCACCAACTACGCTGCCTGCGACAAGGCGCGCGAAGAGTTGGGCTGGGTTGCTGAATACGATTTGGCGCGCATGTGCGAAGACTCATGGCGCTGGCAGTCCAACAACCCGAACGGCTACAACGAGTAAGAAAGCCGCCCGTCCGCTCGGAGGGGCCGGTCGTCGCCCAAGCCGCCCATTCCGCTATTCAAAAAGCTCCGTCATTTGACGGAGCTTTTTTCATGCGCTGCATTCCTTTATGCATTTGAAAAAGGCGCCCATTCGGACGCCTAACAGAAGTAGCGTTCAACATGGCATTCGCAACAACTGGCTCCCTACGGGCTTCATTGGATCAATGCCCATCAGCGGCAACAATGCACCCCCCCCCTTGGGCGGGCGGCGCAAGCCGCGGCGCCCTTGCCGTCGAGCTTCTGCGTCCACTCCTCCCCATGGGTGGGCAGCGTATGCGAAGCACACGCCCAGTTGCCCTTGGTTTCGAGCACCCACGGATGGACAGCGCAAGCCAGATTACAGCAGGTCCTAGATAAAGCCGACGCGATAGTCCTCGAACACCACGCCATCGCCTTCCTGGGTTGCGTCGAGATCGACATCGGCGCGAATGGCGAAGTCGTGGTCGCCATCGGGGTCGCTAAAGGTTTGCTGCACATGCCACACGTGCTCCGCTTCCTCATCGGATTCATCGATAGCCAAAAACGCCATTGAGCGAGCATCGGCATCGATAAGCACGTCTTCGTGGGCATCGTAGTATTCGTCCAAAGCGGCACGCCACTTGTGCGCGGGGAACCCGTTATCGACATCCGCCTCGCCAAGAGCCTCATGGTCATCTGCCGCAGCAAGACGCACGCGGCGGAACAGAGCGTTGCGCACCAGCACGGTAAGGCCACGGCGATCATGAACCACAGCGTCCTTTGCCTCAGGCGGACGGGCATCGAGCTCTTGGCCCGCCTGCTCCCATTCATCCACCAGGCTGGAGTCAACCGAACGCACTACCAAACCGAGCCACGCGATGATATCTTCCATTTCTTCGCTGCGCTTATCGAACGGAAGCGTGCGATCAAGCGCACGGTACGCTTCCGAAAGGTAACGAAGCAACGCGCCTTCGTAACGCATAATACCCAGCTTCTGGATATAGCCCTTAAAGTCGGCAGCAGATTCCAGCATGTCCCGCAAAACCGATTTCGGACGCACATAGTAATCGCGCGCCCAAGGCACCGACTCGCAATATTTGTCGAAAGCGGCAAACAGCAGCTCACGCAGGGGGCGTGGATACGTTACCTCGGCAATACGGTCGAGACGTTCCTCGTATTCAATGCCATCAGCCTTCATGGCTGCCATCGCCGCATCCTTTGCTTTGCGCTCCTGTGCGCGCAAAACCTGACGTGGATCTTCAAGCGTTGCCTCAACCATAGAAATGATGTCATAGGTATAGGTTTCGCTTTCCGGGTCAAGCAATTCGAGGGCCGCCAGCAAAAATGGAGAAAGAGGCTGATCAAGAGCGAAATCTTCAGGTAAATCCATGGTTACGTAGTAATCGGGGTCGCCGTTTTCGTCTTGATCTATTTCAACCACCCCCGCATCGATGAGGGTACGGAACACCTCGCTGGCGCGCACCTTCAGCTTCAACTTGTCTTCGGGCTTTTGGAGCGAGTCGTCGATCAGCTGGTCGACGCGAGTGCGAGCATCGCCGCCCTGCTCAACTTCCGCCAAAACCATCGAGTGCGTGATGCGCATGCGGGGCGTCAGCGTTTCGGGGGCTGCCGAAATCAGACGGTTGAATGCGTCTTCGTTCCACACCACAAAACCCTCAGGGGGCTTCTTCCTCTTCACCTTGCGGCGCTTCTTAGGGTCATCGCCCGCCTTCGCCAAAAGCTTGGCGTTTTCTATTTCGAATTCGGGTGCCAAGGAAACAACCATACCCTCGGTATCGAAACCGGAACGGCCAGCACGACCCGCAATTTGATGGAATTCACGGCTACGCAAGCGACGCATTTTGTGACCATCGAATTTGGTGAGCTGGGTGAGCACCACGGTGTGGATGGGCACGTTGATGCCCACGCCCAGCGTGTCGGTGCCACAGATTACCGGCAGCAGCCCTTGTTGGGCAAGTTTTTCCACCAGCAAGCGATAACGAGGCAACATACCGGCATGATGCACACCGATGCCGCTCAGCAGCAAGCGCTTCAACGTCTTGCCAAACTGAGTGGTAAATTTGCCTGCCCCCAACGTGGCCTTAATCTGCTCGCGTTGCTCTTTGCTAGTTACGCCGAAGCTCGAAAGCGCCTGCGCCGAAGCAAGAGCGGCATCTTGCGAGAAGTGCACTATGTACAGGGGGCCTTCGTTGTTGCGCAAAGCCAATTCAACCGTGCCCTCAAGCGACATAAGCTCATACTTGTATTCCAGGGGGACAGGGCGTGGCGCATCGGCGATAACGTCTACCGTTGTTCCCGTTTTCAGCTCCAAAGCCTGCGCAATTTGCGAAACGTCGCCCAACGTCGCACTCATAAGAAGAAACTGCGCATGCGGAAGTGTAAGCAGCGGAACCTGCCAAGCCCAGCCGCGGTCGGGGTCGCTGTAGAAATGGAATTCATCCATTGCCACGCAGCCGACGTCCGACCATTCGCCCTCGCGAAGCGCCTGGTTCGCCAAGATCTCAGCTGTGCAGCAGATAACAGGAGCCTGCGGATTGATCTGGGAATCACCCGTGATCATGCCCACATTTTCACGCCCCAGCATATTCACTAAGCCGAAAAATTTCTCACTCACAAGCGCCTTGATGGGAGCCGTGTAAAATGCGCGCTTACCTGAACATAGCGCCATGAACATCATGCCGATGGCAACCATCGACTTTCCCGAACCGGTTGGCGTTCCCAAAATAACGTGATCGCCCACCATGAGGCTCATCAACGCCTCGTCCTGATGGGACCACAGGTCGATGTCGTGTTCGGCAAGCCACTCGTAAAACGTTTCGAGAGCCTCTTCCTCGCTGATTGCATCGCCTTCGCGCCAAACGGGGGCCAATGCGCCCAGCGAACCGAAATCGCTGCTCGATTCGTCGATTTCGGAAGATTCCTCTATTTCGAATTCTGCAGAGTCCACCAAGGGGTCCTTTCAAAATGTCTGAGCTTTAAAGATTTCAATATGCCAGCTGCTCGGAAAATGGCGAGCGTTCAACCTGGGCGCCAGCCGAAACAAGCCACGCACTGCCCATGCCAACCGGGCAGCTGCGAACAAGCCAAGCCCCGCCCATGCCAACTGCGAACGAGGCAGGCGCTGTCATGACGACCGAGCGCGAGTCAGAATGCGTCCTATGCCAAACAGCAGCTAGCCAACAACGCGCCCCAGGTCGCGTTCATCAACAATACCCTAGGCAAACTGCAGGATATCAACAGGCGCATCAATGAGCACATCGGGCTTGCCGGTTTTGAGGGTGTCGAGCGGCTGATAGCCCCACGTAACGCCTACCGCAAGCATGCCTGCGTTATGGGCTGCAATAAGATCGGTATGGGAATCGCCAAAATACGCACAACGGGCGGGATCAAGACCCATTTCCCTCGCGCACAGCAAAAGCCCATCGGGCGCCGGCTTGCGCGGGATGGTATCGGTTTCGCCATGAGAAACGTCGAACAAGCCAGGGAAGAACTTCGCCTCTACGTCTTTCACGCCGCCTTCAAATTTATTGGACATGATGCCCAGCTTCTTCCCGCAAGCATGAAGCTGCTTGAGGGCTTCCGTCATGCCATCGAATTCACGCGTTAGGCTCAGGCCGTATTCGCCGTACAGGCTCTTAAAATTATGGAATACCTTTTCGGCCTGTTCTTCGGTAGCCCCATCAGGCACCGCCAAGCGCGCTAGAGCCAAAGCGCCATTGCCCACAAACGTACGGATTTGTTCCTCGGTATGGGCAGGGAACCCCTCTAGTTCCAGAGCCTTATTGGTAACCGCCGCCAAGTCGGGAAGCGTGTGCAAAAGCGTTCCGTCCATATCGAAAATGAATCCGTCGATTTCAGGCATACCCGCCTTGGCACTCATAGCCTGCCCCTTTCGTTGGCAAATCGGAAAACGCGCTTCAATGGCAGCGCAACAACAACGACTTCAGCCTACCCCAACAAAAGACTATTGAACGTTTCCTATACCTGCCACAACACAAGAATCACGAGAAAGGTGCTTACGCCGGCAGATCCAGCAGCCAAACGCATCCCCGCACGGGGGATTTGAACGCCGTCGCAGCAACCATCCCACCTACCCCAGGAAACACCCCCCGCATGAGGGGTTCAGATATTGCCGCAGCAACTGCCCCATCAACCCCGAGCGTACCCAGCGCACCCACACGAGGGAAAATCTCTTCCAGTGGATACGACCCCGTAGCGCCTAGTACCCAGAGCACCCGCACGGGGGCAGAACATCACAGAATGGCAGGAAACGAGCATTATGTACGCTCGGGCAAGAAAACCAGACCTTTCTGGCGAGATATTCGCTAAATGTACTCCTCGACAGCGCTTGCCCATCTTAAAGAGTACAAAATACGCCATTCTTGCCAAAATGGGCTGTCCGAGAGTACATTTCAGCGAGATCTTGCCAGAAAGGGGCCCTTCGGCTGCGCAAGCGTACATAATGCTCGTTTCTTGCCGCGCTTTTCGGCTATTTGCCCGATGTCTCGGAAGATTCTCCTCCATGATTCGCCGGAGGTCTCAGAGGCCGCACCCGCGCGGTTCGCCGACATCCGCCCAGCGCCCCTCACCGGAGAAGCAGAGAATGCACTGATTCAATAAGCGCGGCGGCCCTTCCGCAGCTTTGCATTTTAAGTAGATGCATGACTTGCTTGCAGGCATTTCTTGCTGGCTTTGTGCTAGGATTAGGTCTTGCGCGGGTGTCGCCAAGTGGTAAGGCACGAGCTTCCCAAGCTGGCATCATGGTGAAGCTTCACGAAACAGGTGAAACGCGCATACGCTAAATCCCCAGTTCAGAACATGCTTTTGCGAAACCTCTGAACGCCTTCAATTTCCTTCTCGATTTCTGCAACCCCGAATTTTCCAGTACGCTTCCAGTATTTGCGAAACGTACGGCTCATTCGCACATTATTTGAATGGGCTGTCTGACCTCCACGACGTGGCTTATGCCACAGGAATGGAGGTGCACCATGACGTGCAAAACGATAGCGGTGGCAAACCAAAAAGGAGGGACAGGGAAGACCGCCACAACGCTCAGTCTCGGCATCGCCTTGGCAAAGCTCGACAAGCGCGTATTGTTGGTGGACACGGATCCCCAAGGCGATCTGACCAAATCGCTCGGCTGGGCAAATCCCGACTCTTTAGAGGTCACCGTCGCGAACCATATCCAGGCGGTGATCGAGGGTATAGACCTGCAGGCAGATGAGGGAATCCTCAGCCATAAAGAAGGCGTCGACCTCATGCCTGCGAACATCGACCTCGCCAGCATGGAGATGGGCATCTTCATGGCGATGTCGCGTGAGCAGATACTCAACACCTGGCTTTCCGGCATAAAGGACAACTACGATTACGTCCTCATAGACTGTGCGCCGACGCTGGGAATCTTGCCCGTGAACGCGTTCGTCGCGTCAGATAGCGTGCTCATCCCGGTCTCGGCTGAGTTTCTGCCAGCATCCGCGATGACCGAGCTCCTGAAGACCATCAAGAGGGTCAAGCGGCAGATCAACCCCTCTCTTGAGGTCGAGGGGATACTGATCACGCTCTTCGACACTAGGAACAACCTTGCTCGCGAGGTGGAGGCGACCATTCGCAGCCAATACGGCAATACCTATCACGTATTCGAGTCCATCATCCCCCGAGCCGTATCGGCCGCAGAGACGCCTGCCGTCGGCGTAAGCATCTTCGCTTACGACAAACGCGGCAAAGTCGCATCAGCCTTCACCAGCCTTGCCGACGAGGTGGTCTGCCATGGCTAAGAAGAAAGTGAACATAAGCCTTCCGTCAGTGGACGAGCTCTTCACCTCGCAGGTCGAGCGGGACTCGAAGGGAAGCAGCGTCATCCAGCTACTGCCTGTTGCCTCGATCGTCCCGTTCCCCAACCATCCCTTTGGCGTGCGCGACGACCAGGACATGGAACAGCTCGTAGAGAGCATCCAGGAACACGGCATCCTGTCGCCCCTGACCGTGCGTGTCACAAGCGATGGAACGTTCGAACTCATAAGCGGCCATAGAAGAAAGCATTCAGCGGAGATAGTCGGCCTATCCAATGTTCCATGCATCGTAAAGGACCTCACCGACGATGAGGCCGTCATCGCAATGGTGGATTCGAATCTGCAAAGGGAGACCATCCTGCCGAGCGAACGGGCATTCGCTTATTCGATGCGCCTTGAAGCCATGAAGCGACAAGGTTTCCGCAGCGACCGAACTTGTGCGCAACTTGCGCACAAGTTGGACGGCAGGAAGTCGAGAGATATCTTGGCTGAAGAGCTGGGCGTTAGCAAGGATATGATCCGGCGCTACATCCGCCTTACCAATCTTATTCCAGAACTGCTTGCCCTCGTGGACGCGGGGCGCATGAAGATGCAGCCAGCAATAGCGACCAGCTACCTCGAAAAGGACGAGCAGCAATGGCTCTTCGACGCGATCGGCTCCCAAGCCTGCACGCCGTCCCATGCCCAAGCCGTCAAGATGCGCCGCTACTCGGAAGAGGGCACGCTAACGGCAGTTCTTATCCAATCGATCATGGAAGAGGAAAAGCCCAATCAGGTCGAGCAGTTCAAGATCCCTAAGAAGAGTATCTCGCGCTTCTTCAAGGAGAACATGAGCGATGCAGAGATGAACGCACGCATCATCAAAGCCTTGGAGCTACTCGAAGCAGCCGAGGCGAAGCGCGACTGGCTGGCCGAGGAAGAGGTGCATGATGGGTAACATGATGCACCGTGGAAAAGGATCGTTCACCCACGTCGAGAACACGGTCTTCTTCGATCACACCCTGAGCCTCAAGGCAAAGGGAATCTACTGTCAGATCCGCTCGCTTGAGAACAACCCAGAATGGGTCTTCACCATTCGCGGCTTCGCAACGCTCGTTAAAGATGGAGTGGATGCCGTGACAGCTGGGCTCAAGGAGCTGGAGGGCGCTGGCTACATCATCAGGGCGAGAAGACGAAGCGAGAACGGGCGCTTCCTCAAGGCCGAGGAAGCCACATGGATCACGCTCGATGATCCAGCTATGCATTCGAGCGTCGCAGCCGAATTGAAGGAAGAAGGATACGCGATCCTCTCCGAATTCAAGCACGACCCTGTCACAAACGTTGAGTTCGAGCTGGAGAGCGATCTTCCCGCTGGAGGCACGGATGACCCCAAGAATGACCAGGTCAGCACCAGAACGGGAAATTCCGTATCTGGAAATCCCGTATCTGGGAAAACCATATCTGGGAAATCAGATCCAATAAATTACTTATCCGATAAACGAACTGATGAAGATAAACCCCTCTCTTGTCCCCTCGAGGCGGAGCCAGAATCAGATTGCAAAGAGGAGAAGGGTGATTTTGCAGCTTTCAGGAAGGGAGAGTTCACGGAGGCTTTCGAGGAGTTGTGCAAGATGTCCATCAAACCGGTCTCCTCGCTCAAGTTCAAACGCGATTGCTTTGAGGCATGGAAGCGAAAGGTTGCAGACGGCTACACTCCAGAGCAGATAATCCACGCTTACGACGCCTACGCGAAGGCATACTGGATGAGAAATGCAGACGACAAGAAGCTTGCGAAGAACCTCATTCGCTGGCTCGAAGGAGAGGGCGGTCTCGAAGCTTTTGCTGACGAGCCGATACCGCCGAGCCTGCTTGGGCATGACGGCAAGCCGCTCACCATGGAGGAGCTTGCCGATGCCGACCCGGATTTCGCGCCTCTCTGGAACAAGCTCAAAAGCGCCCGCTGCGTCGTGCTTTCGCTCATGATCGCCGAGACGGAAGAGCGGCCTTCGCAAGAGGAGCTGGATGCAGCATGCGACAAAGACAGGCAATTCCAGCGATGCCTGGCAAAGTGCAGAGAACGATACGAGAGGTACCTGAAGCTCTTCGAGCTATTCAATGAGAAGTGTCCAGATAGTGATTAATCGATGTTTTCGGCTTCCGTATAGCCATGCATTCCGTGTCGCTTGGTGCACCCGAAGCGCTTCGACAAGCCAATCGGGAATATAATTGATAGGTCACGCTAACTGAATACGTACACCAAATACCGAACAGAGGGGCATCTGCCGTATTGGGTATTTGGTGTACATTTCCCAACAGCGTGACAACTGAGGTGGATGCCTCTCTTTTTGAGGACAACGGCTACCATCTTTTCTAATGGTTGGAGGGAAGAAAAGGGTTCAGCTAGATGGCAACCGAGAAAGACTATTCGATATCCGCCAGCGCGGTCAACGCTGTGGTCGAGTCAGCCGAGAAGATAGAAGGTGCAGCCTCGTTGCTCCTTTTGCTGGAGGAGAAAGCCGGGGATGATGGCACCGTCGCATCACCAGAGCTGGCAGCTATAAGAAGCATCCTCGAAAGCTGCGCCAAAGACCTCAACAATGCTTTTCAGGAAGTTTAAGCGCTTGGCCGAACAGCCCCAAACCAAGCTGATCGGCCATCCTTCTCTTAGAACTTCCTCTTCCAGGCGTCATATTCCTCCTGGGTGATCTCGCCCGTTATCAAGCGGTGACGGATCTCGCCCCATGCGCCTATCACCTCAACCGTCTTCTGGGCATTCTTCGCCTTCGGATCGATCCAGAGGCCGCCGTCGCACATGTCGGGGACAAGCCCGAACTCGTCTTCAAGCTGGAGCAGCGCGCTCACCAAGTCCCTCGCGCTTTCGATCTTGTGGTCTTCGAGCATCTTCGGCGACACGTCGAGGGCTCGGGTGATCTTCTTCAGCTGGTCCTCGCCGGGCGTGCGTATCCCGCTCTCGTAGTGGCGGATCGCGCCCTCGGTCATGCCGACCTTCTCCGCGAGCCCCACGACGCTCAAACCCTGCGCCTTCCGGTGCTTCCTTATATTCTCGCCGACCGTTGCCATGCGCACCCGCCTCCCTTAAGCCTTACCATGCTTGTCATTATCGTACAAATCCGTACTGAATGGTCGCAGCAAAAGGCAGCGCGTCCCCGATGTTCGCGGAGGCACCATAAGGGTTGCAATCTTATGACCGCATGCTCGTACGTACCGACATCCCCTAATGCGTCATATGCAACTGTTGTAATGATTCTTGAATCACCGTATCTCTCTTCTGCATCAGTATGCTTTGTGTGTTTTGCCGGCGCGCCTTTCAAATGATGATTATCCGAGAGATGCGCATCCGTTGAGGGCGAAGCGATGGGTTCTGCAGAATCAGATTGCACCAAGAAGCGTTGCGCCATTGCCAGCATTGAGAACAGCCTTTGCTTTTGGGGACATGAGGCAAAAGTCGACTCGCTCTGGCCAAGAACCGACCCACCCGCCTCGCCCAATGCGGGTGGGTCGGTGGGAGCGAGGTCGTCGTGGTCATCTCAAAAACCGGCTGCGGGAAGAGCTACGTGATCCAGGCAATCGGCAACGCGACGCGCCGTAGGCTGATACCGGTGCGCTACACGCGCCTCGCCGACTTGCTAAGAAGGGGGTTGGGCAGCGGTACCAGAACAGCTTACTTGCGGTACCGCTTTTTGCTGATTAGCGGTACCAAGCCAGGTGATCGACGGTACCGCGAGAGGTTATTACTCACCATCGAGGAGGTGTTCCCCGGCGCGGCCTGGCAACGCTGCATCGTTCGCCTGGAGCGCAACGTGTGCGCGCCGGCCCGCAACAGGCACGAGCGGGCGCTCCTAGGCTCGGTGATGAGGACGGTGTTCGCGGAGGCGGACGAGGATTGGGCGGCGAGGCGCTGGTTCGCCGAGGAGTCGATATCGGAGGCCTACGAGGACAGGAGCCGCTGGAAGTCGGGAAGAGCCGCGTCCTTCTATGGCGCGGCGGCGGAGCACGCGGCCAGGATAATAGCGCTGGTGATGGCGGACGGGGGCGCAGCGAGTAAGGCGGCGTAGGCGATGGTGTAGAATGGCAGTAGTTCTAGGGATGGTTCGATCTCCTCGGACGGCCTTCGGCCGCCCTCGCAGATCGAATCGCTACACCAACAATCGGCACCTTTTGTTCATGCTTTTTTCGCTGATTAATATACTTTTTCTTACATAAAAAAGATGTCGTACAGCATCAAGAAGTTGCAAGGTCTTAAACGAGAACCCTCTTCATGACTCCATGAAAAAACGGGGTGCTCCGTAACCGAAGCACCCCGAACTACACGTGGAATCTATCTAATCCTAACGCCTGCGCAGTCGCAAGACCGCTACCGTCGCAACGCCAGCCGCAAGCACTACCAGCACCACCAGAGGCAAGATCGGCGCCGTGTCGCCAGTTTGAGGCAACTTGACACCGTCATCATCACCGTCATCCGGCGGCAGAACCGGATCGAGCGGGGAAGCCTGCTTCTCATAGACGTTCTTGAACACCGGAGCACCGTTGTCGCCCTGGGCCCACTCGACCTTGAGCTTGCCGGTACCCGGATCGGTCACGGTCACGTGGTAGGTAAACACCTGATCATCATAGGTAACGCCCTCGACATCGCCTTTGACCTCGCGAATCTCGTAGTCGAACTCGCCGGTCTCGGCATACTCGATCGGCTCGAAAGTGATGCGCGCGACACCGCTCTTGTCCGGGGCAACGTTCTTGGCGGTCTGGATGACCTTGCCGTCCTGCACCAGCTCGAACTCGAACTCGCCGGCTTTGATATCGCGGCCATCCAGCTGCTTGATGGCGTTGAAGGTAATGCTCGAAGGAGCTGCCTTGTACGAATTGACGAACTTCAGGTCGGTGCCCTCGGCATCAGCGACAGACCACACTATCTCGAGCACGCCGTCAAAGTCGACGTCCGTGGCAACGGCGGAGACATCATACGAGCTTGCATCATACGTGATGCCATCGCTCTCGTTCGGGTTGACCTCAACCAAACGATACTGATGCGTGCCGGGCTCCTCGAAGGTGACGGCACCCATTTTCACGTTTCCGCTCTCGTCGTTTTCGCCCTTAGCCACAACCTTGCCGCTGGCAACATCAACCAGATCAAACTCGAACTCACCATCAACCAGATCGCGACCATCAAGCGTCTTAGTCAACGTGAAGCCGCCCTCACCGGTCAAGCTCGATTCCTTCGGAGTTGTGCTGTAGGTGTTGGTGAACTCGAACTGCGCTCCCTGATGGTCGGATTCCACGCGCATGTGGCCCTGGCCATCGTCGGTCACCGTGAGCTTGAAGGTCTTGGTCACCTGCGCATCGTTGGTGATACCTGAAGCGGTACCGCTCTCGGTCACATGATAGGTGAACGTCTTGGTGCGAGCGCCATTCTCATCAGGGGTTACGCCATCAAGATGATCCTGCGTGAAGGTGATCTCGCCGAACCTCACGTCGCCGACAGCGTCGTTCTTCACCGAGGTGACATCGGGCAGCGGAGCTTCTTCCTCACCGGAAATCGTGAAGGTGAACTTGCCGTCGATAATGGACACAGGCGCACCGCCATCGAGCCATTTGGAACCAGATGGCGTGAACGGAGCCGTGGAAGTATAGGTGTTCTCGAAAGGAAGTTCGTTCATGCCGGCCGGGTACTCAACCGTGATGTCAAACACGCCGTCCCCATCGTCTACCAGCTTGACGACCACATTGAAGGATGTGACGTTGCCGGAGACTACGCCGGGCAGATTGCTCGTAACCTCGCTTACCTTGTAGGGAAGCTCATAGGTGATCTTGCCGCCCGCATCAGCGGTCTTGACGGCCAAGCCATCGGCGACCGCCTGCTCCAAGCTCTCGCTCGTGTAGTGAATCGGCTCGAACTCAACAGTGCCATCAGCGGCGTTCTTGCCCGAGGACACCTTGTTGCCATCCTTATCCTCGACGACGAAGCTGAACTCGCCCGCATTCTGGTCACGGCCCGTCAGCTGCTTGCCGGCGTCGATCTTCACGTTGCCGTCTCCGCCGAGGGTGCCGGAAGAACCGTACCTGTTGACGAACGCAACCTCAGCGGCGTCGGCCTCGTCGGGATTCGTGTCCGTCGTGTAGACATACTCCTTAACGTTCGTTCCATCAGAAACTGTAGTGGTCACGGTAAGCGCAGCAGTAGCGGGATCGTGCTCCGTGGCGATGGTCACCGTGTACTCGGTTGCATCGTTGGTGTAGCCCTCAGCTGCATTACCACCCGTAGTCTCGGACACCACATAAGAATACGTCTCGCCCGCATCGTCCTGGCTGAACTTGACGTCCTCGCCGAAGGATTTCACCAACGACTTCTCACCAGCTGTCGCGGCATCGGGGTTCTTGAATTCTTCACCAGCCGGATCGATGCCGAACTTGTCGGCAGACTCCTTGTTAGCAGGCTTCACGGTGAAGCCAAACTGGTTTTCAGCCATATCGCGGCCATTGAGAGTCTTGAATATGCTCAAGCCGCCCTTAGCACCGTAGTCAAGCTCTGAGACATAGGTGTTCTCGAACTCCCGATTAAGAACCTGGGTAACAGATGCAGCAAGACGTCCGGTAGAGCTGCCGTTATTGCCAAGATCGGTCACATGCACAATGAAGGTCGCGGGGTAGGGGGTGTAGGTGATGCCGTTGATGGTCTTGCCAGCATTGGTCTCAGTCACCCGATATGTGTAGTCGCCTGCCTTGTCGTACGTGATCGCACCGAAGCCGAACGCGGCCTTGCCGTCCTTGAGGTCGGCCTTGGTAACGGTCGTCTTATCGTTTGCAGGCATCGGGGCGCCCTGAGTCACAGCCTCGAGCGTGAACTCGAACTCATCGGAATCGATCCAATCGCGGCCGGTCAGCACCTTGCTCAGGCCCACCGCTGCAGCATCAGGGGTAAAGGTCGTTTCGGCCGCCTTGTACTCGTTGATGAACGGAAGCGTATAGACATCCCTGTCACCAAGAGATGACGGATTAATCTCGACATCTCCCTTGGTCACCTTAGTCACGAGGTGCATGGAGCCGTCGCCGTCGTCGATCGGGGTGATCTCCACTGTATACACGGCAGATTCGGTGTTATAGGTCACGCCAGGGAGCTTCTTGTCGTCCGAAGGAATGACCTCGGTCACCTTGTACGTAAAGGTCTTGCCCATATCCTCTTGGGTAAAGGTCAGATTAGCAAGCTTGTTGGGCATGGAATACGCGATGCCTGCTGGGGTATCATCCTCAACCACGAAGCTCCTGTCAGCCGAAGGGAGCTTCTTCGAAGAGGCGTCATCCGCTCCCTCGATCTGGAAGCCGAACTCTCCTGCTTTCTGATCTCGGCCATTGAGGATGTTCGTGACAGTCACGGACGTCGTATCACCCAATCTTGCAGGTGCAACGGAATAATTGTTTACGAATGTCGCCGCAGTATCAGAGCCGCCCTCATAGGTAACCGGACCGTCAAGCTCCAGAACACCGTTCATATCCTTGACCTTGATGGTGATGATCACGTTGCGGCGGTCGTACGCCATGCCAGCCCCATCGGCTGCAGGAGCATTCTCGTGCGCCTTGAACACATAGGTGCCGGGGCTCTTGATGGTCATGGGTCCGAAGTTGAAGCCCTTGGCTTCGCCATCCTTCAGCTCGCCCACGGTCGCAGTCGCCGTCTCGGCAGCAGGGTCGCCCCCGAAGATGACGAAGTCGTTAGCCAGAGCGGTGCTCGTGGGCACGTCACCAGCGGAAAGCGTGAACTCGAAGGTCTCGCGGTCCAGGGAATCACGGCCGTTCAGGGTCTTGGTGCCGAGCGGCACGTTGTCAGTGTCGTTGGGGAGCGTCAGATCCTCGGAATCGTAGCTGTTGCGGAAGGCTACCTCGGTCTCGGGGGTCGGGTTTTGCTCGACCACACCGTCCACGACCTTGTAATAGGTCTTGGCAACATGCACGGTGGGAACCCCTTCGACTTCCTGCGCCGTCACCACGAACTCAACCTGATACTTCACCGGATCGTAGGTCATGCCCTGATAGGTGTAGCCGTTGCCGGCGTTGGCCTCAGCTGGGATGACCTCCTCGAGCATGTAGGTGTAGGTGTGGCCCACATGGTCGCGGGTGAACTCGACCTGCTGGTAGTTGACGGAGTTGCCGACATTTCCGACGGTGAGCACGCCGCCCGTAGCGCCGTCGGGCATCGGAGCGGAACCGGCGTTGTCGCCGACTGGGTAACCCCTGAACGAAAACTTGCCGTCGGAGATCGGGTTGCTGCCCGCCATGTTGCCGTTTCCGGTCTTATCATCGTAGTACTTGTGCGCGACAGGTCCGGCGTAGACAAATTCCACGTCGAACGTGTTCTCGAACTTCGCCACCCTGTCGCCGACGTTGTCATTGAGCGCGTTGCCGCGATCGTCGGCGGTCTTGAGCATCGACGAGGTCACGGAGAGCGTGCCGTCGCCGTTATCGGTCACCACGACCGTGACGGAGTAGCTCGCGCGCGAGTAGCTGACACCGGGGACGGCAGCGCCCTGCGGGCGGATCTCTTTCACGGTGTAGGTGTACGTGCCGGGATGCGTATACGTCACGGAACCGAAGTTGCCCGCCTTGGCATTCTCGGTCACCTGCACGGTCTTGTTGTGGTCCGTGGAGCCCTCAGGCATGGGATAGTTCACGTCGTCCGCCATCAGGTTGAAGTCGAACGAGCCCGCCAAATCCCATCTGTTGAACTTCTTCTCGTACTTCACGAAGTTATCGGCAGAAAGCGTCACAGGGTTAACGTCGTAGTTTTTCACGAAGCTCGCCGTGGAGGTCGCGTTGGCCGCAAGTGTGCCGGTGTCACCCGTTTTGCTAGTGTTCGTGAAACCCGCGGGCATGCTATCTTCGACCTCGGTGACGGTATAGGTCGTCCCGCCCGAAAGCCCATGGATATGCAGCGTCTGCTCGTCCTGCAGCTTAAGCGGCGTCGTGCATTCGCCCGTCGTCTTGTCGAAGGTCACGGTGAAGTGGTCGCCGACGAGGGTGTTGGTCGCATCCCTGATGCCGGCTGTGTAGGCGCCGCTCTCGTTGAGGAAAGCGGGGTCGACCGTCACCTCGAAGATGAAGTCCTTGTCCTTGGTGACGTTGGCATTCAGGCTCTTGCCCGTGGTCACCTGGGCATCCTTGTAGATGGCCAACGTGGCAGGAAGCTCCATATCGAGCTTGCCGTTGTTGCCTAAATGGACATTTACCTGCCGGCCGTTCTCGAGGTCATTCCACTGAGGTCCAAGAACCTCAGGAGCGGTGCCGGTGGGGTTACCCTCCTTGTCGAACCTGATGGAGTTGACGCGCGTCAGGCGGGTGCTGCCCTTCTTGATGAAGGCATTACCATCGGAATCCTGGCCGATGTGCGACCTCACATACAAGAGGTTCGCAGCGGGAATCTCCTGATGGTAAACCTCGTCGGTCACCGTACCGGTGCCATCTGCCGCCGTAGACTTGATGTACCTGCGCTCGTAGTAGATGGGCTGGTTGAAGGTCGTATCCTCCAAATCGGCAAAGGTCAGCTTCTGGGTGCAGGCCTCATCCTCGTACAGAGGAGTGTCCTCGGTGAAGAAGTAGAACGAGTTGGTCTTGGCAGGGGTGAAGTTCGCCACCGCGTTTCCCAAGGTCTTCGAGCTGTCGAGCTGGCCCTTGATGGATCCATCGTAGTAGTTGGAGTAGAAGGAGATGGTTCCATCCTCATCCGCATGGGCGTCGATGTAGGACTGCAGCGCAGCGTTGTCAGCCTCGTTCTGATCGAGGCCGTTTGCGATGGCCTCCCTGACCTCGTCCTTCAGGCTCACGCCGTAGATGACGCGCAAAGGCAGGATCTCGTCGATGGCGAACGTGCGGTTGCCATTCTCGTCGGTCGTCACCCGCAAATGGCGCAGGGGGATCATGCTCGCGGGGATCTTCACGGTCACGGTGTCGCCGTCGGCGAGCGTCTTGCCGGGCGTGACCTGGACGATGATGTCAGCCAGGTTGGCTTCAGGGTACTGCGCATTGCTCACGGTGCCGGTGTAGTGGTAGGTCTTCACGCCATTGGCGTCCGTATCGACGGTGGGCAAGGGTGTATGCAGCTGCTCTGCGAACGAAAGCTCATGGAACCTGGTCACATGCATGTAAGCTCCGAGCTGATCGGTGAAAGTCAGGTATCCCGACTTGCCGGCATCGTAGCCGTCCTCGATCTCGGTCGGAGAGGAGGGGATCGTCGAAACGGCATCGAAGATCTCGTTGAAGACGCTGTTCAGCTTGTCGGCATCCTGGGCGGAGCGATAGTACTTCTTGCCGTCAGGATTGCGCGCACCAAGCGCCGTATATGCCGTGGCATCAGGGTAGTTGCTCGAAACGCCCTGCATGTACTGGTTGGTCTGGTTGGCTGTGCTGTCCTCGTCGGCACCGTCGAAGATACCGATGCTGTAGACCAGCGCGCCGGCGTCCTTGAGAGTTTTCGAAGTTTCAATGGCGCCATTCGCCACCTCGTCTTCGAAAGAATTACCGCTTGTGGGCACACCATCGGTGAAGAAAATGACGACCTTCTGGGCACCATCGCGAGCACCATTCAAAACAGTTTGGGCCTGACTCATACCGTGGTCTGCACGAGTGGCACCATTCGCAGTGAGGTTGTTAACCGAAGTCTTGAGAGAACTAGCATTGTCGGTCAAGTTCTGCACGGTGGTCGCATTGCTAGCAAACGTAGTGATGGCGATGTGGTGATGCTTAGCTGAGTCGTTCATTTCTTTATTCAGCTCATCGGCTTTGTCGATGAAGCTGTTTGCGGCGTTCTTAAGCGCGTCAAGACGAGTGGAGGTTTCCCTTGTATAGAACTGAATGCCGTTCTGATCATCCGCAGAGGACTTAGGATTTACTTCCCGCCCATTAAGTTCCCAGGAAGGATTCAACCAACCTCCAGCTCTTTTTACCTCTTGATACTCATTATCAACTAAGGCGTAATAAGCTCCGGAGCCGTAGTAATTAACTCTATACGTCGGCGTATAGAAATATTCGGTGCCGAAGCTATCGCGCATCGAACCCGACACGTCGAAGACCATGACGATGTCGAGCGGCTTAGACTCCATGGTTGTGGTGTTGGAGGTGGAGGAAAGCGCAGAGAGCATGACGAGGAAATCCTCGTCTGCATCCTTGCTCACCGTGCCAGGCGTGATGGTGATGTCGGAAGTGGAAACGGTCTTGTCAGGCCAAATTCGGCCGACGTTCTCGGTTACGTAACCCTTGGAATCGTTTCCAATCAAGTCACGGTAGCTGAATTGCGTGGAAGGATCCGCAACAGTGTTCTCGTCGAAAGAAGCGGCATAAGCACGCGTCGCCGTCGCAAGCATCAACAACGCAACAATCACGGTAACAAGAAGGGCAACGCCTTTCATCTTTGCTGAAAAACCATTAATGCCATTCGCACGAACAGCGCACTCCTGCGCGTCCGAAGACATCCTTCGACTCCCATTCCTTGTCTCAACAAAGCAACCCATCACGATCTTCTTTCCTACTACTCATCACATCCAACAGAGCGAATACCCATCCACCGATGCCTCATCTCATCAACCGACATCAGTGTCTGCAACTACTGGCGAAAGCAGCTTGAAGCTACGCCGGCGCCAACTTGACGCAATTTGGGCACACCCATTCGGCATGGTTATACACCTTCATGCTAGATCAACTGTTCGTATCGAAAAAATGGGGAGTTTCATTTTTTCCCGATCAAGACAGCAGGCAAACGAGACAGGAGCATTTCGTATCAAAAGAGTGAAGCGCGCCACAAATTTGAAAAGCGATGGGCATAGAACCCCTGCCAGAACGAACAAAGGAGGGTGGCCAATCGGTCACCCTCCTCATCTATGCAGTTTTCGCTGCCTATGTTCGAGCAACAGCTGGCTGGGCCAATCAAACCGGCCAAACCCTCCTTGCCTAACTCCTACGCATCCTCAATGCGGCAACCACTGCAACGCATGCCGCAAGCACGACCACCACGGTCAGAGGCACGGTAGGCGAAGTGTCGCCAGTCTTGGGCAGCTTATCGCCGTCGCCGGTATCACCAGAACCGCCATCGCCGTTGCCGTTACCTGCGTCGATGCCAGCATCACCCGAGCCACCATCGCCGTTGTCTCCGCCACCATTGCCGTTGTTTCCGCCGTTGTCGTCATCATCCCCGTCATCCGGCGGCAGAACTGGATCGAACGGAGAAGCAGGCTTCTCGTAAGCGTTCACGAACACCAGCGCGCCGTTGTCGCCAGCGGTCCACTCAGCCTCGAGGTTGCCCTTGCCGTTGTCGGTCACCACCACGTGATAGGTGAAGACCTCGTCGTCGTAGGTAACGCCCTCGGCACTACCCTTGACCTCGCGGATCTCGTAGTCGAACTCGCCGGGCTCGGTGAACTCGATCGCGTCGAAGGAGACGGACGCGGCACCAGACTCGTCAGCGGCGGCGTTCTTCACCGTCTGGATGACCTTACCATCCTGCACCAACTCGAATTCAAACTCGCCCTCGACGATATCGCGGCCATCGAGCTGCTTGGCACCGTTGAACTGGATGCTGGTAGGCTCGGCCTTATATGCGTTGCTGAACACAACGTTTTCAACAGCCTCGTCATCCAGGTTGCGAACCGTCCAAGCGACATCAAGCTGCGCAGCCTCCACGTCCTGAGTCACCGTAGCGGTCACCTTGTAGAAGGAGGAGTCGTAGCTTACGCCACCGAGCTTGTTCTCGGCTTCATGCAGCGTGTACTCGTAAGTACCGGGCTTGCTGAACTTGATCGCCTCGAAGGTCACCTTACCATCGGCATCGTTTGTGCCGGTAGAGGCCACCTTGTTGCTCTTGTTCAACAGCTCGAAGGTGAACTCGCCCTTGTTCAGATCACGGCCGTCAATCTTCTTGTTCACACTGATCTCAGGGATGCTGGTCACAGAATCGACGTCGTAGGTGTTGACGAAGGTCGTGATACTGTCGAAGTCGGACCTCGTGACAGTCAGGTTGCCCTGGCCGTCATCGCGGACGGTAACCTTGATGGTCTTGACGGAGTCATCGTAGCTAATGCCCGCAGCACCGCCTGTCCGCTCGATCACTGTGTAGGTGAAGGTTCTGCTGCGCTCGTCGCCGCTCGCGGCCTGGCCATCGATGCCCTCCTCGCCGTTGACGTCGTCAGCGACTGCAGGCTCGGGCCACACATTCTCGACAGTATATTTGACGGTTCCGAAGTCAACGTTGCCGGCCTCATCATTTCCAACCGTCTTAGTGCCGCCCTCGACACCTTCGGGCATCGGGGCAGGCGTGCCGTCCTCAGCCTCGGCGCCGCTCAAGGTGAATTGGAACATTCCCTTAGTCATCTTAGGGAGCTCCAAACCCTTCAAAGGATCAGCAGCCTTGATATCACTCTTGACATTAAGATCCATGGGAGCCTCGATGCCGTCGGCATAAGCATTCGTGAACTTGATTGCAGGGTTGCCTTGAATCTTAACGCTCAGGTCAGGGGTGCCGTCGTCGGTCGCCTCGACCGTGACGGCCTGGCTAGAGAGCACGGGCGTCACACCGGAGCCCTGCAGTTCGTCGGTAACCTCACGTACCGTGCAATCGACGATGTAGAGGAGGTTGCCGTCCTTCCTCTCGATGGATGCGAGGCCGTCACGCACCATTCCCGCCAGCTGAGCATTCGTGTACTCGATGGAACCGAAATCCACTTTCCCGTTCTCGTCGTTGGTCGCGGTCGCGACAACGGTGCCGTTCTTATCGACAACTTGGAAGGTAAACTCGCCCGCATTGAGAGGACGGTTCTTCAAGGTCTTGGTCGCCTCGATAGCCACCGATCCTTTTGCATCGAAAGAGTTGTCGAACTCGACCGTCGGGATGTCGTCTCCGGTCGCAGGATTGTCGCCGGTCTTGTAGGTATATTCGCCGACCTCCTTGCCATCCTTCTTGATGACAGTGGTGGCGGTCAAGACGCCGCGACCATCATCGGAGACCCCGATAGACACCTCGTATTTGGAAGCATCGTAGGTAAAGCCCTTATCCGAGCCCGGTTGCTCAGTAACGGTGTAGTTGAAGGTCTTGCCGGCATCAGCCTGGGTGAACACAAGGTCGCCCAATGCTTGCGCGATAGTGCTAGTGGCTACACCCGTACGAACATCCATAGTTGCCGCACCCGTAGCGAGGGTATCAGCCTTGTCGGCTCCATCTGCCGCAACGTCGAATTTGAATTGCTTGTCGCTAATATCTCTACCCTCGAGCTTCTTCACAATGCGCAAGCCGCCGAGCGCGTTGTAGTCGAGCTCGGATTTGTACGCATTGGTGAAGGTGCCGTTCGCGACCGTGGCCGAGGCGACGAGCTTGCCCTTCACGGTGTCGTCGGTCACCTCGACGGTAACGGTGGCTTTGTTCCCGGAGTAGACCATGCCGGGAATCCTGTCCGCATCGCTCTCGGGAACGGCCTCGGACACCTCGTAGGTGTAGGTGCCGGGTTCGGTGTAGGTAATCTTACCGAAGTTGAAGGCCACCTTCTCGCCAGCCTTCTTGCTCGCTCCGGCATCCTTGCCGGAGACCGTCACGGTGTCGAGCGTCTCGCCGTCGTCGTCCTTGGGCATAGGGGCGCCGTTGAGCGCGGTCAGCTTGAACTCGAAGCTATCGGACTCGAGCCAGTCGCGCCCAGTCAGCACCTTGGCCAGGCTAAAGCCAGCTGGGACTTCATCAGACTGACCAGCCTTGTAAACGTTGGTGAAGACGAGGGCGTCCGCGGGCTGCGCGCCGTTCTCGTCCACGCGGGCCGCCGTCATGGTGCCGTCGAGGTTGTCGGTCACCTTGACGGTGACGATCCGAGGTTCAGTATCGTAGGTGACGCCGGGGGCCTTGTTCTCGGGGACGACCTCGGTCACCTTGTACTTGTACTCGCCGGCCTTGTCGTAGGTGATCTCACCGAAGTCGAACGGAACGCCCTCGCCGGACTTTGCGGTGTCGCTCTTCACAACCACAAAGCTGTTCTCAGGCATAGGGGCGCCATCGGTCACGGCCTCGAGCTTGAACTCGAAGCTATCGGACTCGAGCCAGTCGCGGCCCTCGAGGATCTTGACAGCATTGATGGTGGCGCAGGCCTCCAGATAGTCTGCCATTCCGTTCTTGTTACTGTCGGCGGCCCAGACGGCGTAGAGGGTCACATCCTCCGTTTGGATTCGATACTTTGCTCCAGGCGCAATCAGGAACTTTTCCAAATCCTCCTGTTTCGTCTCTGCCGTGAGCGCGGCATCTGACTT
>ERZ506979.284-NODE-284-length-38006-cov-4.122711_pt1 | contig 38006 bp, 37 predicted proteins | sample MGYA00512887_ERZ506979 | MGnify/ENA metagenome assembly ERZ506979 | reverse complement strand
CAAATCCCGCGTATGGATTTTGGCGCTCTTCGCAATTGTTGCGGTGTGCCTGGTGTCGGTTTTCGGCATCGTGTCTTGCACTTCAGCCATCGCCGGTCTGGGCGGATCGAGCTCCTACGACAGCGAACCGCTGTTCCCGAATACGGTTGCGGTTATCGATATTGATAGCACCATTCAGTACGACGGCACAACGAACAGCCCCGATGGCCTAAAGCAGCAGCTTGACGTTGCCGCAAACGATAGCAGGATCATTGCAGTTGTGCTGCGCGTGAACTCGGGGGGCGGTGTGGCTACCGCCGGCGAGGAAATGGCCACCTATGTGAGGGAATTCCGAGAGGACACAGGCAAGCCAGTAGTGGTCTCGAGCGCTTCTACCAACGCGAGCGCTGCTTACGAGATTTCCAGTCAGGCGGACTACATCTTCACGGCGCGCACCACTGCTATCGGTGCAATTGGTACCGCTATGCAGCTGGTCGATTATTCAGGACTGATGAGCATGCTCGGTATCTCTACGGAAGATATCACCTCTGCCGAAAGCAAGGATTCCACATACGGTACGCGCAAGCTCACCGATGAAGAGCGAGCGTATTATCAAGCCCAGGTAGACCAGATCAACGAAACGTTCATCCAAACCGTTGCCGATGGTCGTAATATGTCTGTCGACGCGGTGCGTGCTTTGGCTACGGGTCTCACGTTTACTGGGACTGATGCTGTGGAAAACGGTCTTGCCGATGAAATTGGCACGAAGGAAGACGCTATCGAATATGCAGCTGAGCTTGCGGGGCACGCGTCAGATTATGAAACGGTAAATCTCAGGCAGAATAGCTCGAATGATATTTCCACCCTGCTCGACCTGATATCTGAAAATAAGTCTATTTCCGCTGACCAGTTGGCTTCAGCGTTGAAGGAGTTGGAGAGCAATGGCTCCATCGCAAAATAAGAAAGAACGTATCGAATGGCCGAAGCGTGCCGTTGTAACGGCAGGAATGCCCTACGGTAACAAGTCTCTGCACTTTGGTCATGTGGGTGGCGTTTTCGTGCCCGCCGACTGCTATGCTCGCTTCCTCCGCGATCGCATCGGCTCTGAAAACGTGGTATTCGTCTCTGGCACCGATTGCTTTGGCTCTCCTATCGAAGAGGGATATCGCAAGGAAGTTGAGGCTGGTTCCTTCGAGGGAACCCTGGAGGATTACGTTCGCCGCAACCATGATCGCCAGAAGGCAACGCTCGATGCGTACGACATCAGCCTTGATGTATATGAGGGCAGCGGTCTCGGTCATTGCGGTGAGGTTCATCGCTCCATTTCCGCCGCTTTCGTACAGCGCCTCCATGAAAAAGGGTTCCTGCATTTAGAGAGTACCCTTCAGTTCTACGACGCCCAGGAAGGTATGTTCTTGAATGGCCGTCAGGTAGTGGGGCATTGTCCTGTTCAGGGTTGCAAAAGCGAAAAAGCCTATGCTGATGAATGCGATTTGGGTCATCAGTACGACCCGGTCGACCTCATCAATCCGATTTCATCGGTTTCGGGTACGGTGCCGGAAATGCGTGAGGTGCGCAATTGGTACTTTGATCTGCCCGGCTTGTCCAACGTGGTTCACGATTACGTTGATGCCCTGGAGGGTGATCCGTGCATTCGCCCCGTTGTCACTAAAACCATCAAGGAATTCCTGGTTCCGCCCATCATTTACATCAAGGTGGAACTATATGGCAAATACCAGGAAATTGCGGACAAATTGCCGAAGCATGTGTACCGCGACGCCGCCAAGGGCAAGCAGAGTTTCGAGATCGAATTCGAGAACGTTTACGATCGCGATAAAGCGCGTACCGTATTGGCCGATGCGAACATTCGCTTCCGCACCGGTAAGGCATTGGTGCCTTTCCGTATTTCCGGTAACGTCGAATGGGGCGTGCCCGTTCCTGAAATCGATGGGGTAGATGGTCTCACGGTATGGTGTTGGCCTGAAAGCCTTTGGGCACCGCTTTCCTTCACTATGGCGCGCAACGATGATCGTGGCCTTTCGCGCTCGGCATGGCGCTCTTTCTGGTGCAAAAAGGATGCAAAGGTATATCAGTTCATCGGCCAGGACAACTTGTACTTCTATGGCGTTGCCCAACCCGCATTGTTTGCCGCTCTGCAGGAAAAGCAGCCTGTGGTCGCCGATGCTCCCGAAGGTGAATTGCAGCAGACAAAGCTTATTGCCAACCATCACATTCTGTTTGGCGACAAGAAAGCCTCTTCTTCGGGCTCGGTGAAACCGCCCACGGCAGACGAGCTTTTGGAGCACTATACCTCTGAGCAGCTTCGCGCTCATTTCCTCGCGTTAGCGCTCGATCAGAAATCGGTAGGGTTTAAGCCGAAGATCTTCGACCCTGATCCTGAAAAGCGCAATGATCCACGTGTTGCCGATCCTGCTTTGAAGGAAGGCGCGCTTCTTACCAAGGTGTTTAACCGTTTGGCGCGTAGCTGCTTCTATGAGGCGGCAAAGAGCTTCGAGGGGTATATGCCTCTTGGGGCAGTGAGCACCGAGGTGCTTGCCAGGGTGAACAAAACCATGCACAAGTACGAAGAGCTGATGTATCACGTCGACCTTCATTCCGTCATGGCTTTGATGGATGAGTTCATTCGCTATGCCAATAAGTATTGGTCAAGTGGTATTCGCGAGGCGGAAGCCAATGGGGATGTTGATGCACGCCGTCAGGTATTGGTCGATTCGTTCTATCTGCTGCGTATCGCAACGTTGCTGATGCATCCGGTTGTCCCGCGTGGCACTGAGCGCATTTGCGATTATATGAATTTCGAGTTCGAAGATTTCTTCAGCTGGAATTACGATTTCGACAGCATGGAAGAGCTGTGCAACGCTATGGAGCTCGACGAACGTCGTCATCGCGTGCGTGATCTCCCTCCGCGTACCGATTTCTTCAAGTTCCATCCTAGCCAGATCAAAAAGAAATAGACCTCCGAAGAGCCTCGCAGCATACGCCGACCCTTCTTGTGCTCCTGGAATGAATAGCTGTCCCCAGGAGCAACGCAGTGGGTTCGGCTCAACATGCGGGTTCTTTTTGTTGTGTAGCCCTCTTATATTTGTGACCCCTCCCTCTTTTCGGTGGGGCGTTATGAAGGAACAGGGAAGAAAGCTTAACCACCTTGCGAAAGTGCGCTCCTGCGCTATACTAAATAGGCTTATCTCGCCTTGGTCGGAAACCAAGGCATAGTAAGGAGAACCAATGAAAAAAGATATCCATCCCGAGTACGTTGACTGCACGGTAACCTGCACCTGCGGCAACACCTTCCAGACTCGCTCCACGAAGTCGGAGATTCGCGTTGACATCTGCAACGCTTGCCATCCGTTCTTCACCGGTCAGCAGAAGCTGATCGACTCTGGCGGACGTGTACAGCGCTTCGCTAACAAGTTCGGTGCTGCTACTGAGGCTGTTGCTGCTCGCGAGGCTGCCAAGAAGGCAGAGCGTGCTGCTGCTATCGAGGCTGCCGAGGCTGCCAAGAAGGCAGAGCGTGAAGCTAAGGCTGCTGCTAAGGCTGCTCGTGCTGCTGAGTTCGCCAAGAAGGCTGAAGCAGAAGCTGCTAAGGCTGCTGCAGAGGCTGAGGCTGCTGCTGTTGTTGCAGAAGGCGAAGCAGAAGAGGCTGCTGAAGAAGCTGTTGCTGCTGAGGTTGCAGAGAACGCTGCTGAATAGCATTTAGTTTGTGTTCAGACGAAGGCGTCCGCATTGTGCGGGCGCCTTTTTCGTTTTAGGCCGTTAATTTGCAGGTTAGTGCTGTCCGCTCCTTTGCGGCATCTTCCAGGATGCCGTCCAACGTCGTCGCTCCGTGGCACCGTGCCTGGATCGTTGTGGACATTGCGGCTGAACTGTCTGCGACGGCGTACTGCGCGCACCGTTTCCTTCCCCCACGATGCTGCATCCAGGCTGCCTCGTGACGCTGCGGCTGGATCGCCTCCCATGGCGCCGCCTAAAAGGCACCCTGCCCATGACGTCGTCCGGAAGCCGTCCCAGGGGCTCAAAACAAAAAATCGGTTCAAATTGCAACTTTTTTGCGATTAGGGATTGTTGCGTGGTTTCAAATCGCGAGTCGGGGTGTGAAAACGCGGATAATTGGCCATAAAGCTGCCTATTTTCGCTTTACAGGGGCGGAAGGGAGTCCCTAATCGAAAAAAAGTTGCAAAGATGCGAGGATTTTTGTTTTTGCCCCCTCAAGGGCCATCTTTCCCTATTGTGCAACGGCTTGGCATCATCTTTGCTTTCTCGACGGTTGTGATGGTGTATGCCCGTAAGCTGGAATCGTTGCGGGAAAGCGCGGCGTGCACGGGCCCTCGGTTGCACTGTGTATAGTGCACATGTCTCATCTCCGTGGAAAGCGCAAGTGATGCGCGCGGGAACTGCTGCTTGCCCTTGCGTGCGACGGGCGTGCTCGCCCTTTGCAACCCATGGAGCATTGCGGACTTGCTTGCCCTTGCGCGCGACGGGCGTGCGGCTCTGCCCGACTTGCGACGGGAGTGCTGCTCCGCTTGGCTTATGACGGGTGTACGGCTACGTTTGGTTCGCAACGGGCGTATTGTGCCTTTTGCTGGCGCCAGGCTTTTGTTTGTTTTACTGCACTTGTGCGCAGGTGGGAAAAGGAATTGCAATGAACGATAGCGATAGAACGACTGCAGTGGATAATCACGATCCTTCTAACGGCGGGTCCTCGGATGAACCCGAATTCGTGGTTCCCGAAGTGTTGCCCGTTGACGAAGGGAACCCAAAGCGCAAGATAAAGGGCGCAGCGCAAGTAGCGGCGGGTGCTGCCTTGACTGCTGCAGGCGTTCCCATGCTTGTTCTGCCTGGTCCCGGCGCTGCGGCAATTGCGGGTGGTGCAGCCTTGATAAGCAAGGGTCAGCGTAATTATTCGGGTCGTGCGGCAACGCCTTTCGAGGAAAAGCTTGACGATGCCGCTGAAAAAGCTGCCGTTGCGGTTAAAGCTTCTGCTGAGAAAACGGCCCACAAGGCAGCTGAAGAAGCACCAAAAGTTGCGAAGAAGGTTGTTTGCGAAGCACCACTTGTTGCCGGGGCGGCAGCTCGGGCGGCGAAGCCCGTCGTCAAAGGCGTTGCCGGTGCGGCGGTTCAGGTGGCGAAGCCCGTTGCGAAAGGCGTTGCCGGAGCGGCGGTAGCTGCAGGCGGACAGTTGGCTCACAAGGGTCTAAAATACTTGGAAAACAAGAAAAGCGGCAAAAAATCAACACGTTAACCAGGTGTTTTCTTGTCGCTGCTCATAATAATTTGTATTCTATGATCACAACTTAGCAAGGGGAGGTTTGGGAGCTATGGATAAAACTGCATTTCGGTCGCTAACCTACGGCATGTACCTGGTTAGCTCCTTGAGGGATGGAAAACCAGTTGGCTGCGTGGCAAACACGTTCACGCAGGTTACGAGTAGCCCGGCTCAGGTGAGCGTTGCGCTGAACAAAGACAATTTCACCACGCAGGGCGTGCGCGAAACTGGTGCGCTCGAGGTGGTGGCGCTCGGTCAGTCCGCTTCGATGGAGCTTATCAGCGCTTTCGGGTTTCATTCAAGCGCCGATACCGATAAGTTCTCGGGCTTTGCCACCGAAACGTCCGCTCAGGGTATCCCTTATGTAGTGGAGCAGGTTTGTGCTCACTTTTCGGTAACGGTTGAACAGGAGATTGACCTGGGAACCCATGTGCTCTTTATCGGAAAAGTGGCAGATGCCGCATCTCTTGGAAGTGAGGAGCCCATGACGTACGCCTACTATCATCAGGTGAAAGGCGGCAAGACTCCACCGAAGGCACCGAGTTTCAACGAGGATGCTCCCGCAAAGAAAGAGGAATCGGATCCCGCGGCGGGTCGTACCTTCGCTTGGCGTTGCACGGTTTGCGGCCACATCGAATACGTTGACGAACTTCCGGAAGATTTTACCTGCCCGATATGCGGAGTGGGCAGAGACCTGTTTGAGCGTATAGAACTGTAGGTCTAATTCTGGCAAGTGAAAAGCGGCTGCGGTGCCTTCCAAAAGGGCGGGTGCTGCTACCGCAATGCGCCTCGGAAGAGCATTCTTCCGAGGCGCATTTTTTTTTGGCGCATCCTTCTGCCGCCTTTTAGCGTGTTCTTTCCGCGAACCGCTCTGTTTGGGGGCGGTTGGCTGGAGGTGGTTCGCTATGATGGCGCAAGAAGAGAAAGGACGAGCCCTATGAACGTAGAGCTTTTGCAATATCCCGAACACCCTGAACGCGCAGTGGCAACGGCGGCACGTCTTTGCTATGCCCCCGTTGGTGCAACCGAGCTCATGGAAACCATGCCGCCCGAGCGTGTGCAGAGTGTGCTTTCCACCATTATGAAATCGGGTCATTTTTCCACGCTGGAGCACGTGAGCTACACGTTCGCGGTAGACGGCGTATCTCGTGCGCTCACTCATCAGCTGGTTCGCCATCGTTTGGCCAGCTTCAACCAGCAGTCTCAACGTTATGTTAAGTTCGCAGGGGATGTTGAAGTGGTGAAGCCGCCTACGGTTGCCGCTCAAGAAGATACTTCTCGCATCTTCGATGAGGCAATCGATGCTGTCGTGGATGCGTATCATAAGCTGCTTGATGCGGGCGTTCCTGCCGAAGATGCCCGATACCTTCTTCCCAATGCTGCAGAAACGAAGATCGTCATTACCATGAATATCCGCGAGCTGCTTCATTTCCTGAGCTTGCGCTGCTGCAATCGTGCTCAATGGGAAATCCGCGAACTTGCCAACCGCATGCTTGAGCTTGTTCGTCCTACGGCACCCTACATCTTTATGGACGCCGGCGCCCCTTGCGTTCGCGGGGCTTGCCCTGAAGGTAAGATGACCTGCGGAAACCCCTATCCAAAAGTAGTAAGGGAGTAGCCTTTCTTCATGGGAAGCGATCTGAAACGAGCATTTACCGAAGATGGCCAGCGCCGTACCCATATTGGCGGGCAGGCACTTATCGAAGGCGTGATGATGCGTGGCAAGCTAAACTGGGCTGTTGCCGTGCGAGAGCCCGATGGCCATATGCACTCCGAGGAGCATCCTCTCTCGAAGAAGGGAAAGCGTGCTAAATGGCTTTCTTGGCCGCTGGTGCGTGGATGCGTGGCTTTGGTTGATTCTTTGGTGCTGGGATACAAGGCGCTCGAGATTGCCGCCAACCACGCGTTCGACGACGAAGGCGAACAGGCAGAAACGGTTGCCGAAGAAGTGGCGGCGGGCGGCTTGTGCATCGATGGCGAATTCGACAACCGAGTATGCGGTTTCGAGGACCAGAGCTCTATCGGCAATGCGGGCCCTCAAGAGCCAGACGGCTGTCATGACAGGGGAAATAGGTCGGAGCAAGAACCCCCGTTTTCCTGGAAGCACGATTTCGGACGTCCCGACACCATGATTGATGCCCTTGGCGCCCAGCGAACCCTTGAAGTGGTAACTGAGCCCGACCCCACTGGGCGAAACTCGGATGGCAGCCAAGGGGGGCCGTCTTACGCTTCCGAGGGTAAAGATGCTCCCGCACATGCTGCCAAAGAGGAAGAAGATCCGTTTTTCGGGAAAGCGGAAATGGCAATTTCCCTGGTTATGGGCTTGGTTCTAGGCGTGGGCCTGTTTATCTTCCTGCCGGCTTTGGCATCCAACGTGTTGGTTGGTGAATATGAAACCAACCCCTTCGCCTGGAACATCATCGATGGCGTGATGCGCGTGGTGATATTCGTCTTTTATGTATGGCTGATCGGTCGCATGAAGGACATCAAGCGTATGTTTTCCTATCATGGCGCTGAACACAAGACCATCCACTGTTATGAGCATGGGCTCGAGCTTACGCCGGAAAACGCGCGGAGCTTTCCGCGCCTGCATGTGCGGTGTGGCACGGCATTCTTGATCATGGTTATGATCATTGCCATTTTGGTATACACCATCATTCCGCTGAATTTGCTCATTGAAGGATGGGGAATCAGCGGCCCTGCCGCATTTGCCCTGCTTATAGTGGTGCGTATTGCTCTTATGCCTCTTATCGCAGGTATTTCATACGAAATTACCGTGAAGTGGGCGGGCAGCCATCCCGAAAACCCTTTGGTGCGCATCGTCTTGTGGCCAGGTATGCAGATGCAGCGCTTAACCACCAACGAACCCGACGATTCCATGCTGGAATGCGCCATTGAGGCTATGCGATTGGTACTGGAGCGTGAAAAGGCGGAGTCGGAAAGCGTGATAAGCTAGCCTTTCGCTCTGTTAACGGCTCTTTCGATGGGGCAATGCGGATCCGTTATTATGTTTTTCGCTCCGAGCTCCGCAATTCGGGTATGCTGATTCTTGCTACGCGCAGAGGGGCTCCAGGCGTGGCAAGCGCGGTGCTATTCTGCCGCATAGTTAAGGCTGTGCCCGGAAGGCATTGCCGAACAAAAGGAGCAAATCCCCGCACACGTTAATAAGAAAATCGGGGTTAAACCGTGTGAATGGTGGCTGGGCTTAAGGCTCGGCAGAAAAGGAGGAACCGCGTGAAACTGGTTGTTACCGAGAAGAACGACGCGGCTCAGAAGATCGCAGATTTGCTGGGCGCAACAAAGCCCAAAGCCGACAAGGTATATTCCACTTCCGTATATCGTTTTACCGTCGATGGCGAAGATTGGGTAACCATTGGCCTTCGTGGCCATATCTTGGAACCTGATTTTGCCACGGCGCTGGTGTATAAGAAGCGCGGTGGATGGCGCGGCGTTTCCGCCGATGGCGAAGTTATGGAAGCTGATATTCCCAAAGCGCTGCCCAGGCCGCCTTTCAAAAAGAAGAAGCCCTTCACCGAAGATGGTGTGGAGCTGAAGGCGTGGAAGATGGATGCGCTGCCTTATTTGGTGTATTCGCCCATCGAAAAGCGCCCCAAGGAAAAAGACATTATCCGTTCGCTGAAGAACTTGGCGAAGAAGGCCGATTCCATCATCATTGCAACCGACTTCGATCGTGAAGGCGAGCTTATCGGTTCGGATGCGCTTTCGTGCATTCAGGAAGTTAACGATACGGCCCCTGTTTCCCGTGCGCGCTATTCCGCATTTACCAAGGAAGAGATAACTCACGCATTCAGCAATTTGGTAACGCTCGATACCAACTTGGCTAGTGCGGGCGCTTCGCGCCAGGACATCGACCTTATTTGGGGTGCGGTGCTCACGCGCTACCTCACCTTGGTGAAGTTTGCCGGCTACGGCAACGTGCGTTCTTCTGGTCGTGTGCAAACGCCAACCTTGGCGCTTATCGTTGCTCGCGAGCGCGAACGCTTGGCGTTCGTTCCTGAAGATTATTGGGTAATCAAAGGCTCTTTCGACAAAGGTGAAAGCGCTTTCATCGCTCCTCATGCAACGGCCCGTTTCAAAGCTGAAGCGGAAGCCAATGCGGTAATGGCCCATGTCGAAGGCCAAACCTCGGCGCGTGTTGAATCCATCACGAAGCGTAAGCGCACTGTGGCACCTCCTGTGCCGTTCAACACCACAAGCCTTATGGCTGCGGCCTCTGCCGAGGGCCTTACCCCCGCGCGAACCATGCGTTTGGCGGAAAGCCTGTATATGGATGGCTATATCAGCTACCCCCGCGTAGACAACACGGTGTACCCTTCTTCGCTCGATTTGGCAGACACTGTGAAGAAAATCATGGGCAATCCCGCTTATACCCCTTATTGCAAGCAGCTGCTTTCGGGCGGTCCTTTGCATGCAACGCGCGGCAAGAAGGAAACCACCGACCATCCGCCCATTTATCCTACGGCCATGGCAACGCCCGATAACCTCCCCGCGGCGGAGTACAAACTCTACAACCTTATTGCTCGTAGGTTCCTGGCAACGCTCTCCGATGCGGCAATCGTGGAAGGCACGAAGGTCTCGCTTGTTGTGGGCGGCGAAGAGTTTGTGGCTAAGGGCGATGTTTTGGTGAAGCCGGGCTTCCGCGGCATCTATCCTTACGGCTTGAAGAAAGATGAGCAGCTGCCTGCGTTGGAAGAAGGTCAGGATATCGCCTTCAACGGTGCAACCTGCACGAAAGACCAAACGAAGCCCCCAGCTCGCTATTCGCAGGGTCGCTTGATTCAGGAGATGGAAAAGCTTGGCTTGGGTACGAAGTCTACTCGCCATTCCATTATCGAACGTCTGTATACGGTGAAATATGTGCAGAACGATCCTATCGAGCCTAGCCAGCTGGGTATGGCAGTGTGCGATGCTCTCGATAAGTTCGCGCCTCACATCACCCATCCCCAAATGACGGCAGAGCTTGAAGAGGAAATGGACAACATCGCCGAGGGTCAGAAAACAAAGACCGAGGTGGTAACCAATTCGCGCAATTTGCTTTCCGAGCAGCTGGCGAGCTTGCTCCCTCATTCCGAAGAAGTGAAGGATGCTCTGGCAGATGCTGTTGCCGCCGATGCTTACGTGGGTCCGTGCCCTAAGTGCGGCAAAGATCTGCAGCTGCGCTCTTCGCAGAAAACGCGTTCAATGTTCATCGGTTGTGCGGGCTGGCCCGATTGCGACGTCACCTATCCGCTGCCTAAGGGCAAGATCGAAGCTTTGGATGAGAAGTGCCCTGTTTGCGGTATGCCTCAGATCAAGGTCACGGCATTCCGCTCCAAGCCGCGCGTTTTGTGCATTGACCCAGAATGCGAAACAAACAAAGAGCCCGATTTGGAAGTGGGTATTTGCCCCACGTGCAAGGAAAAGGGCCTAGAGAAGAAGCTTATTGCGCGTAAGAATCCGCGTACGTTGAAGCGTTTCATCCGCTGCGAGAACTACGATGAATGCGAAACGGGCTATCCGCTTCCGCAGTATGGCAAGCTTACGGCAACGCAGGAAGTTTGCGAAAGCTGTGGTGCTCCCATGGTTATCGTCACCACGCAGCGTGGGCCTTGGAAGCTCTGCCCGAACTTCAATTGCCCCGCCAAGGAAGAGGCGGCAAAGAAGAAGGCCGAAAAAGCCGAGGCGAAGAAAGCTGCCAAGAAGCCTGCGGCAAAGAAGAAGACCGCAGCCAAGAAAACTACCGCAAAGAAAACGGCTGAAAAAAGCGAATAGTTTCTGAAAGCGCCCTCTTGTGGGCGCTTTCTTTATGCGCTTTCCCCTTTGAACGCTCGAGGGAGAAAGGTGAGCGCACGGCATGCAAGAGTAGCTTGTGTTTTTCCATAGGGGAAATAAAGAAAGAGTAAAATGAAACAATTACGTGCCGTGAGGGCACGTGGCGAATCCAAACCGTTCAGGAGGAATAATGAGCAAGGTCACTATCGTAGGTGCAGGCAATGTTGGCGCAACCGCTGCGCACATCATCGCTTCCAAGAATCTCGCCGACGTCGTTTTGGTGGACGTGGCAGAGGGTCTGCCCCAGGGCAAGGCACTTGATATGATGCACATGCGTTCGGTGGAAAAGTTCACCGTTAAGGTAACGGGCACCAACGATTATGCGGCAACCGCCGATTCCGACATCGTGGTAATCACCGCTGGCATCGCTCGCAAGCCTGGTATGACCCGTGAAGACTTGCTTGGCGTTAACTCCGGCATCATGTCTTCTGTCATCGAACAGGCAATGGCTGTTTCTCCGAACGCTATCTATATCTGCGTTACCAATCCGCTCGATGTTATGACCTACCTGGCTTTCAAGAAGTCCGGTCTGCCCTCCAATCGTCTTATGGGCATGGGCGGCGTGCTCGACTCTTCCCGTTTGTCTTTTGCGGTCTGCGAAAAGCTTGGCTGCGATCCTGCTGATGTTACCGCTTGGGCGCTTGGTGCTCATGGTGAGGGCATGGTTTGCTGGCCTCGCTTTACTACCGTCAAGGGCACTCCCATTACCGAGCTTATGAGCGAAGAGGACATCGCCGAGGTTACCAAGCGCTGCACCAAGGGTGGCGCCGAGGTTGTTTCCTTCCTGAAGACGGGCTCTGCCTACTACGCCCCGGGCGCTTCCATTGCCAAGATGGTTGAGGCTATCCTCACCGATTCCAAGGAAGTACTGAGCGTTTGTGCCTACATTGACGGTCAGTACGGTCTGAACGATCTGTACATGAACATCCCCGTCCGTTTGGGCAAGGGCGGCGTTGAGGAAATCGTCGAGTTCGATCTCACTCCCGAAGAGCTGGCTGCTCTGCAGGAATCTGCCGCCAGCGTTAAGAAGGGTCTCGAGAATCTTCCCGAGTAAACAATCGTTCTAAGGTGACTACATGCTAACGGTAACCCCTGGTGATATCGAGGCGGCGCTGCTGCCCCTTATCCCGCAGCTGGCAACGCGCGTTCCCGACGATATCTTGTCGGGCTTGGTTGCTGCCCGCGAAACCGAGACCGGTGCCCGTGCTCGCATCGTATTGGACCAACTGGTGCAAAACGCTTGCGTTGCCGCAGATGACTGCGTGCCTATCTGCCAAGACACGGGTACGGTATGGGTGTGCTTGGAGGCGGGCCCCGATGTGCTGGTTCCTGGCGATGTGTTCTCTCGCGTGAACGATGCTGTTGCGAAGTCCTACATCGATGCGCGTTTGCGTAAATCGGTGGTAAAAGATGCGCTGTTCGACCGCGCCAACACGCAAGACAACACGCCGGCATTCTGCGAGGTTCATTTTGTCGATGAGCCAGGGGTTTGCCGTTTACATGTGATGCTGAAAGGCGGCGGCTCCGACAATGCCAGCCGTGTGGTTATGCTCACGCCAAGCGCCGGCAAACAGGGCGTTATCGATACCGTGCTTGCCTGTGTACGTGAAAAGGCTGCAAACGCTTGCCCGCCTTTGGTGGTCGGTGTAGGCGTGGGTGCCACGTTTGACAAGGTTGGCGGGTTGGCCAAGCGCGCTTTGATGCGTCCGCTTGGCACCGTGAACCCCGATCCCGATGCTGCCGCATTTGAAGCGGAATTGCTTTCTGCGATCAACGCAACCGGAATCGGCGCGGGGGCATTGGGCGGCCGAACCACGGCATTGGGCGTGCGCGTTGCAACGGCGCCGTGCCACATCGCCGCGCTTCCCGTGGCGGTGAACATGAGTTGTTCAGCCACTCGTCGCGCTACGGTCGACGTCCCTACGCATATCGTCAGGGCATTTGACTCGGAAGGGGAGTAGCTATGCCAGCTGATCCAATACGCCTTACTCTTCCCTTGGATCCTGAAGAGGCAAAGGAATTGCGTGCCGGTCAAGCATGTTTGCTTTCCGGTCCGCTTTTCACGCTGCGCGATGTAGGCCACCAGCGTTTGCTTGCTGAAATGGGGGATGGCAAAGAGCTACCGTATGGCTTGACGGGCCAAACTATTTTCTATGCAGGTCCTACGCCTTCGGCGGCAGGCCGCCCGTTTGGCGCCATTGGCCCTACCACCGCTTCGCGAATGGACTTTGCGGCTCCTCATCTTATGGATTGCGGCCTTGCCGCAACGGTGGGCAAGGGGCATCGCTCTGAAGCGGTTCGTCAGGCCTGCATCGACAATGGCGCAGTGTACTTTGTGGCTGTTGGCGGCGCTGCTGCGTTTCTTGCGAAGTGCATAGAATCGTGTGAAACGTTAGCGTATGATGACTTGGGTACCGAGGCGTTGCGAAAGATTATCGTCTCTGATTTCCCCGTTTTCGTCGGTATCGACACGATGGGCGAAGACATTTACTCTCTCGACTGATAGGAATTAACGAGTGGCCACTGCGCAGGATACTACTGTCGGACCTGGAATTTTCATCACCTTTGAAGGTGGAGATGGCGCCGGCAAAACAACGCATATCACGTTTTTGGCTGAGCGCCTGCGCAAGATGGGCTATGAGGTTCTGTGCTTGCGCGAACCTGGTGGCACCGCCATTGGTGAAGCGCTGCGCTCGATTGTCCTTAATCCCGAGAATTCAGCCATGTCCGATCAGGCCGAGCTGCTCATTTACGAAGCTGCCCGTGCCCAAATCGTGAAAGAGACCATCATCCCAGCGCTTGCGCGAGGGGCGGTTGTTCTGCTTGACAGATTCTATGATTCCACGGTTGCCTATCAGGCGTATGGCCGAGGTCTTCCTGTGTCGTTCGTGCATCAGGCCAATGTGTTTGCCTGCCAAGGGGTACATCCCTGCCGCACCATCCTGCTTACCACAGAAGCCCCCGCCGAAGAAGGGCTCGAACGAGCCACCCATCATGGTGATGCAGACAGGCTTGAGCAGGCAGGAGCCGATTTCCATGCGCGTGTGAATAGCGCATTCATGCGCATCGCGGCAGAAAACCCCCAACGCATTCGCGTCGTTTCCTCCGCGGGCTCCAAGGACGAAACGGCTCGAACCATCTTCAGGGAGCTTTCCGATATATTCAGCTGGGATGCTTCCAGCCCTGTGTGGCAGCCCGGTTTCTTCGAAGCCATCCTTGAGCGCAATACCGACAAAAAAGCCCAGATCAACTTAGGTGAGTAGCGCGGTGGCTGATGTCTTCGACGGAGTGCTCGGCCAGCCTCGCGTGCGCGAGTTTCTTCGTGCGACGATAGCTTCGGGTCGCGTAAGCCATGCTTACTTGCTTACTGGCCCAGCCGGCTCCAACAAAACATCTGCGGCATATGCCTTCGCTCAGGCCATCCTGTGTGAAAAGAATGGCTGCGGTGAATGCGACGACTGTGCCCGCGTGTTGCGTCGCCGCCATCCTGATGTGCATTATTATGCCCCCGAAGGCGCTCAGGGCTATCTTGTTGAGCAAATCAGGGAAATCGTTTCCGCTGTCTCGCTTGCCCCCATTCGCGCAAAGAGCAAGGTGTATATACTCGATCGCGTCGATCTTTTGGGTACTCAGGCGGCAAATGCTTTCTTGAAGACCCTGGAAGAGCCGGTGCCTGGTGTGGTCTTCATTCTTTTGGGCCGTACCCGCGAAGGCGTGCTCCCCACTATAGTTTCCCGCTGTCAGGTGGTTCCGTTTCGCCATATTCCTGCTCAAGAGGCGGCGGGAATTCTTTCCCAAAAGGTTGGGGTAACTCCCGAGCGAGCCCGTATGGCCATCGAGGCGTGCGATGGCTCTATCACGCAGGCTATTTCATTTGCCAAAAGTAGCGAGCGTACCGAATTTCGCGCTCGCGTGATGGAGGTTTTGGCTGGCTTGGCGGTTGCTGATGCCCGCGATGTGCTGGAGTATGCCGCCGAGCTCATTGAACGCGCAAAGGCCCCGCTTGATAACGTGCGAACCGAGCAGAGCGAGGAATTGGCGGAGTCCGCAGATTTCCTTACGAAAACAGCCATACGCCAAATTGAACTGCGCCATAAACGCGCTCTTACCCAGGCAACGCGCACTTCGCTCAAACAGATGACGGCGATTATCCGCTCGTGGTTGCGCGATGTCCTTATGGTAGTTTCGGGTACTCCCGAGCTGATGGTGAACATCGACCAGCGTTCTGCCGTAGAAGCGGCTGCAGCTCGGGTAAACGTTGAGGGTCTGATGCGTGCATTGCGCGAAGCATATAAGACCGACGAGGCGCTTAGTTATAATGTTTCTCCAGAAACGTGCTTGGACACGCTTCTGTTCACGATAAGAGAGGTTCTACATGGTTCGGGTAACACCTATTAAGATGCAGGCGGGAACCAAGGTTCTTTGGTTCGACCCGGGCGACATAGACGTTAAAGCCAACGACCACGTAATCGTTAAAACGGAGCGCGGAACCGAATTCGGTACGGCAACGGCCGATATCATGGAGGTAAGCGATGAGCTTATCGCCGATTTAAAGTCACCGTTGAAGCCGGTTATTCGCATTGCGACCGAGGAAGACGTCCAGCGAGCAGACGAATTGGCCCAGCAGGGCGAAGAGGCGCTGGTTGTGTTCAAGGAATTTGCTGAAGATGCAAGCGACCAAATGCGCCCCGTTATGGTGGAGTTCCTGTTCGACGGCGACAAGGCAGTTTTCTATTTTGAGGCTGAGGAGCGCGTAGATTTTCGCGACCTGGTGCGAAAATTGGCCGGTCATTTCCATGTGCGTGTAGACATGCGCCAGATTGGCGTGCGCGATGGGGCTCGTTTGGTGGGCGGCTTGGGCCATTGTGGCCAGGAGCTTTGCTGCAAGCGTTTGGGCGGAGAATTTTCTCCTGTTTCCATTCGTATGGCCAAGGAACAGAATCTGTCGCTCAACCCTCAGAAGATATCGGGGTGCTGCGGCAGGCTCATGTGCTGCCTGCGCTATGAATACGAAACCTATAAAGAGGTTAATTCCCGCGCTCCCAAGCATGGCGCAAAGGTCGAGGTGCCTGGTGGCGTTGCCCGCGTAACCGAAATCAACGTTCCACTGGAACGTGTCACCCTTCAGCTTGAAGACGGCAAGTCCATTAAAGTTCCTCTTGCCGAAATGGAATATAACGGCGAAGGAAAGCGTCCCACCGGTGTATCCGAGGAAGTGTTCGAGAAGTACGCTTCTCCCGATCCCCTCGATGTGTTTGGCACCACTGCCTTTGAAGTTACCTCGTTTAGCGGCAATGAAAAACTCGCCGATAACGAATCGCGTAAATCCCGTAAGAGCGAGCGCGAAAAGGAAGACGCCCATCGCAAGCCCCGCCGCCGCCGTAGCCGCAGTGGCTCATCGAGCGCTGAAGGCCAGTCTGTCAGCAAGGGCGAAGCCTCGCAGGAACAGAAAAAGCCCGCCTCCCAGAAAAAGAGCGAGGGCCAATCACGTCGTTCGCGCCGTGGTTCAGGCAAGGGAAGCAAGCCTCAGCAGCAGGGCAAGCAAGGTCAGCAGAACCAACGCAGTGATGAGCGCAAGAAAAACAATTCCGACCAGGGTGCAAAGCGTCCCGGCCGTAAATCTTCGGGCGTGCGCAATGCGCCTCGAAAGCAACAAGGGGAGCATACGGCCAACGGTTCGAACGCCGGCAAGCAGGGTGAAGTAGCCCATCGCAAGCCCCGCCGCCGTCGTCGTAAGGCTCAGGGGGAAGGCAGCACGAATGAACAACAATGATGACTATGCTCTTTTAACGGACCTGTATCAGATAACCATGGCCCAGGGCTACTGGGCTTGCGGAAAGCTTGAAGAAGAGGGATGCTTCCATATCTTCTTCCGTGAACCGCCGTTTAAGGGCGGATACGCTATCGCCAGCGGCATGGATCACATCGCCGAAGTGGTGGAAAACTTCTCGTTTTCCGATGAAAGCGTAGAGTATCTTGCTTCTATCGACGCACCAGGTGGCGGTAAGCTATTCAATCCTGATTTTCTTGAGTATCTGCGCACGCTTGAGCTGACTGTCGAGATCGATGCCGTACGTGAAGGCACGGTGGTGTTCCCGAATGATCCTATCGTTCGCGTAACTGGCCCCATTGTTCAGTGCCAACTTCTCGAAACGCAGCTTCTGAACTGCGTGAATTTTGAAACGCTTGCTGCGACTAAGGCAGCGCGCGTTTGCCTCGCCGCTGAAACCCCTGTGGCAGAATTCGGTTTACGTCGAGCCCAGGGCGAATCGGGCGGCATGCGCGCTTCCCGTGCATGCATTGTGGGCGGCTGCGCTTCTACTTCCAACGTGCTTGCCGGTCGTGAGTATGGTTTGCCGGTTTCCGGCACCCATGCGCATGCGTGGGTTATGGCGTTCGACGACGAGCTCGAGGCATTTCGTGCATATGCCAAAGAATTTCCCACGAACTGCGTATTGCTTGTAGACACCTACGATGTAACCCAAGGCATGAAAAATGCCATTACCGTAGGCCTTGAAATGAAGGCGCGTGGCGAGCACCTGGCGGGCATCCGCATCGACTCGGGCGATTTGGCATGGAATGCCAAGCAGGCTCGCGCCATGCTCGATGAGGCTGGGCTTACCGATACCGGCGTGGTTCTTTCGAATGATTTGGATGAATTCGCCATCAAATCCATCCGCGATTCGGGCGCCAAGGTTGCTTCCTGGGGCGTGGGCACCAAACTGGTTACCGCTTATGATCAGCCAGCGCTTGGCGGCGTGTATAAGTTGGCCGCAAAGCGCATGAAGGGCGGAGAATGGAGGCCCTGCGTTAAGGTTACTGGGCAAAGTTCCAAGCAGACAGTTCCCGGAATCCTTGATGTTCGTCGCTATTTCCACGAATCGGGAACTATTGCGGGAGACATGGTTTTTGATGTTCTGTATCCTGTTTCGAGCGAACGCATCGTTGATCCTGCAAATGAGTTGCGCCAAAAAGATCTTTCCGGTCTTCGTTACGAAACGCTCCTTGAGCCGCTTGCCCGTGCGGGCAAGGTTGTGCTCGATGCTGAGGCGCGTGACGCTTTGGTTGCGCGAGATCGTTGTCGGGAGCAGCTTGCTTTGCTCGATGAGAGCCAGAAGCGCATTGTCAACCCGCACTCGTATCCAGTCGGTCTGGAATACTCTCTGTTCTATCGCCGACGTGATTTGGTCTCGCGCCTTTTGGGACTTTCGTAGAATCCCAAGCGCGTTTGATGTTGTTTCGTCCTGCAGATTGTCTGTTGCTAGGGCGATCCGGAAATAGTCAGCAGGTTCTTAGCCTAGCTGTGGTAAGGCGGCTGCGCTTTGGCGCGCCGCCTTTGCGAAAGGAGCCATGCCGAATGATCAAAGTCGTTACCGACTCCGTAGCCTCGTTGCCAAAGGAGTTGATTGAAAAAGAGAACATCGAAGTTGTGTCCTTGTTCTTGAACGAAAACGGGCACGAGCATGTTGATGCCACGATGGATCTCGATGATTTCTATGCGCGCATCTACGACATGGCAGATAACCCTCCAACTTCAAGCCAGCCTTCGCAGAGTGTGCTTGAGGAACTGTTTGAATCGTTTGCGAAGGCGGGTCATGAGGTCCTGGGCATTTGGATATCTACGGGTCTTTCCGGTGCCTTCGATGGCGTATTGCGTGCTGCTCGCTCCGTGGAGTCGCGCAATATTAACTTCAAGTATTGCATGATCGATTCATCGTCCTGTGGCTTCGACGAGGCATTTCCCGTTTTGGAAGGCGCTCGTGCGGTGAAAGAGGGCAAGACGTTGGCCGAGGCCGCTCAGACGGTTCTTGAGGCTATTAAGAGCACACGTTTCCTTTTCACACCCGAATCGCTTACCTTCTTGAAGAAAGGCGGCCGTATTGGCGGTGCGGCGGCACTTTTGGGCAATCTCATCAAGTTGGCGCCTGTTTTGACGGTGGTCGACGGTACGCCCGAGCCTATGGCGAAGGTCCGAACCCGCAAGAAGGCCCTTATCAAGATCCAGGAAATCTTGGAGCACGATATTGAAACCTGCGGTGGTTTGAAGGATTTGGTGGTGCATTACATCGGAGATAAAACCCCTGCCGTAGAGTGGGCGAAGGAATTCTTCGAACCCTTTCTTAAACGGAAAGTTCGCGTGATTCCTGTAAGTCCGGTTGTTGGGTTGCATGTGGGTCCTGCCGTGGGTATTTCGTATATATGCAACAAGCCCCTTGAAGGCAAGATCACGGGCGATTTGAGCAGCCTTGCTGTGGCCAACTAGTGAAACCCCCGTTGTGAGAGGCAACCGTAATGGATATTAAATGCAACTTAATCATCGATTCATGCTGCGATTTGCCCTACGAGGTGGTAGACCGTGATGGTGTGTATCTGCTCAAATTCCCCTATATCGATGATGAGGGCGAACATCTCGATGATCTGTATCGCTCGCGCACAGCGCATGAATTCTACGAATCGATGCGCAATGGCTCGGAGCCTCATACTGCCCAAATCCCCATGCCCGCACTCCGAGAAGCTTTCGAATGGGCTCACGATCAGGGAAAACCTGCCGTGTATTTGAGCTTTTCAAGCGGCCTTTCGGGAACCTTCGACACGGCATGCGTTTTCCTCGATCGGGTAAAGCAAGAAATTCCAGACTTGGATGTCCGTATGGTGGATACCAAGCTGGCGTCGATTGCCGAGGCGTTCTTGGTGTATGAGGCATTGCGTCAGCGCGAAAAGGGGCTAACCGCTGATGAGATGGTGGCGTGGGCCGAAGAGGCGCGTTATTTCGTGGATCGCCAGTTCATGGTGGATGATTTGGAAGCGCTGCGACGTGGCGGCCGCATTCCTTCATCGGTTGCCTATGCCGGCTCCAAACTTGACGTGAAGCCCCTTTTGGGAATCGATGCTGATGGAAAGCTGGCGCTTACGGGAGTTGCCCGTGGGCGTAAAAAGGGCATTCGAGCATTGCATGAATACTATATGAAACGACGTAGTTCCGATGCTCCAGGTCAGAACGTGGTTATAGGTAATGCCGACTGCCCCAAAGACGCTGAGCGTTTGATGGGCCTTCTTTCCAAAGACGACGACTCGGTCATGTTTCTGGAAACAAGCATTGGACCGGTTATCGGTAGTCATGTAGGCCCTGGAATGATTGCCATTGTGTTCTGGGGGCAAGATTGCCGTGCTGATATCTCTATGGCCGATCGCATTGCGAACAAGGTCCGCGGAAAGAAGCAGTAGCTATCCGAGCCCGCTCTTTTGAAATCTCTACGCATCGTTTGCGGGCTGTTTGCGGGATGCGTGTTCCCGAATTGCCGAATGGGCTATTCGATAACTTGGAAAGGATGTGCATATGGGCACTCAGGATCTGACATTTGCATTTGCCGGCGACGAGCGCGTGGGCGCTGGCGTAAGCGGCTTGCTTGAAGCGGCGGGTTATCCGGCAACCGATATCTCCAATGCCGATGTAGTGTTTACGTACTGCACCAATACTTCCGCCTTGGAAGATCTGTACTACGATACGGAGGGCTTGCTTCGCGGCTCTAAGGAAGGCGCTATTTTGGTCGACCTGAGCCCTTCTACCGTCTCGTTTGCCTGCGAGCTTGATGCCGTTGCCTGCGTGAACGGCCATGCGGCTATCGATGCTCCCTTGGTGGTAAGCGACATGGTGTGCGAAGAGGCGTTCGTTAGTCGTGAAAACCTGGGTATTGTTGCTGGCTGCCGCGAAGACGCTGACTACAAAACAGCAAAGCCCCTGCTTGATGCTATCGCTCATCGCGTAATGTGGATGGGCCATGCGGGAGCTGGCCAGAAGGCCAAGGTTGCCCTCACGCTGCAGCGTTGCGCAACCTTGGTTGGTGCGGTCGAGGCGCAGGTCGCTCTTGCAAACGTTGGCAGTGATGTAAACGTGATGGTGGAGGACGTTATCGACTTCATGCATGACATGAATAGCATTTCGCCCGCCCAGGAAGCTTTCGCTCAGGCTTTGCTCGATGAAGAGTATGATGCTTCGTTCACTATTGAGCATCTGATGGGGGAAGCAACGGCTGCCCTTGCTTCCTTGGAAGATGAGGAAATGGTCCTTCCTCAGGCAGAAGCGTGCTACCGCCTTATGGAGCTGCTTGCTTTGGTGGGCGGCATCGACTTGAGCCCTGCTGGCTTGAAGCTGGTATTTGCCGACGAGGAAACCACTAATCGCTACGGACTTGATTGGTCTCGCGCCGAAGGCGCCTTCGAGGGCTGCGATTGCGGCTGCGAAGAAGACGAAGGCCGTGAGTGCGAATGCGGCCATGATCCCCACGAGGAACATGAATGCTGCGGCAAGCATCATCACTAATGCGGCGAACTTGTGGGCGAATCGGTGAACAACGATTTTGAATCAAGGGGATCCCGTGCGGGATCCCCTTATTCTGCATGCGGTTTGTGTCCTCGCCAATGTGGCGTGAACCGCGAAGAAGGGGAGCGCGGTGTTTGCGGGGCGTCGGATGTGTTGCGCCTGGGACGTGCTGCTTTGCATTGGTGGGAAGAACCTTGCTTGGTGGGCGACAAAGGCAGCGGTGCCGTGTTCTTCTCGCATTGCCCCTTGCAATGTGTGTACTGCCAAAACAAGGAATTGGTGTCTGGCTCTGGAATCCAGATAAGCCTGCGGCAGTTTAAAAAGGTGCTGCTCCGTTTGCAGAACGAAGAGCATGCGGCGAACATCAACTTGGTTACGCCAACGCACTATGCGCCCAGCATCGCTGTCGCCTTGAATGAGCTGAGGGATTCGGGGGCACTGAACATCCCTGTGGTGTACAACACCTCAAGCTTCGATTCGCTGGAGGCTCTGCGCCTTATGGAGGGTGCAGTGGATGTGTATCTTGCCGATTTCAAATATGCATCTGCGCTTGAGGCGGGGAAGCTTTCCCACGCTTCCCGTTATCCCGAAATAGCGTTGGCTGCTATCGAGGAAATGGTCGCTCAAGTTCCTGTGTGGGAAGAAGACGATGAGGGACTGCTGCTTAAGGGTGTCATTGTCCGCCATTTGGTTCTTCCCGGCAGGGTTGAGGAATCGAAGCGCGCGCTTGCTGTGTTGTATGAGCGTTTTGGCGACAATGTTCGATTGAGCATCATGAGCCAGTACACACCTTTAGCTTCAGGGCTTGAGCGTTACGGTCTCGCTGGTCGGGTGACCGAAGAGGAATACGAAGAGGTGCTTGATTACGCGGATTCGCTTGGAATAGAAGACTACTTCTGGCAGCAGGGCGATGCTGCCCAGGAGAGCTTCGTTCCCGATTTCAATGGTGAAGGTGTGCGGTAGCTGCTCTTTGCGTTTGCCGCTCCAAACAACCTCTCAACCTATTTGGTGCGTTTTCCGTGATGATGGCTTAACTTATGGCATAATTGGCAAACGGTTTGCCGGCATGGCGCAACGGTAGCGCAACTGATTTGTAATCAGTGGGTTGCGGGTTCGATTCCTGTTGCCGGCACCACTGAAACCCCAGGCCACCGCGTATTTTCGTTGGTGGCCTTTTCCTTTTTGTTTCCCCTCTTGTTCGCTTTCCGCGTGAATTCCGCGTGAGTTTGCCTAGACTGCCACCGATTCGCTTTCCATGATCGCCCCGATAACCTGAGCGGCGACGGCATCGTTACCCGGTATGGCGTGGGCGTAAACGTCCAGCGTCATTGCCGCGCTGGAGTGCCCTAGGCGCTCCGAGACCGTCTTAACGTCAACGCCGTTTGCGAGCAATTGGGTTGCGTGGGTGTGGCGCAGCTGGTGGAACCCGAACGGCCCGAAGCCGTGCTCCTTTCCCCATGCGGTACGCCATTTCTCGAAATTGGCGCGGCTCACGTACTTGCCGATGTCAGAGCATAGAACGGGGGTTTCGCCTTCCTGCGGTATCCCCAGCGTGTTCAGGGCCGCGCCCTGCTTCGCCTTCCATTCCGCGAGCGTGCTCGCCGTTGCATCGGAAACGCCAACGGTTCGGCTCTTCTTGGTCTTCGGCTTGCCTATGCTGCCATCGATTGAAAGGCTCTGCCTTATCGATACCGCGTTGAAATCCTCCGCCACGTCCGACCACCGAAGCCCGAAAACCTCGCCAGCCCTCGCGCCCGTTGCGGCCCCAACGAGCAGCGCAATCGTGAAGCTTATGGACGATAGGCCGCGAACCTCCGCCCTGCCGTAGCGCTTGCCCAGCTTGTGCATCCTCTGCTCCTTCGCCGCAAGCTCCGAGTACAGCGCCCGAAGCTCGGACTGCGCGCACTTCGTGAGCCTTGCCAGCTCTTCGCCGCTGAAGAATTTCATTTCCTCGGTATCCACCTTCGGTGCCCTCACCCTGTCGAACGGGTTTCGCATGACCAGATCGGCGTTCACCGCGTCCTTGAAAACCTGCTTCCCCTTCTGGTGAACGCGCTTCATGGTCGTTCCCGAGAGGCTATCGCCCTTTCTGCCCTTGCGGCTTGCCTTGATTTCCGTGAGGGCATCTTCGACCATCTGCGCGCTCACCTTCGCAAGGGGCACGTTCCCGAACTGCCCGCAGAACATGGACAGCAGCTGCCTATCCGCTTCAAGCGTCCTTTTGCTCACCGTGCCGTTCCTCTCGCGGTTCGCCACCCATTGGGCCGCGTACTCCGCGAACGTGGTTCGCTCGCCGTCCATGCTGGTTCCGCCGTTTATCCTTGCCGCTATGCGCGCCGCCTCCTTCTGGGCATCGGTCTTCGTGCCCTGGGCGCTGAACGTCTTGCAAACCCGCTTGCCCGAATCGTCCGTGTAATCGAACTTGATCCGCCAGCGCTTCGGGCTGTAGCTCTTTCCCTTGCGCAAGCGCTCGGAAACGTGCGGGGTAACGTACCGCATCGCTCTTTCTCCTTTCCCTTCCTGGCATGCATTCTCGCTCGCCCTCGTTGGCATCGGTACCCAAGCCTCACCTATAGCTGGGTTTCGTTATAGGCTGCCCCTATAACCACAAAAACGCGTTTCTGCCCATTTTTTAGGGGCTTCGTTTGGTTTCGGCGGCTTCCGTGCCTCCGAACCGCGCTCATTCGGCCTCGCGCTTGCCCTTAACGGGGTTCGTTCCGTTGGCCTCCCTGCACCTCTGCAAACGCTTCCTAGCCACGTTGTAAGCCCTCGTGAGCTCCTTCGCCTCCCAATCCTCCAAGGCTGCCGCGTACGCCGCCCTGGCGGCCTTCTGCTCCTTCAGCGGGGCATCTTTCGGCACCGTTGGGGGCTTCGGCCTCTGGCTCATGGGCTTCTTTGCCGTGCTCCTGTCGGAAGAGCTGCCGTTGAAGACGCTGCGGATACGCTCGCGAGCCTGGCGCGTGCCCGATTCCTCCGCTATGGCCCTCTCTGCGGCATCGAGCTTCGAGCGAATGGTGCAGGGGCGGCAAACACCTTGCTCCGACACCGCCGTTCGGTACGCGCCGCAAACGCTGCACCTGCGCAGCTCCGGTGCAAGCAGCGTGCCGCCGATTCCCAGGGTTTCCAGCAGGGTTTCGACCTCCGCAACGTCATGGCCCGTAACGGCGGCTATGGTGAAGGTGCTCTCGAAGCCCGCCTGTTTCATGGCGTACAGCACCTCTTCGGTTTCCCATTCCCTCATAGGCTCGCCAGCTTCCCGTATGCCGCTTCGTTTGTGCTGTCGTAACCGCAATAAGAGCATTGAACCGTTATGCCGTCCGCTGCCGCTGGTTGGTCGCATATCGGGCACGGAACAACGCTTGCGGTTGCCCCCGCGGGCTCTCTTCCTACCTGGGGGCGCTCGCGGCTCGCCTCTTCCTGGGATGGTCTGGCGGTGTTGCTTTCCTTTTCTTTTGTTTTGTTGCTTTTGTTAGATTGGGACTTACCAGTAAGTAACTGGTTAGTAACTGGTCGCTTACTGGTTACTAACTGGTTAGTAACCAACTGCCTGTCTCTTCGAAACGCCTGCTCAATGCCCTTAACCTCGCCGTCATGGCCCGAAAACTCCATGCCCTCGCATTCCTCCCTCGTGCTGTACGCCCTGGATTCGTTCACCGTGCAAACCTGCGCCTTCAGCGCGTCCATCTGGCGGCTCTGGGAAGTCTTCGACCCCTTGAAGTTGTTGTGCTCCCACCAATGCCTAACGACTTTCATAGGTGAGCCGCTTTCGGTTGCTAGCGGGATGATGAACCCCGATTCCTCAAGCTCCGACAGGGCCGCGTGGCCGAACCCGCACCCGCGCATCAGCATAGCGGCGCTGGTGACAACGCCGTATCCGTCCGCCTCCAGGTTCAGCTGGAAGTAGAGCGCCTGGGATTCGTGGGATAGCGAGAGAAACGCGTCAGAGCGCACAACGTCCGAGCTTATGCACGTCTTCGTTCTTCCCATGCCTACACCTCGCCATCTGAAAGGGATTTGCGCGTCTCGAACGCGCCTTCAAGCTCTGGGTAGTCGCGCATCAGCATGCGCGCAAGCGCTGGCGACATGGTGTTGTGAATCTTGAACGGGATTTCTGGCCTTCGGTGCGCGCTGGGGTAGTCCATCACCCGAACCTTCTCTATCGCGTACCTCATGGAGCATCGGATGCTGCGCCGCCTCAAGTCCAGGCACGTTTCCGCCAGCAGCCTGTAAGCGTCTGGGTGCTCTTCCTTCCACCGCTGCGCCGCCAGGGCCGCGTTCTGCGCCGTTATGGGCATGTGCGCGGGCTCTTCGCCGTTTCCTGCGCCGTGTGCCGTAGGCTCGCCGTTGGCTCCCTCTGGGGCCGTTTCCCGCCCTTGCGCGGCGCTTGCCCGACAGCTCGCCGCCGCGCTGGGGCGCATCCCCTGGCTCCCGCTACTCATTGCTGCCGCCTTCGAACAGGGCCATTACGTCAGAGCCCTTCACGTACCATTTGCGGCCTATCTTCACGGCTGGTATATCGCCGTTCCGCATCATCCTGCGGGCGGTTTGCTCCGAGACGTTCAGCAGGGCGCATATCGCCTCCGTGTCCATCAGGACGGGGACGGCCTGGCTCTTGCCGGCTGTGGGGATCGGGATGATTGCGGGCTGTGTGCAACTGCTCATTTTTGTTGCTCCTATCTGTAGTTGTCGTTAATTGCGGCTAGATAGTTGCTCCCGTGTCACAAAAACGGGCATCGGCGTTTTTCTTGCCTCTGCCCTGTGCTACCCGCTGCCGTGTTTCCCGTTTGATCCCCGCCCCCTGGGGCCGTTCAGCGCGGGCGGTTCCTTATGGCTTTCTCGGAATACTGCCCAGATTGCAGGGAATAAGACCGAATCAGGGCATCAGCGGCCCGCTGTGATTGCATTCGTCATTTCCTTTTCCCTTCTGACCAGGGTTTTCCCCATCTATTTTTTGCTTCATAAAATCTTCACGCGCCCTTTGGAGACGCTTGCGAGCTGTTGCGTAGCGGCGTGGAATCCGAAGAGAGGGCCGCATAAACCAAAGGTTTCAACCATCGGGGCGGGAGTCTTGTTTTACGGATAGCTTGTTGATAGCTAAAGAAATGTAGCTCTGACCTGGGTTTTACTCACTTGTTTTTGTGTTCATGGAATCTTCACGCGCCAGCCGCGGCAATCGGTCTGAACAATCAAGGGGAAGGTAAAACGTCCTGCCCTTAGTCTGGGTGCATCGATGGGGGGGGTAGTGAAACGCGACCCCCTATAGCCTGGCTGTATCGATGGGGTAGCGAAATGTGACCCCATGGGCTGGGTTCGGCAAGGGGGGCTCCGTTTTGGAGCCCCCCCCTTGCCGTGGGCTTCCGCTGGTGCAATCCCGATAACGATTCGTTACCGAGTTCATGTGATCCAAGGGGTGTCCGTTTCGGTCACCCCTTGCGCGTTGCTGGCGGATTCATGGCGCGTTTTCCTGGTGCGCCCTGCGGTTTCAAGGACGGTCTGTTTTGGACCGCCCTTTGCTGGCGGGCTGGCTCCAGGCAAAAGAAAACCCCGCCGAAGCGGGGTTTCGTTACCAGTCGAATATTACTCCATCGTACGGTGTTTTTCCCATTGCCGCCAGTTCATCATCGACCATCTTCTTGTATTCGGCGTAACTTTCACGGGCTTTCTCTGGGGCCTCGTCCGTCAGCTCGGCTTCGTAAGTGTTCTCAACGGTGCGGTACCATTTGGGGCTCTTTCTCCAGTAGAAGAATCGGTCATGTTGTTTCCTGGTCATCAAGGTAACCCCTCCTTTTCTTCGCGCCACTTGTCGTAATACTCGGAATCTCCGAACCACCTGCGCGCGGCTTCCTCTTCCGTGCAACCGTGCTTTCGCATGCCCATGTCAACGAGCCGCACGAGGCTCACTTCAACCTGGATAGGCGTTGCCGTGTACGCGCGCCTGGTTTCCTCTTCCATGCCTGGCCCCCTTTCCCTCGTTTCGATTCTATCGCGTGATAGGGGGTAACGTCCCGTTACCCCCTTCGGACGGCATAAGGGGATAACGGGACTCCCTTTCGGCTCGGCTGATAGGGGGGGGTGTTTTGCCACCCCCCTATTTCCCTGCGTGCTTCATGGGGTAACGAAACGTTCCCCCATCGTTTGGCCTTGGGCGCATGGGGTGGTGTCCCCTGACGACCTAAATTCAATTTAGTCCGTTCCGTTTGGCCTTGGGTACATGGGGTGGCGTTTCGCCACCCCATCGGTTCCGCTAGCCTGCCTTCGAAGCCCTGCGGGCGCTCATTGCCGCCGCCTCGCTGGCCTTGCGCAGCTCGATCGCCATCTGCTCCGACATGTCAACGAGCGTCAGCGCCCTGTAGCGCGTGCGGCCTTCCGCCCCATCCGTTGAAAGCTCCGCTATCAAGTCGCTTGCGCTTGCCAGCAGCACCGCCATCTGGTCGGCTGCGAGGGTTGCGGCTTCAAGGGCATCTGCTGCGCTTTTCGCGGTGGTCTTTGCTTCCATGTTCGTTGCTCCTTTTCGTGCTTTTCCGCCGCCCGAAAATCCGCGTGAATTCCGCGGGAGTTCCGCGTGAGTTTGCTTGTTTCTAGTTGTCTCTAGGTATCGCTAAACGACCTTGTTTATATACGTAAACAACCCTAAAAACACCTAATGACCTGGGCTTTCAAAAATTTGTAATCAGTGGGTTGCGGGTTCGATTCCTGTTGCCGGCACCATTAAAAGTACAGGCCACCGAGGGTTTCCCTCGGTGGCCTTTTACTTTTAAGCCAATTTTGCTCTGTGGGTGCTATGTGGATGCTAGGTGGCAGGCGTCCCGGATGGGCGGGACCCAGATGGATGGCAGCTCCCCTTAGCTTCGCGCTTGGCCTCTGGATGGCAGCCCCCTTTGGCTTCGCGTTTAGCCTCCACTCGGCATTTGTTGGATAGTTTTCGCGGATCTGCTTTGTCTCGGTGGTTTGCCCGTTGCAAAAACAAAAATTCGGATATTTTTGCAACTTTTTTTCGATTGGGGACTCTCTTTTGTTCCCGTAAAGCGGAAACGAGTCGTCACACGACTGATTACCTGCGCTTTTACGCCGATATTTGAGATTGAGGGTAATGCGACAGTCCGCAATCGAAAAAAAGTTGCAATTTGGACCGACTTTCTGTTTTTCGGGATCCCAGAATGGAGGATCCTGGAATGGGGGATCCCGGAATGGCCACATGGGTCAAATTGCGCCGAGACGCACTTCTGCCAATATTGCTTGAGCCCACAGCTTCGTCTTCCTTGGGCTGGTGCTGCTCTATGCGTGGACGAGCTATTCGTACTCGGAGGTTTCGATGATCTCCAGGCTATCCACCTTGATGCAAGCTTCGTTGCCTTCGTCGTCCATGTACCAGCAGTAGCGTCCCTGTGCATCCTCGGTAAAGGAAAGAACATCCCAAGCAAGGTAGAGGCGGGCGTTTTCTCGAGTGGGCTCGATATCGGCAAGCTCCAGTACGTATAGCGCCGCTTTGGTTTGCTGCTCGTCGAGTTCGTCAAAAGTCATAGGTGCTCCTTAGCAGATAAAGCAGAGCCCCGACATGGAGATAGTCATGTGGGGCTCGGGTGGTCGCTTCCATTATAGATGCGCCGTGATGCGGGATAGCGGTGCAAGATGGTTATTCGCTTTTTTGGATGACGGCAACAAAACTTAACATGTCATTGCCTGAGTTCAGGATTCCGTGGAAGCTTCCGTCGGGACAGTAGAGCACATCGCCTTTTTCGACGTGGTATTCGACGTCGTTTTCGGTGTACGTAGCAGTACCTGCAGTGATGAAGTACATTTCCGAATCGCCTACGTGCTGGTGGATGCCGATCGAACAGCCTGGCTCAAGCGAGATCTGCGCAACATAGCTGCAAATTCCACCAAGCTGATCCCCTTCAAGCAGGCGGTCGCGCTGCATCCTTCCGATACCGCCTTCCACCTGTTCTGCGTACTGTGGTGTGCGGTTGTTGAAAACGGGCATAACATCCTCCTCGTTGCGATGACCCTCCTGACCCTCATTATATTCCGCTGATTTGTGAAGGTGATATGCAGGAGGCGTGATGATGTGAAGGGAAAATGGCCCAATAGATGCGTTTTGATGGGTTGGGGGATGAGCATGCGCCAGCTTGTTCGAAAAGCGTCTATAATCCCGAAAGCAAGAAAACGCCTAAGGGTGTAGGTTGTCATGCGCCAAAACGGTACGGTTTTGGCATTACTGGGGTTCGTGGTTTTCGCTCGCGGACATTGGAAAAGGAGCATTGGTGCTAGACCAGTTTTTTTCGTCCCTCTCGTTTGTGGACATATTTAACTTCTGCGTCTTTCTCGTGTTCTCTGTTTGTTACGTGTATCAGATTTTCTACGTATTCGTAACGCTTACGAAGAAACCGCCGCAACTTACAGCGAAGAAGAACCATCGCTATGCGGTTATCGTTGCCGCTCGTAACGAAAACGCCGTTATCGGCGACCTCATTCACAGCATCCGCGTGCAGAACTATCCGCAAGAGCTTATCGACATCTTTGTTGTTGCCGATAACTGCACCGACAACACGGCTGCCGTTGCCCAGGAGGCTGGTGCAATCGTGTTCCCCCGCTTCAACAAGGAACATATCGGTAAGGGTTATGCCCTGGATTACGGCTTTTCGTGCATTCGCCAACATTACAGCGAAAACGAATATGAAGCATATTTTGTCTTCGATGCCGACAACGTGCTTGACGTGAACTACTTCCGCGAAATGAACAAGACCTTCGACAACGGCGCGGTTGCTTCGACCAGTTACCGCAACTCGAAGAATTACTGCTCCAACTGGATTACCGCAGGTTATGCCGTATGGTTCATGCGCGAGGCGAAATATCTTTCCCAAGCCCGCCTTACTTTGGGAACCAGCTGCGCAGTTTCAGGCACGGGTTTTTTCATTAGCGCGAAGATCATCGATGAGATGGGTGGCTGGAAGTACCATATGCTCACCGAGGATATCGAGTTCTCCACTGCCTCCATTGTTCGTGGTCGCCGTATTTCCTATACCCCTACGGCCATGCTCTATGACGAACAGCCGTTGACGTTCCGCGATTCGTGGAACCAGCGTTTCCGTTGGGCGAAGGGCTTCTATCAGGTGTTCTTTGGATATGGCGGGAAGCTGGTCAAGGGCATTTTCACCAACCCCAAGGGTTCTCGTTTCGCATGCTACGACATGCTGATGACCATTTGTCCGGCTATGTTGCTCACTATTATCACCATTGCCTTCAACGCGATCATCGCTGTGCTGGGCGTTACTGGCGTGATGTCAACGGGGGTCATGATCACCTCTTCGCTTTCCTCGATTTTCTTCTGCCTCTTCAACTTTACGCTGTTCATGTTCATGTTCGGTGCGCTTACCACGTTCACCGAATGGGACAACATCCATGCGCCTGCGCGTAAGAAGATCTTCTACATGTTTACTTTCCCGCTGTTCATGATTACTTACATTCCCATTGCGCTGGTTGCCCTGGTAAAGAAGGCTTCTTGGAAGCCCATCCAGCACAGCATCTCGGTTGACGTCCAGGAGTTTGCGCAAGCCAACGCCAAAGACGCCGATCGCATCTAAAGGGCGATCTACGTGGGCAGCGTTGTTTAGCGCTGCAGGCCCTTTTCGGGTCTAACCGATTCGAGGCAGCCAGACGGTTTCGTCTGGCTGCTTTTGTTTTTGGTTCGCTTCGCGATGGTCTATGCCCTGATAAAAGTTACTGCATAGACTTCTTTTGTGCCTGCTGCCCGTAGGGTGTTTCCTGCGGTGAAGAGGGTTGCTCCGGTTGTGAACACATCATCGATCAATATGATGCGGGGGCTGATGCCCAAGCGTGTTTTGAGAGCGCTCTTGTAGGGAAGGGCTGCGTTTGGTTCGAGATCGAACGATCCAACCATGTTGGCAAGCCTTTGCTTTGCGTCAAGATTACGTTGGTCACGGCGAGGTCTTGCCCGGAGGAGAGGGGTTAGAGGCATACCGGTCATGCGAGATAGCTCAGCTCCGATAAGCGAAACGTGATCGAAGCCGCGTTCGCGGACAGCGTTGATGCGTGCGGGAATGGGGACGAGTGCTGCTCCTGCTTGCCAGGAGGGAGGAAGAACATTCGCCATATGGTGAGCGATTATCTCCGAAAGCTGTTGCTCTCCTCGATCTTTGAAGGCAGTAACAATGCGCTTTGTTTCGGGCGAGAGCAATACTGCAGAAACGCAGCCATCGAGGGGGAAGTGCGCCAGTCCTTTCCAATGCAGGGTTTGTTGGTTGCATTCGCAGCAGATTCCGCGCCCCCAAGGTGCCCCGCATGTCGGGCATGACGAAAGCTGGTCTAAGTAAGGCAGCTCCCGCGAGCATTTTTCGCAAAGCGCCACTCCAGGAACATCGCAGATAACGCACCTGGTTTGCCAAATGGCTTCCGAGAGCCCAAGCTGAAGGATCTTCAGCGAGCCTTTAACCTCTGCGAGCACTTCACCCTTCTTCCTAACGCAGCTTTCAATTGCCGGCTTTGGCGATGCGGACAAAATAGTCAGTAGTCTTGCCGGCGCCTTCGACAGGCGGGGTTATCGTCTTGTCTCGATTACGACTATGATCGGAAGGTGCGAAACAATTGCGAAGGATATGGGAAAAGCATGCGCAAGGAGTCGATCAGGTTGCCTGTTCTGCTAGACTAGGAATGCTCTATCCAGGTCTGTGGTTGCGGTTTTTCCTAGTCCAAGGCAGATGCGGTCAAAAGGATCCACGTAAGTTATCGGTTTTCCGAAACGAGCATGGCGCATCCTAGAGGTAAGACGTACCGTTCGGGTTTTATGCAACATAGGGTTGCACGAACGAGAGGGCGATGTCCGCTTAGCGGGCTTGGTTCCAGTATGCGAGTGTGGGGTCAAAGACCAGGTCAGCTGGAAGAGCGTTAGTATTGGTACCAAGAAGGGAAGTCTCGATGAAACGCGCATCGATTCTCGTTGTCACGTTGGTGATGGCGCTGTCCATGGCGGTGGCTCTATGCGGCTGCACGTCGAACAATTACACGCCTCAGGCGAAGGAGCAGACGGTTAGCGATTCTGCCCTCAAGTCTTCCGGCACGTTGCGCGTGGGCGTAAATGCGTCCAATGCCCCCTATGCTGCGGAATCTTCTGGCAGCATTGTTGGCATCGATGTCGATATCGCGGCTGCCCTTGCCGACGAGCTGGGCCTTAAGCTTGAATTGGTGGATGTCGGCTCCTCGGTAGACACCGCCTTCACCAAGGACAACGTCGACATCGTTATGGGCGTTACGAAGTCGAATTCCGCATACTGGATGTCCGATTCGTACATGAGTTCTGCTGTGGCTTTGTTCTCGCTTACCCAGAACGCTACGGCCCCCACCCAGTCTGGCTCATTTTCCGTAGCAGCCCAGTCTTCTTCCATGAGCGCATGGGAAGTAACCGATCATTATGGTGAAAGCTGCCTGCGTAACAGCACCGATCTTCAGGGTGCCTTCGAATCATTGCAGACTGGTTCGGTGAATTATGTAGCAGCCGACAGCACCATCGGTGCCTATGTGGTCCACTCTTCTTCGGTTGAAGCTTATCCGGTAGCGCTGCTTCAGGACCCTTCTTCCTACTGCATTGCTGCACCTACCACCAATGTGGAACTGCAGAAAGCCGTGTCTGAGGCGTTGAGCTCTTTGAAGAACGGCGGTGTAATCAGCGTTATCCAGAAGAAGTGGTTGGGCGACCAGGCTGATATCTCCGCGCTGAAGGTTATTCAGTCCACAAAGAGCGAATCTGACAGCGAAGACGCTACTTCAACCGATGTCTCTGATTCTTCTAGCACCAGCTCTTCCAGCACCACTGGTTCGTCGAGCAGCTCCAGCCCATCAAGCTCGAGCTCTTCGAGCTCCACCTCGGGCTCGACCAGCTCCAGCACGAAAAGCGGGGGCACTCAGAGCAATTCTGGCAACTAGGGCGGAAGCTAAATAAAGGTGCTTTGTTGAAAAGGTGTCATAACGTCAACAAACGGAAGGCGGGTTTCATCTCGCCTTCCGTTTGTTTTTATTCTGGGTCATATAAGCCGCTCCGCATAGCGCGGAACCTATTTGTTGAATCAAGGAGAATCGCATGAACGACCAAGGCAATTCCTCTGGGTCGCCCATTCCCCCCAATGGATGGGGAAACCAGGGTGCAACCCCCCAGCAAACCGATACGGCAACGAAGAAGGCACCTTCTCTTCTGAAGACGTTCCTCGTTGCTTTTGGTGGCGCCGCAGTGGCCTGTGCGCTGGTATTGGGCGTTTATTCCTTCATTCATCCCAGTTCTTCCACGGTGCTGGGGGGTAGCGGCTCGGGGACGAGCATCACAGTAAGCGGGGAAGACACAACGCTTGCCGAAGCGGTTTCCCAGAAATGCCTTCCTTCGGTAGTAAACATTGATGTGTATACCAAGCAGTCCAGTCAGACCATGATGGGCATGATGGGGCAGACGAGCGACGAGCTTGAGGAATCTTCCCTTGGCTCAGGTATTATCCTGTCTTCCGATGGCTATATTCTGACCAACTATCACGTTATCGAAGGTGCTGATCAGCTGAAGGTGAACGCTGGCAGCGAAGAGTACATTGCCCAAGTGGTGGGCACCGACGAATCGAGCGATTTGGCGGTTCTGAAGATTGACGCAAGCGGCCTTACCGCCATTGAGATCGGCTCCTCCTCCGATCTTACTGTGGGTGAATGGGTGATGGCAGTGGGCAGCCCCTTCGGTCTTGAACAGTCCGTTTCTACTGGCATCGTTTCTGCCACTAGCCGTACCACGTCTGCCCTGAACGATTCCAGCAGTGGTTCAAGCGCTGTTTACACCAACATGATCCAGACTGATGCCGCTATCAACCCAGGCAATTCCGGCGGTGCTTTGGTCGATAAGGACGGTAAGCTTATCGGCGTTAACACGCTTATCGCCTCTTCTTCCGGTTCCAGCTCGGGCGTTGGTTTTGCGATTCCCGTCGATTACGCAATGAACATTGCTCAGCAGATCATCGATGGAAAAACCCCTTCCCATGCACAACTCGGCATTACCGGTACCACGGTCAACAGCCAGCTGGCAAAACGGTACAACCTGCCAGTTGAATCGGGTGCCTATGTGACGAGCGTTACCGCTGGTTCTTCCGCTGCTAATGCCGGCATTCAGGAAGGCGACATCATCACGAAACTGGGCGATTCCTCCATTTCCTCTTCTTCAGATTTGGTGCTGGCGGTACGTTCGCACAGCGCGGGCGATAATGTGCAGGTGACCTTCAATCGGAATGGCCAAGAGAATACCGTTTCGGTAACGCTTGGCTCTGATTCATAAAACGTATTTCCTTATAACAAATTGCTAAAACTCCCTGAACAATTAGGCGTTATGCTGTGGTTCAGGGAGTTTTTTTATGGGAGCGGCACGTCATGCGCGCTCTTATCTGAGGAAGGGGATCATATGTCCGAAAGAATAACCGGCCATACCGAACTCATTGGCTTGATGGCGTATCCAATCCGTCATTCCGCTTCGCCCGCCATGCACAACGAAGCGTTTGCGGAACTCGGCTGCGACTACGCCTATCTTGCGTTTGAGGTTGGCGCCGATGAAATTGAAGCGGGCGTGCAGGCAATTCGAACGCTTAAGATGCGTGGCTCAAACATTTCCATGCCCAACAAAACACTGGTAGGGGAGTATCTCGATGAGCTCACACCCGCAGCTAAGATGTGCGGTGCGGTAAACACGGTAGTGAACGATAACGGGCATTTGACAGGAACCATTACTGATGGCGTGGGCTTTATGCAGGCAGCCGCCGATAACGGCATAAACCCAATTGGCAAGAAGATGACTATCGTTGGTTGCGGCGGTGCTGGTACGGCAATTCAAATCCAAGCAGCGCTTGATGGAGTGTCAGAGATCAGCATCTTCAACCGCAAGGATGATTTCTACCACCGCGGAGAAGAAACGGTGCAGAAGATCAATTCACAGACCGGCTGCAAGGCAACTCTCTACGATTTGGCAGATCTGCAGAAGCTGAAAGAGGAAATGGACGACAGCTACCTGTTCGTGAACGCTACGGGTGTAGGCATGAAGCCACTCGAAGGCCAATCGGTGGTGCCTGACAAATCCTATTTCCATCCAGAATTGAACGTAGTGGACATCATCTATGCACCTCGCCTGACCAAGCTTCGCGAAATGGCGAAAGAAGTGGGCTGTAAAACGATGAACGGCTTGGGTATGATGCTCTTCCAGGGTTCTGCTGCTTTCGAATTGTGGACAGGCAAGCCTATGCCGATTGAGCATATGAAGGAAACGCTGGGGATCGACTACAACGAATAGTCAATAGGTAAGGAGCTCAGGCATGAAAACGGTAAATGCACGCGGAGTGGTTTTCGGCGAGGGCCGTCCGAAGGTCATGACCTCTCTATGCGGCTCTGATGCTGCAGGAATGATCAAACAGGCGCAGTTTGCGAAGGCGCTTCCGGTGGATGTGCTTGAATGGCGCATTGATTTTCTTGATGAAGCGTACGACATCGATTCGATCGTTGATTGCGGGCAGAAGCTCCGTGCCGCAGTGGGCGAGGATACACCTATTCTCATGACATTCCGCACCGCGAAAGAGGGTGGGGAAAAGCCCGTGGAGCCCGAGGTGTATGCCAACATCAACATCGCGCTCGCCGAAAGCGGCATCGTCGATCTGATTGATGTTGAAGCTTTTATGGGTGATGAAGTGGTGGAACGCATCATTTCGGCGGCTCATGCAGCTGGGGTATTCGTGATCGCCTCGAACCACGATTTCGAGAAAACTCCTCCCAAGGAAGAAATCGTTGCACGTCTGTGCAAGATGCAGGATCAGGGAGCCGATATCCTCAAGATCGCGTTGATGCCGCAATGCCGCGAAGATGTGCTTGTGCTGATGGACGCCACGCGCGAAATGTTCGAAAACCACACTGAGCATCCGCTTATCACCATGAGCATGGGAGGCTTGGGCGTGGTAAGCCGTCTTGCCGGCGAGTCGTATGGCAGCTCGGCAACATTTGGTGCTGCTGCGCAGGCATCGGCCCCTGGGCAGGTTGGTATTGTCGATCTGGCGCATGTGCTCGATATTGTGCATGCGGGGCTGTAGGCAGAACAATCCACGCATGACGAAGAAAGGCTGCGGCGTAAGTCGCGGCCTTTTTTATGGGGTGCGTACAAGCTATGCGCGTTTTACGGTAATATGGCAAAGATACAGGCAATGAAAGGAAATGCCCATGGCATCTGACTATAAGTACAAGCGTGTTCTCCTGAAGCTCTCCGGTGAAGCATTGATGGGAGAAGCCGGCTACGGCATCGATCCTAAGGTCGTTGAAGAACTTGCTGTTCAGATCAAGGAAATCGTTGATGATGGAATTCAGCTTGCTGTAACCGTTGGCGGCGGCAATATCTTCCGCGGTCTTGCTGGCTCTGCAGAAGGCATGGATCGTGCTCAGGCCGACTACATCGGTATGCTTGCCACGTGCATGAACGCACTTGCCCTCCAAGACGCTTTCGAGCGCCATGGCATTCCCACTCGAGTGATGAGCGCTATCGAGATGCGCCAGGTTTCCGAACCTTACATCCGCCGTCGCGCCGTGCATCATCTCGAAAAGGGCTACGTTGTGATTTTCGCGGCCGGTACGGGCAATCCCTACTTCACCACCGACACCACGGCAGCTTTGCGCGCTTGCGAAATCAACGCTGAGTGCCTGATGAAGGCTACCAAGGTTGATGGTATCTACGATGCCGACCCGGTAACCAACCCCGATGCTAAGCGCTTTGAAACCATCAGCTACCTTGAAGTTCTTTCCCGTGAACTCCACGTCATGGACTCCACGGCAACTTCGTTGTGCATGGACAACAAGCTTCCTATCCTGGTGTTCGACCTGATGGTTCCTGGCAATATTTCGCGCATTCTGAAGGGCGAGAACATCGGAACCACCGTTACCGCGTAAAACAAATTCCACCGTGCCTGATTCGCAGGCACCGCAACAATACGAATCAAAAGGGGAAGGACCCAAGATGACCAAGGAAATCATGGATAAAGCGGCAGAGCGTATGGCAAGCGCTGAACAGCAGCTGCTTTCCAACTTTGCCTCTGTTCGCACCGGCCGTGCTAGCGCCATGATCCTCGACCGTGTAAAGGCCGATTACTACGGCGTTCCGACCCCCATCAACCAGATGGCGGCCATCAAAACGCCCGATGCCCACACCCTCGTTATTGAGCCGTGGGACAAGTCGGCTCTTGGTGGTATCGACCACGCTATCCAGGAGGCAAACCTGGGCGTTATGCCTAACAACGATGGTTCGGTAATCCGTCTTTCCTTCCCGCCCCTTACCGAGGAGCGTCGTAAGGAATTCGTAAAGGAGTGCCGCACCTACGCCGAGGAAAGCCGTGTGGCCGTACGCAATGCTCGCCGCGATGCCAATACTGCCGTTGAGAAAGCTGTAAAGAACGACGGTCTTCCTGAAGACGAGCAGCGTCGTGCCGAGGCTGAAATCCAGAAGCTTACCGATGCCGCTATCGCTAAGCTCGATGCTCATCTTGCCAAAAAAGAAGAAGAGTTGATGTCCATCTAGTTTTGCCACTCTGCTGA
>ERZ506979.283-NODE-283-length-38067-cov-7.970194_pt1 | contig 38067 bp, 26 predicted proteins | sample MGYA00512887_ERZ506979 | MGnify/ENA metagenome assembly ERZ506979 | reverse complement strand
CCCTACACGACGCTCTTCCGATCTTGCTCCACTATCGCCGGCACGGCTATGACCACGCCGGTCGCCCTCGCCGAGGTCGCTCCGCGCTATGCCGAGCTTGCGCCCACCGCGTATGCGCAGATCGCCACCGCCGTTATCATCACGGCAATCATGGCCCCGATTCTGACCGGCTGGGTCGATAAGAAGTTCTGTCACGGCAAAGAGGATCTGTCGCCTGCCGGTGTCGAGGCCATCGAGGAGGCTGTCGCAACCGATATCGCCGGTGAGTAACGGCCGTTGCCGATAATAGATTCCGGCGTGCAATTCGCGCCGTTCGAGCGTCCGAACGAAAGCTATCTTGCAGTAACGTTCGGGCGCTCTGCTATTATTCCCATTACCCCTGCGGAGTAGGGGGTGTTTGTTGCCCAGACACGATTCGGGCGATTCTGACCACTTGGATATTGAAGGGATGGCGTCTAGTGGTTAAGGCACTCAAGATCGAGATATTCCTGCTGTGCATGATTATTCTTATCGGGCTTGCCGCACGAAGCCGCCGCTCCTTGTTCTCGAGCACCCAGCAACTTTTGTTTAGCATGCTGGGCTATACGTCTGCTGCCGACATTTTCTTCGATATGATTTGGACGCTCTCGGACGGCGTGAGCACTCCTGTAGGCATCACGGCCAACTGGATTTCCAACGCGGTTTCGTTTTCGCTGTTCGCCATCGCGTGCCTCATTTGGTTTTTCTATTCCGAGACGATGCAGGGCTCACGGCTCCTGACCACGCCCTACAGGGTGGTACTTTTAACGTTGCCAACCGCATTGGTGGTCGTGCTGGCATTTACCAGCTACTGGACGCACACTATGTTCTATATCGATGCGCAGGGCGTATATCGTCGCGGAGCGCTTTATATGATTCAGCCTATCGTGAGCTACTGCTACGTCATATATACGTCCTTGCATGCCTTTATTCAGGCTCGAAAAGTCGAAAGCCTGCAAAAGAAGGCCATTTATCGCACCCTCGCCTTTTTTGCGGTTCCCGCTCTGGTGGGCGGTACCTTCCAGATTTTGTTTTCGGTACCGGGCCTTTGCGTCGGTATAACGCTGAGCATCCTGCTGCTCTACATCATCTACCAGGAGCAGCTGATCTCGACCGACCCGTTGACTGGCCTCAACAATCGCAACCGTTTTGAGACCTATATGCTGTCGCTGTTCTCAAATGTGGATCAGGCCGAAGATGTGTATCTGCTTATGATGGACGCCGACGGCTTTAAGCAGATTAACGATCGCTATGGACATGTGGAGGGCGACCATGCCCTCCAGGTCGTATCTGCTACGCTCAAAGAGGTCTGTTCGGCGTCTGGTGGCTTTATCGCACGTTATGGCGGCGATGAGTTCGTGGTGCTGTGCCGGGGGTTGGAGGAAGAGGCGTTCCTGTCCGTGGTGAAGAAGCTGCGCGGGCTGTTCGCGGCGGGGGGCGTATGCCATGCGGCGGTCGGCTGTCAGTGGACGGAAAAGACGGCGAATATCCAGCAGTTGATCACCGCGGCGGACACCATGATGTACGAGGATAAAAAGCATTTTTACCGAAGGAATTCCCAGTCCAACCGATACCGGCATTACAACGACGATGTGCTGGGGCTGACGGTGCCCGGTGTGCTGCCCAAGCTGCTGGAGGAGGAACGGTTTGTTATCTATTTCCAGCCGAAGAAGGCCTTTCATGATCGGACGCTGATCGGCGCGGAAGCGCTGGTGCGGTACCGCACCCCGGAGGGCGATGTGATTCCGCCGGATCAATTTCTGCCGCTGCTGGAGGAATCCCGGCTGATCCGTCTGGTGGACTATTATGTATTCGATCGCTGCTGCGCAAAAATCGCCGCCTGGAGAGAGCAAGGGAAAACGCCGGTGCCGCTGTCGGTGAATTTTTCCCGGTATACCCTGGCGGAGCCCGACCTGCCAGACAGGCTGACCGCCTCCTGCGACGCTTACGGAGTGCCTCCGGCATTGCTGGAAATCGAGATTACGGATAGCGCGCAGGGACCGGAGGGGGACGATGTATCTGCGTTGATTCGGACGCTGCGGGAGGCGGGGTTTGCCGTGTCCATCGACGATTTCGGCGTGCAATACGCCAATCTGCCCCTGTTCACCTCGGTGGATTTCGATGTGCTGAAAATTGACAAGGGTCTGGTGGACAACATCGTCACCAATGAAAAGGCTCAGGCGATGGTGAGGGCTCTGGCCCATGTCTGCCAGGTCATGAATATCCGCACCATCGCCGAGGGCGTGGAAACGGAGGAACAGTTCGCCATGCTCAAAAAATTGGGTTTTGGAGCGGCGCAGGGATATTTGTTCAGCCGGCCCATTCCGATGGAGGAATATGAAGCCGCCTATATGCAGCCAAAAGTGCCGGATGCTGCAAGTAAGGGACCGTAACGATAAGTTGCGGTCCCTTTATTCGTGGGGCTCCTCGGCGTCCTCTGTTAGCTGCTCGGTGTGCGCTTCTTCGTTTTTGATTTCCCAGTGGATCAGAAAAGTCAGCGCCGCCCGCAGGGCGATGATGGCCGCTACGGTATAGATTTCCGAGAATTCCCTCACGACCACGGTGCGCAGGATTTCGCTCCCCAGTTTGAACTCCAGGCCGGTGGCCATCCCCTTGGCCAGATTCAGCCGGGTCAACGGATGGCGGCAGATAAAGCCCCAGATGCCCTTGATGCCCGCGCTGATGATAACAAACACGCCGATAAACTCGAACAGCACAATGGCCACGTCCACCAGGGAACGCAGCAGGCCATGCAGAAGCTCCAAGCGGACGCACCATCCTTTTCTCTATGGGCTCCTGGGGAACAAGGGCGCTTCAGAAGCGGCCTGGTTTCCCGGAAACCTATGGTTAAACCCCTCGGTTATTAGTATGGCGCAACCCCGGACAAATATGTCTAGCGCTGTATTGTGAATTTTATTCACAATACAGCATTTTTTATTGTTATATATAGAAAATATATTGATAAAACGTAAGAAAAATGTATAATAATAGGCGCCCTTACACCAAAAAGGAAAGGATTGGCGAATTGTATGAAAAATTACCATGTGGCCAATCGGCTGCTGGGAGCGGTGGCTGCTTTGCTCATGACCATCGGCCTGCCTCCGGGCGGGCCAGTCGTTTCGGCTGGAGGGTTCCGCGAGGAAGCGTTGGACGCGGGGGTGAGAGCCGCTGTCCGCGCGCAGCTGGGCATAGCCGGGGACACGGCTTTGACCCAGGCGGATATGGAGGGGTTGGAAAGACTCAGCATCAGGAAAATGGGGGTCAAAAGCCTGGAGGGCTTGGAATACGCGGTCAATCTGGAGTGGCTGGATGTGAGCGGCAACCCGGAGCTACGAAGGATTCCGGAGGGGTGGCTGGACGCGCTGCCCGCCTTATCCTATCTCAACCTCAGCGGCTCGTCCCTGACTGGCTTTCCGGCCGCTCTATATGCCGGGCGCCTGTCCGTCTGGGAGGATCAGCTGCGTCAGGCAGAGTGGGAGGAAACGACAGGCGGATGGAACACGGACGATTTGCCTCGCTTCACGCTGGTGATGAAGCAAATGCCACCCTTGAGAATGCTGTGGACGGATATGCGCCGTGCCCAGGCGGCTTTCGAAGCCGTACAGGCAAAGGCGGACGCTATGACGCCAGAGGGCGAGGGGGCCTGCGCCCCGGCCGAGGTTCAGGCTCTCATCGGGTTGAAGCTGTCGTATCCTTCCCGCTTTGACGACGTGCAGATTCGGGGCGGCGCCTTAATCCGGCTGACGGACACCATCCTGTCTCAGGGCAACCTCACGGAGCGGGAGGCCGAGGCGCTAGGTGTGATGGGATTGACCGCCGCCGAGCTGTATGCATATCCGCTGCCGGAAGGGACAACGCTCGGGGAGATGAACGCGACGGGACAAAGTATCAGGGATCTGCTGGGACGGGATTTTAATACGCTGCTGCCGCTGCTGAGCAGGAAACTGACGCTGGATGTGCTGAAGGCGGCGGCGGAAAGCGCCGGCCTGCGGGTGCAGGATTCCTACCCCGACTTAAACGGCTTTTTTGCCGACCTGCTGGGACAGCAGGGATGGACGTATGCGCCTGGTGATCCGGTGGGAAGCGCGCTGCTGACCATACTGAGCGAGACAGCGCGGGAAATGGGACTGCCCGTTTTTACCGATTTACCGAATGCCTTTGTGGCCGTTTTGGCCGAGAGGCTGGGGATGGACTGGAACGGGAGAACCCTGATGGGGGAAATGCTGGCCGATCTGATGGACGTGCCCTGGGAAAAGCTGGCCGGCCAGCTTCCCGGCGCAGCGCCTGGGGAAGAGACGGGCCGGACGCTGGGCGAGCTCCTGGAGGACAGCCTGGCCGGCGAGAACCCAAACGCCACACTCTACTTAGTCAAGGCCGAGGCGGGAGACGACCCGGCGGTTATCCGCATGCATCATCCGGATAGGGAAAACCTGAATGTCACCGCCAGGCTGGACGGCCGGACGCTGCCGGTCACCGACGAGGGAGACGGGTATTTTCATGTGGAGGTGCCCCGCCGGGCGGGTAGCTACACGCTGGAAATACAGGCGGTTTCCACGAAAGAGCCGTTGGTGTTCGAGGGGCTGGAGGAGGACGATTCCTCGTATTCCTATCGGATGCAGGTGCGGGTGATGGCCCCTCCCAGCCAGAAGTGCGCCTTGAACAGCTTCGAACTGGCCGGGGCGCGGGGAACGATTGATGAGGCGGCCAAAACCGTGCAGGTGACCCTTCCAAAAGGAACGGATCTCACGGCGCTGACTCCGCGGCTGACGGTGTCCGATAAGGCGTCGCATAATGTGAACGGGCCGCTGGATTTTACCAAACCGGTGCAAATTCTCGTGACCGCGGAGGACGGGGTGCATACGGCCCGGTATACGGTCACGGTACAGGTGGAAAACGGTGCGCCCAAGGGGACGGACCCGGTATCGGCATCGTCTCCTCCGGACACCGGCGAGAGAGCCTTGACAGGATGCCTTACCCTGGCGGCAGCGGCGCTGGGGACGGCCAGGATCAGCCGGAGGAAACGGCTTTAGGGCAAAAACAAGACGGCACGGTCATTCTCAGGCCGTGCCGTCTCATTATGATTTGCCAAATTGCTGGAGAAAGTCCGGGAGCGCACTGTCTGGCGCATTTCGATACAAGATGGCTCGTTCGCCTTCCCGAGTTTCCAGAAAAAGCCCATACAGAGGCTTTGTGATGTCGGGAGCGGTGTTCGACAGGCCTTCCAAAGCACCGGCCAGATCCGCCAGCGGCTCCTGCAGAAGCTGGAGCATATCGCCGGAGAAATACCGCTCGAACGAGCGCGGACGGCCGTTCTCATCCAGAAATTGCAGGGCCTGCACCCGCAGGGAATCGTATTCCGACCAATCGGATCGCTTCAGGCAGGCGAGCACGTCGATGCTCTGGCTTTCATTGGACAGCTGCATATACTGGGCGCTGGTTTTTGGCAGCAGCGTACCGAGCGGGATGGCGGTCTGATACGACCGGGTGCCGAGGCTGCCGTACAGCATCACCGACGGCAGGAAAGAATGCCCGCTGACATCGTACCCGTTTGTAAATACTGGGTTGCCGTATGGACGCGCCGTGAGATAGCTGTACCAGGAGGTAAAGTCCAGGGAGGCCACTTCCTCCCGCAGTGTTTTATACAGGGTGTCGGCCTGCTGTCTGTTCAAGCCGTCCACGTTGACGGTGGGGGATTCCGGCAGCTTGAGATAGGCCTCCTGAAAGGTGGGGTTTTTCGCAAGCTCCTGGGCGATGGTGTTTAAGTCCTGAGAGCTCAGCAGAATGTTCCGGTGCACTGTACGTCCACGGAGATAGACGATCACCTGCTCGGTGACAAAGCCGGGGGTGTTTCTTTTGATGTTGTAGCTGTTGGACGACAGACTCAGGGTATAGGCCAGCCGCTCGGACACCACGTCACGGATAACGGAGGAGGTATGACGCACGGAGGAGGTTTTGGCGCTGAAATATTCATTGGTGTTGTCTTCCTCTATAAAGCGCACCGCCTGGATGTCTTCGGCGTCGGGCTGGATGCTTTTGGTGGAATAGTAAGCGACGGTGACACCGCCGATAAACAGGCCGTTCATCACCAGCAGAATACCCAGCGCCGGGATGGATTGCAGCAGGCTGCGCCATTTCCGCGTGGTGAACAGTTCGTACAGGAAATAGAGGAACACAGCCCCCAGATAGCAGACCACGCAGAGAAACTGCTGATCGGCGGCCATAGAGCTCTCTCCGAGGAGGCTGTCGATGATCATGACGCAGGGGATGAGACAGATGAGCATGGCGATGAGCAGCCGGTAAACCGTCTGAAGCGCCCGATTGGGGGCCGATTTGCCGGCGCTTTCGCTCTTGCGGCGGTGAAACAGCCAGCAGGCGGCCCCGGTATACAGCACGCCGACGCACAGGGTGTATACCCCGCCCTGTGCAAAGGTGAAGGACAGCTTCGGATCGCCGGTAAAGATACCGAAAATCAGGTTGGTCACCACGTTGTGCTGGGCGTCCAGAGGCGGGATGAAATTCAGGGATGGAATAGCCGGCAGCAGGCTTTGCAGCGTGGCGCCGAACACCGCCAGCAGCAGCCGGGGCATCAGCAGCAGAAGGAGGGAAACGGTCACGTTAGTAAACAACGTGCCGGTCACGCACATGCCGACGGCGAAGGTGGCGGCCACATACAGGCTGGCCGCCAGGGTGTTGAACAATAGGACGAGCATACTTGGCAGGTTGAATGAATAATGGGCGCCCAACAGGGAGAAGCTGGCCACCGACAAAAGGGTGGACACCACGGCGGCGGCGGTCAGCCAGGTCAATACCGCGGCAAAAAAGCTGAAAAACAAAGATATGCGGCTGTTGGGCAGGGCGTGATAAAAATCGCAGGCAGGCCGCTTATTCAAAAACTGGAAAAGATACAGCACCATAATGGGCGCGAGTATAAGGAAGCAGAGAATCAACAGGGGATGCATATCCATGGCGTCCAGAGCGATGATGCCGGTGTAACCGTGGCGCTGGGAGGACTGCACGAGGTAGCCGATGGGAATCAGGACAGCCTCCAACGACAGAAGCAGCGTGCCGGCCACGCCGATAAATTTCAGCTGGCGAAGCGCGTCGAGATACAGGCTGCGATCAAACAGGTGCTTTCTCATGACACCCTCCCTTCTCCGCAGACGTAGGGGAAACGGCTAAGCCGCCCGGACAGAACCGGCAAAAGGGGCCTGCACGCCTGAGCGCGGCCGGTAAAACAACCATCAATTCACAGCGCTCCTTTCCGTTTGCAGCACATCATGGAACGTGTAGCCCAGCGCCTCCATCTCGAAAGTAAACACCTCTTCCAGCGTCAGGGGAAGCACGTCCAGCACAGCGGGCTGCAGCCCGCGCAGCCAGGCCACCGTCCGCTCCCGATCGCCGCGGACGATCAGATTGGAGACGGAGCCGCGCTTGGAGAAATGCAGCAAATCCAGACCGGTGAAGCGGGAGGGATCGTAGTCGTCCAGAAAGGCGATTTGAATTTTAAACAAGGAGGTCTTCAGGTTCTGGATATCGCTCTCGAACACGAGGCCGCCCTTATGGAGCAGGGCCAGCTGATCGCAGGTGTCCTCCAGCTCCCGCAGAGAGTGGGAGGTAAGGATGGCGGTGGCCTGCCGATCCGCCACGTCCTCGCAGATAAGCCCCTTGACCAGATGACGCATCACCGGATCGAGACCGTCGAAGGTTTCATCCAGGAACAGGTAGTCGGGCCGACAGGATATGGCCAGAATGGTGGCAGCCTGCCGCCGCATGCCTTTGGAGAAATGCTGTAGCGGTTTCGTCTCGTCCAGTTGGAAAATTTCCACCAGCCGGCGGTACCGGGCGGTGTCGAAGGCGGGATAGGCGGCCTTGTACAGGGCCGCCATGCGACGGATGGAAGCGCCGCCCAGGTAATACCAATCGTCCGGAACAAAGGCGATGCGGCTTTTGACGCTGGGATTTTCATAGATGGACTGGCCGTCTAGCAGGGCCTTACCCTCGTCGGGACGGTAGACGCCGGTAATCAGGCGCAGAAACGTGGATTTGCCCGCGCCATTGGAGCCCACCAGGCCGTAAATGCAGCCCCGGGGGATGGTGCAGGTCATGTGATCCAGTGCCACGAAATCGTCGAACCGTTTGGTCAGATTTTCAGCGGTGATGATGGCAATCCCCTCCTTATCGCTTACAGGCGGGACTCGACATAGGCGCTGCGCACGCAGGCCAGCACCTCATCCTCAGGCACGCCGGCCAGCGCCAGTTCCCTGGCCAGTTCCCTGACTGTACCCAGGCGGCTGCGGCGCGCCTCGGCCAGCAGCTCGGGCGCGTTTTGGGAGACGAAGCCGCCCCGGCCCGGCAGGGTATAGATGATGCCCCGTCCGTCCAACTCCGCGTAGGCTTTCTGGATGGTGTTGGGGTTGATGGACAGCTCGAGCGACAGGCTGCGCACGGAGGGTAGCTGCTCTCCGGGGCGCATCAGACCGGAAAGGATCATCTGCTCCACCTGGTCAACGATTTGTTCGTAGACAGGTTGGCGGGACATAGAGTCGATAAACATGAGGCACCCGCTCTTTCTTAAACGGCTAAAGTGTATGATGCAAAATAGTACACTTGTCACTTTAGCATGGTGGGGAGGGCCTGTCAAGTAAGATTACAAAACTGAAAGATTTGACAAAAAAGGGAGCTGCCACAATGGCTGCTCCCCGCAGCGACGGCTTAATTGTCGGCGGCGATTTGCTCCGCCAGTTCGCTGAGGTAGACCCAGCGCTCCATTTTTTCGTCCAGCTCGGCCTGAACGGCTGCTTTTTCCTCCAGCAGGGCCGGCAGACGGACGTAATCGCTGACCGCGGCGTTTACGGCGGCCTCCGCGTCCCGCAGCCGCGCCTCGAGGACGGCGATATCCGCGTCGATGGAGTTGTATTCCCGCTGCTCGCGGAACGAAAACCGCGGTTTTTTCGGCTTATTCTCCGAGGGCCGGGGTTCCTTTTTCGGCTTGGGGGGCGGGGAGGGCGCGTCTTCCTCCCGGCGTTCCAGATAATCGCTGTAGCCGCCCATGTACAGTTTCAAAGTGCCGTCCGGCTGAAAGACAAAGACCCGATCCACCACCTTGTCCAGAAAATACCGGTCATGGGAGACCACGATGACCGCCCCCTGGAACCCGGAAAGATAATCCTCCAGGATGGTCAGTGTCTGGATGTCCAAGTCATTGGTGGGCTCGTCGAGCAGCAGGACGTTGGGGGCGTCCATCAGCACCCGCAACAGGTACAGCCGCCGCCTTTCGCCGCCCGACAGCCGGCCGATGGGCGTCCACTGCATGTCGCCGGTGAACAGGAATTTCTCCAGCATCTGGCTGGCCGTTACCGGGCCGTCCGGGGTCTGCACGATTTCCGCGGCCTCGCGGATGTATTCGATGGCGCGCAGGGACAGATCCATCTCCTCGCATTCCTGGGAAAAGCAGCCGATTTTCACCGTCTCTCCCCGGATGATTTCTCCGCTGTCGGGGGACAGCTGGCCGGCAATGAGTTTCAGAAGCGTCGATTTTCCGGCGCCGTTGTCCCCGATGATGCCCACCCGGGCGTCCCGCATGAGAAGGAACTCCCAGTCCCGGATGAGGGGCGGGCCGTCGAAGCCCTTGGTCAGGCCGTGGATTTCCACCGTTTTGCGGCCAAGCCGGGTGGAGACGGACCGCAGCTCCAGCGTGTCGTCCTCCGGCGGGGCTTCCCGATCCCGCAGGGCTTCGTACCGTTCGATGCGGGACCGGCTTTTGGTGCCGCGGGCGCGGGCGCCCCGGGCCATCCACTCGGCCTCCCGGCGCAGCAGGCTCTGGCGCTTGCGCTCGGTGCCCTGGGCCATCTCTTCCCGCTGGGCCTTCAGCTCGAGAAAGCGGGAATAGTTGGCTTCGTAGACGTACAGCCCGCCATGGTCGATTTCCGCGATTTTCCCCACCACCCGGTCGAGAAAGTACCGATCGTGGGTGACCATCAGGACGGCGCCTTTATATTTTTGCAGATAGTCCTCGAGCCAGACCACCATCCGCCCGTCCAGGTGGTTGGTCGGCTCGTCCAAAATGAGCAGCTCGCAGGGGGCAATGAGGGCGGCGGCCATGGCCACCCGCTTTTTCTGCCCGCCGGACAGCAGGGACACGGGACGGTCGAAGTCAGGCAGCCCCAGGCGGGTGAGAATGGCTTTGGCCTCGAATTCTTTATGGGTGGCGCCGGCGGCATGCAGCACCTGCTCCAGGATTGTGGCGCCGGAGAGAAAATCCGGATTCTGCGGCAGATAGCCGACGCGCGCGCCGCTGGCGTACGTGACGGAGCCGCTGTCGGGGGATTCCTCCCCGGCCAGGATTTTCAGCAGAGTGGATTTGCCGGTGCCGTTGACCCCGATGAGGCCCACCTTTTCCCCTTCGGCCACGGTTAGGGAGACCCCGCCGAGCAGCGGCTTTTCCCCATAGGCTTTTGTGATGGCTTCGGCTGTGCAGACAAACATAGGCGATCCTTTCTCAAAAGAAGGTGACGATGCAGAAAACGGCGGCGGCCAGCTGCAGAAGAAAGATGGCGGGAATGCCCCACATGAACTTTTTCTTCTGGGTTTTATGCCGGATGCACCGCATGGTGACGTACATGGCCGCCGAGCCGCCCAGGGCGGACAGGGTCAGGAGGGTGGCTTCCGGCACCCTCCACTTGTGCCGACGGGCGCGGGATTTGTCCGCGATGGTGACGACGACGGCAACCAGGCTGATCCCGGCCAGATAGACCAGGAGAATTTTACAGACAAGTGGCATGGACGAGCTCCTTTGCACATAGAAATCTTAAAGGAGGCGAGCGCTCACACCCGCCGGGCGCGGACAACCAGTGACCGCCCCACCAGTATAGCACGATGGCAAAGATTAGAAAAGCGGATTTTTTTGTCGGGAACGGTTGACCTGTGGCGAATAGGACGGTAAAATAAAGTAATCGTTTATTGACCTGAAGGACTCCGGCGCTTTGTGATGGAAAAAGAGGGAGTTATGAAACGGACACGATTTTGCAGGCGGGCCGGCGGATTGCTGCTCGCGGCGGCGATAGGGCTTTGCGTGGGCTGCGCAGGAGACGCTCCGCCGGTGCCGGGACAGGTATCGGACGGAAATTGGGGGGAATACCCGGGGGCTAACGACACGCTGCCCTGGGAGTTCACCGAAACCACGGGAGAGGCGACAACCACCTTGTCGGTCTCCCCGCCGGAGACGACGACGGGCACCGCCGGGACCAGCGCTGCGGGAACGTCAACCGGCACCGCCGTTACTTCCACGACGACGGCGGGCACGACGTCCACCAAGCCGCCTGCCCCGCAGATCCAGGGGGAATTCCGGGGCGTTTGGGTGTCTCATTACGAGATGGAGGATCTGCTCACGGGCAAGGACGCGGCCGGGGCCAGGGCCGCGCTGGATACGCTGATGGACAATTGCCGGTCGTATGGGATGAATGCGGTGATCCTCCATGTGCGGGCCAACAGCGACGCTTACTATAAATCGAAGATTTTCAAACCGGTCAAATCCGTGCAGGCGCTGATAGCGGGCGGCTTCGATCCGCTGGCTTACGCGGTGCAGGCCGCCCATAAACGGGGCCTGCAGCTGCACGCCTGGCTCAACCCCTACCGTATCGGCACCGATGAAAGCTACGCCGTGGGGGACAACGCCAAGCAGGACGTATGGTTTTCCAAGTTTTCCAACAGCCAGTACAACCGGCGCTGTTACTATTACATACCGACCTCCACCACGGCGCAGAAAACCATTCTGGACGGCGTGAGGGAAATCGTGGAAGGCTATGACGTGGACGGGATTCACTTCGACGATTACTTTTACCCCAACAACAGCGACAGCAAAATCGGCATCAACCACAAGCAGGCCGAGAGCTTCGAGACCGGCTTCAAGCCGGGAGGCGGGCAGTCCCTGGGGGATTGGCGGCGGGCGGCGGTGGATGCGCTGGTGTCCCAGGTCTATGCCATTGTGCACCGGAAGAAAAACTGCGTCTTCGGCATCAGCCCGTCCCACAACATCACCCGGGCGCGGGAAACCGAATATGCCGACACCACCAAATGGCTGGCTAACCGGGGGTATATCGATTATCTGTGCCCGCAGGTGTATTTCGGATTCGAGCATAACTCCTCCGCCTTCGATACCTGTACGAAGGAATGGCTGCGGCAGAAAAAGGCGTCGAGCGTGTCCCTGCTCATCGGCGTGGGGATTTACAAGACGGGCATAGCGGATGACGAATGGGCCGACCATAGCCTGCCAGCCGGCACCGGCGCCCGGGGGGAATGGGCGAACCACGACGATATCATGAAGCGACAGGTGGAGTTCCTGCGAGGGCAGAAGGACATCGGCGGGATGCTGTTTTACAGCTATTCCTATTTCGATCCGGCCGCCAAAGGAGAGCTCAAGGGGGCCAATCTGGAAACCGCCAAAAGAGAAGTGGAACATGTGCTGCCTCTGCTGAAGGCGAAGACGTAAGCGAGGATGGACGTATAAAAGGAGACGACTATGGCCAATCATGCAAAACGCAGACCTGTTCCCAAAGGGATATGGATAGGCTCTGCCGTCACCGCAGCGGTAGCGATTTTGGTGACGGTGGGGATTCTGCTGGTAAACAACGGGGTGCTGGACGCGTTCATGGGTCTGTTTTCCCACTCCCCTTCGTCGCTGGTGGACAGCAGCACCCTGCCGCCCGTGGAAAGCGACGCGTCGGCGGAGCCGGAACCGGAGCCGATAGTGTTCCACAGGCCGGATAAGCTGTCGGGCGTGAGGCTGACCCCAGGGGTGGATTACCTGACCAGCGGCAAGGAAACGGCCGATGCGGTGAAGGCCCAGCTGGACGCCGCCATGACGGCCGCGAAGGATTGGGGCTTCAACACGCTGCTGTTGCCCGTGACCTACAAGGACAAGGCGCTGTTCGAGACCGAGGCGCTCGAGACTTACCGGCTTACGGGAACGGACGGCGCGGCCTTCGATCCGGTGGCCTACCTGCTGGAGGCGGCCCGGGCGGAGAACCTGTATGTATACGGCGTGCTCGATCTGCGGGTGGGCGCGGGCTGGGATCCCACCACGGACGCCGACGCGCAGAGCCTGCGCGCTTTCGCGGCCGACGCGGCAAAGGCGTATGCGATGGACGGGTGGCTGCTGGAAAACTACAGCTATCCGCTCAAGGCTCAGGGAAATCAGGAAGCGTTTGCCGCTAAGGGGAACGGGCGCACCATGCAGCAGTTCATGACCGACAGCATCACGGCGGCGGTTACCGAAACGACGGCCGCCCTGCGGCAGGCCAACCGCAACGCGTACGTGGGGCTGCTGGCCAATGCGGTGTGGGCGCACCAGTCGGTGGATGCCCGCGGCTCCAAAACCGCCAGCGTTTATGAGGAGCTGACCGATGGCCGGGCGGACAGCCTGGCCTGGCTGGACGGCGAACTGTTCGATTTCGTCATGGTCAAGGATGACCGGCTCACCGGCAACGCCTCCGCCAGCTTTGAAACGGTGCTGGACTGGTGGGCGAACGTATGCGGCAGCCGGAATGTGCCGCTGTACATTATGCAGTCGGCGGACAAAGCGGGGGCCGGAGAAGAGGGTTGGACGGGCGACGAGCTGGCCACCCAGTACCTGGCCTGTCAGAAGTCGCTGAACTGGTACGGCAATGCGTTCAACTCCCTGGCGGCGCTGCAGAACCACACCTCCGAGGGCTTTGTCACCGTGCTGCGCAAGGCCATGGACGGCGTGATCACCGGGGAATACACCTTCAAAGAGCTGACCTTCAGCTCCCCCAAGAAAACCGCGGTGACCACCGACGAGTCCAAGTTCAGCTTCTTAGGAAGCACCGACCCCAATTTCCCGGTGACGATGAACGGGAAAGCGCTGAAGCTGACCGAAAAGGGCGGCTTTGCCGTGGACGTGACGCTCAAGCCGGGGAAGAACACCTTCACTTTTGTCAGCAACGGAAAAACCGTGACCTTCACGGTGACGTACACCCTCACCATCTTGAAAAGCGTTTCACCCAGCCAGGCCATGACCATGGCGGGAGGGAGTACGGTGGGCTTCAGCGCCATTGCCCGCAAGGGCTCCAAGGTGACGGTGGCCTTCAACGGCAAAACCTACACCATGAAGGCCTCGCCTCTGAAGGAAGAGGAGGGTGCGGACGATCCGGCGCTTTCTGATTTTGAAAACTATCTGGCTTCCGTCACGCTGCCGGCCGGAAAAGCAGGGCAGTCGCAGAAGCTGGGAACGGCGACCTTTACGGGGACCTACAACGGCTTGAAGGAGACGAAAAAATCCGGCGCCATCACCGTCAAACCGACGGTGGCGGGGGACATGATCGTCGTCAAAAACGAATATGCCGAAACCTTCAACGGAAACACGGTGGAGGATTATTCCCGGCCCACCAACGCCTACCTTCCTAAGGGAACGCTCGACGTGGTGGAAAAAATGGTGTCTCTGGGCTCCACTCAATATTATCTGCTGGGCTGCGGCCGCCGCGTGTATGTCAAGGACGTGGAAATGTACGGCACCAATAAGAAGCTGAACGCCAACACCCTGCACAAGCAGACGGTTCAGGTTTACCAGGAGGCCACGGTGCTGCGCCTAGACGCCGACTGGCGGATACCGTACAACCTGCAGCTGCTGCCTCAGAAATACGCTAAGCTCACGGATACGCCCAACTATTCCATCAACAAGTACGGGCAGACCACCGAGTATGTGGACATTACGTTTTCCTACACCGACAAGGTGCCGGCTTCCGCCCCCGACGTATCGGCAAGCCCCCTGCTGTCCAAAGCGGAATGGCGAAAGGGGAACGGGGACACTCCGGTACTCCGCCTGTATCTGCGGACGAAGGGGCAGTTCTACGGCTATTCGGTGATATGGGACGGCAACACCCTGCAATTCTCCTTCAAGCATCCCAGCGGGATCGGCAAAAACCCATCCAACGCGCCGCTGAAGGGGGTGCGCATCGTGGTGGATCCCGGTCATGGCGGGAAGTCCAGCGGCACCTACGGCACCATTCCGGGGCTGTATGAAAAGACGCTGACCCTGTCCTACGGCAAGATGCTGCGGGACAAGCTGACCGCATTGGGGGCCACGGTGGTGATGACCCGCACCACCGACGTCAACCCCGACAATCCGGACATGAGAAGCCGCACGGCGCATGCCCGTAACAACGGCACCGATCTGCTGGTCAGCGTGCATATGAACGGCGTCAAGGGAGAGAGCGCCAGCGGCTGTTCCATCCACTATTTCAATGAATATTCCTATGCGGTCAACCGCGCGGTGACCGACGCCATGCGGGTGGTGGAAAAGGCGAACGGGACAGGCAACCGCTCGGAGCCCTGCGCTTGGAGCCCCTTTTACCTGTGCCGGGTGCATGACTGCCCGGCGATCCTTATCGAGTATGGGTTCATGACCAACTCCCACAATATGGAGCTGCTGAACACGCCCGCTTATCAGGAGAAAATCGTGCAGGCATCGGTGGATGGGATCGTCAAGTATTTTAAATCGCTGCCGACGTACAGCATGACCGCGCCGCCCACCACCACGACGACCACGACCACGACAACTACCACGACGGCGACCACGACCACCACCGCCGCGCCGCCTCCTGCGTCGTCGGGCGATGCGGCCCTGTCCTCCTCCGACGCGAAGAAGCGGGAGGAAATCGGCTGACGGAAAGGATGTACGGGTGAGATGAACGCTTTTGACCGCATTTACGCCGTGGTGCGGCGGATCCCCCGGGGACGGGTGGCCACCTACGGACAGGTGGCGCTGCTGGCGGGAAATCCACGCTGGTCCCGGGTGGTGGGGTACGCCCTGCATGTCAATCCCGATCCCGAGGGGATCCCCTGTTTCCGGGTGGTGAACCGCCTGGGGGAAACCTCGCGGGCCTTTGCTTTCGGCGGAGCGGACATGCAGCGGCTTCGGCTGGAGGAAGAGGGCGTAATCTTCACCCCTGACGGTCGGGTGGATCTATCCCGGTATGGGTGGGACGGCCGGTGACGCTTCTTTCAAAATTGCCGCGGTTTCCTCACTGAAAGTTCCGCCGCGTATGATAGCATACCATAGAGTTCGCAGACAGTATCGACAGAAAGGGGAGAGAGCGTGAGGCCACGATCCAAAGCAGGCACAATCGTCCGGTTCAGCGTTTGCTTTGTGCTGCTCTTTTTGGGAGCGTTGCTGTTTGCCGCCTCTTTCTGGTGCCAGAAGCATTTCGGTTTTGTTCCGCTTGATCAGTTGATATTTACCTTCAAATCCCCCATGGAGGGAGCCAATACCGATGAAGTGGTGACCAGCTTTCTGGTGGAATGCCTCCCGGTATCGCTGGCCGCCGCCGTGATACTGGTGCTGCTGGCGGTCAATTGGGTACAGCCACAGAAAACCGTCACCCTCTGGCTGTTTCACAAGCCGCGCACCTTCGGGGTGTTCCCTTTTCTGCTGTATCGCAAGCTGTTGCCGCTGCTTTCGGTGGCGGCGCTGGTGGCTGGCATCGGCTATGGGGCCTACACCTTGTACATACCGGAGTTCATCGAAAGCCAGCTGACCCGGTCGACCTTGTTCGAAGAGGCGTATGTCGATCCCCGGAGCATCACCCTTACCTTCCCGGAGGAAAAACGCAACCTGGTCTATATTTATCTGGAATCGATGGAGAGCACCTACTTGTCCAAGGAGCTGGGCGGGAATCAGGAAGAAAATCTTCTCCCCAATCTGTCGGAGCTGGCGCTGGCTAATCTCAATTTTTCCCATACCGATACGCTGGGCGGCGCCCGGCAGGTGACAGGTACCAGCTGGACGATTGCCGCCATGGTGTCCCAGACGACAGGGGTGCCCCTGAAAATCCCTGTGGGAGACAACGACTATGGCAACAAAAGCGCCAGGTTTTTGCCCGGGGTGTGGAGTCTTGGCGATATTCTGGAGCAGGAGGGGTACCGGCAGGAGCTGCTGATTGGTTCGGACGCGTCTTTTGGCGGGCGCAGGCAGTATTTTGCCCAGCACGGCGGCTATGATATCTGGGATTACTACACCGCGAGGGAAACCGGAAAAATCGATCCCGATTACCGGGTCTGGTGGGGATACGAGGATTTGAAGCTGTTCGATTATGCCCGGGAAGAACTGACAGCGCTGGCCGCGGAGGGAGAGCCATTTAATTTCACCATGCTGACAGTGGATACCCATTTTCCAAGCGGGTATGTCTGCCCCGCATGCTGGCAGGACGATGAACGGCAGTACGCGAATGTAATATCCTGTTCCGATCGGCTCGTGGCCGATTTTGTCTGGTGGATACAGCAGCAGGATTTCTATGAAAATACCACCATTATTTTGGTGGGGGATCATTTGAGCATGGATTCCCGCTTTTTTGTGGACAACGGCGAGTATGTGCGCACCACCTTCAATACCATCATTAACGCACCGATGGACACCGCTTTTGACAAGGAGCGGATGTTTACCACCCTGGACTGGTTCCCCACAACCTTGGCGAGCCTGGGCGTGGAAATTCCCGGGGAACGGCTGGGGTTGGGCACCAATCTGTTTTCCGGCCAGCCAACCCTGGCGGAGAGCATGGGGCTGGAGGCGTTGGACGACGAGTTGAAAAAGGTTTCAAATTATTACAACAAGCATTTCCTGTATGGCTCGGATGGGCAATAACAAGGGGGGCTGTTAACAGCCCACAGAAAAAGCACGGTTATGCGTCTGTCCGGACGCATAACCGTGCTTTTTCAGTCCTTATGCTTTTTTCGGCGGCCCCTTTGTTTTCAGGGTATCATCCGCACTTGGAATAGCCGCAGTTGCGGCACATGACGCAGCCGCCCTCGTGTTCGACCGGCGCGCCGCACTCCGGGCATTCCCGGATATGGGCGGCTACGGCCGGTTCCGCCTTCGGTCTCGCCGGGGCCGTGATGGGGGCCGTCACGGCCGGAGCAGCCGGCCGTTTCAGCCCAGCCTGATATTCCGCAGAGGCCACGACCTTTTCAATGACGCGGGCGATGGCGTCCGGGCAGGAGGTGCATTTCATGCCCGGCTGCCGAATGGTGGAGGGGCATCGAATGCCTCTGAGTTGGCTGGTCAGAGTTTTCACGTCCATACCGGAGCGCAGTGCGATGGAAACCAGCCGGGCGGTGGCCTCCGACTGGGAAGGGCAGCCTCCTGCTTTGCCGGTGTTGGTGAACACCTCGCATATGCCATTTTCGTCGTAATTCACCGTGATATACAGGTTGCCGCAGCCGATGGCCACTTTTTCGGTCAGGCCATGGGTGACATCAGGCCGGGGACGAGGAACGATGGGGGACGGGCAGGACTCGGCCTCCGCCTCCGGCTCCTCTTTTTTCTTCAGGTTCAGTACCTGGATTTCCCGGCTGCCGTCGCGGTAAATGGTGACCCCTTTGCAGCCTAGCTTATAGGCCAGGGTATAAACCTCCGCCACCTCCTCTTTGGTGGCGTTGTGGGGGAAGTTGACGGTCTTGGACACGGCGTTGTCCGTATATTCCTGGAAGGCCGCCTGCATCCGAGTGTGATACAGAGGAGAAATATCGTGGGCGGATACGAACACCCGGCGGATGTCCTCCGGAAGCTCCTCCAGATGCACCAGAGTGCCCTCCTCGGCAATATGCTGCAGCAAATCGTCGTTATAGAGGCCGCGCGCCTCCAGAACGTCCCGCAGCACCGGGCTGACCTCCACCATGTTGGTGCCGTCCATGACCGTGCGGATATAGGCATACGAGAAGACCGGCTCCACCCCGGAGGAGACGCCCGCGATGATGGACAGCGTGCCGGTGGGGGCGATGGTGGTGACAGTGGCGTTGCGCAGAGGCACTCCATCCTTAAAGATGCTTTCTTCAAACAGCGGGAAGGCCCCCCGTACCGTGGCCAGCTCCGCGCTGGCGCTCCGGCCGGTGTTGGTAATAAACTCCATCAGCCTTCCGGCCAGTTCGACCGCCTCGTCGGAGTTGTAGGGGATGCCGAGATAGAGCAGCATGTCCGCCCAACCCATGACGCCCAATCCGATTTTTCGGGTTTGCTTGGTGGTGAAATCAATTTGCTCCAGGGGGTACTTGTTGGCGTCAATGACGTTGTCCAAAAAGTGGACGGCTTTCTTGACGGTGACGGCCAGCTTATCCCAGTCCACCGCGCATCCGTTTTCGTCGCGGCGCAGCATGTGCGTCAGGTTGATGGAGCCCAGGTTGCAGCTTTCATAGGGCAGCAGGGGCTGCTCGCCGCAGGGGTTGGTGGATTCGATTTCTCCTTGGGAGGGCACCACGTTGTCCCGGTTGAGCCGATCGAGGAAAATGATGCCCGGTTCCCCGTTGCGCCAGGCGGCATAAACGATTTTGTCGAATACCTCTTTGGCGTTCAGCTGCCCCGTTACCTCGCCGGAGGCGGGATCCACCAAATCATAGGGGGCATTGGCCTCGGCCGCCTCCATGAATTTTTCCGTAATGCCGACCGAGATGTTGAAATTGGTAATATCCGCGTTGTCCGCCTTACAGTTGATAAACTGCAGGATGTCGGGATGGTCGATGCGCAGAATGCCCATGTTGGCGCCGCGGCGGGTGCCGCCCTGCTTGACCGCCTCGGTGGCCATGTTGAACACCCGCATAAAGCTGATGGGGCCGCTGGCCACGCCTCCAGTGGAATTGACGGTGCTGCCGCTCGGACGCAGGCGGGAGAAGGAGAAGCCCGTGCCGCCGCCCGATTTGTGAATGAGCGCGGCCTGCTTGATCGCTTCAAATATGGCGTCCATACTGTCGGCCACCGGCAGGACAAAGCAGGCGGACAGCTGGCCCAGAGGCCGTCCGGCGTTCATCAGCGTGGGAGAGTTCGGAAGGAAATCCAGCGACGTCATCATCTCATAGAATTCCTTCTCCAGCGCCTTCAGATTCGTTTTCTTGTCATACGCGGCGTCGGGGGCGGCGATGGCCCGGGCGACCCGGTGGAATAAATCCTCCACCGTCTCCGTGACCTCGCCTTTATCGTTGCGGGCCAGATAACGTCTTTCCAGTACAGTTCTGGCGTTTGGCGTAATGTTCATGGGCGGGTACATCCTTTCTTGTTATATCCAAAGATAAGTGGCAAAGACGGAATATATTGGCTGTTTATTTGCGTACGATACTATATATTGTATATTCCTTTCTATCTGCTGTCAAGAGGCAGAATCGGACCTGGGCAAATTTCGCCGACAAGATGCCGTTGAATTTGCGCGGGATATGGGGTATGATAGAAACAGGTAGCCTGGATGGCGAAAGGGGGCGACACGTTGCCGGATTACGCATCGCTGCAGGTACTGGATAATCAGGACAGGGAGACGGCGCGGGATCGCCTCATTTACGCCGTTACCGCATACATGGACGCGCAGGGATATATCAACTGCCGGCGGGAAAGCGCCGAGAGGACGGTGGCTTTCGCCCCAACGGAGAAAGGCTGGGCGGTCTTTGACGATTGTGCCGACCGGCTGGATGTGACGGCTCTCAACGGATTGGGCCGCTGTCTATCCGGTAAGCTGCGGGACCGGGTGGTGGGTGTTATGTGTTCGGGCAGCGAGCTGATGCTGTGCCTGTATGGCGAGGGCCTGGTGAAGGACACGTATATCACATCTAGGCGGTTTTCAGGACAGGTTCCCCTTTCGGTCTGGGTGCGCAGCCATGGTCACGCATTTCGGTGGCGCTCGCTGCTGGCGGAAGGCCATACCATCAAGGAACTGGCGGATATATTCACGCAGGGCCAGCTGGCGGGACGGGCGATTTATGCCCAGCTCCGTCTGGCGCTTGGACTGGATGAGTCGGCGGGTTATGGGCTCGCGTCGCTGGAGGACGCCGGCCTGCCGGGGGTGGTAACCCTCTATTTCCGCGCCTCTAACATGGTGCGGCAGGGTCTTTGGGAAAAAATAGCCCATCCGGCCCAGCAGGCGGCCACGTCTATCGGCGCCCTGCTCGACCGGCAGAATATTCGCAGAGAAAAATAAAGGAGCATGCTTGTATGGCGGAAACCACGTTGTATCAGCTGGCCTCTCAGGGGCCGCAGCAGATGATGTCTTACATTCTGCGCACTAAGAGCGGCAAATTGGCGGTTATCGATGGAGGCAATCACCTGGACACGGACTATCTTCTGGAGTTCCTCCGTTCGATTTCACAGGGTAAACCAGTGGTGGAGGCCTGGTTTTTAACCCATGCCCATTCGGATCATGTCGATGCCTTCCTGGATATACAGCGGGAGCATGCCGGCGAGGTGGATATCCGGCATGTGTATTACCGCTTTCCCGACGAGGGCTTTATCGCGGCTTACGAGCCGGGAGACGTTCACACCATCCGGGAATGGAACGATTTACTGCCTCGCTTCGAGCGCCTCTGCGTCCCGGTTGAGGAAGGCCAACGCATCCAGGTGGAAGAATTGCTTTTCGAAGTGTTGTACATACCGGATCCCGCTTTTACAACAAATGCTATCAACAACAGCTCCATTGTGCTGCGCCTGACGGTGGACGGGCAGAGGGTGCTGTTTCTGTCTGATCTGGGCGTGGAAGCCGGAGAAAAGCTGCTGGCGTCATATGGCCCGGAGGGCGTTCGGGCGACGATCTGTCAGATGGCGCATCACGGCCAGGCGGGAGTGGCGAAAACGCTGTATGCTGCCATAGCACCCAAAATCTGCCTGTGGTGTACGCCGCAGTGGCTGTGGGACAACGACGCGGGCCAGGGCTACAACACCCATACCTGGCAGACGGTTATTGTGCGCGGCTGGATGGAGGAATTGGGCGCACAGCGCCACATCGTCGCCAAAGACGGCACGCAGAGCCTGACGCTTCCTGCTGCATTTTGAATAGATAGGACATTCAGCCGGATAACCGCGTGGTTATCCGGCTTATTTGTCTTATGCATTGAATTTCCAAAATTGTAGATGCATGGAAAATAAGCGATGTACAAAAATTAAAAAATCTCCTACAATTTATTTGCGGTTGCCCCACTTGTTACGTACAATATGTCTAGAATGTGTGTGGGCACAGCCGGAAAATTATTGGGGAGAGGACGTTATGAAAAAATCGATATCTCAAATTCTCGCGTTTGTCTGCACAGTGGCCTTGCTGATGTCTAATATACCCATTTCGGTGGTGGCGGAGACGAATTCGAATAAGGAACACACAGCCGATTCCATGGCCTTTTCCAGTGCACTGAGTCGCTCTGATTCACAGGAAAAAGAGCCTGAAATTGTATGTGAAATGGTTGAAAAGCGCAGTGAATATTCTAAGTCGTTTCGTTGTTCAGATGGAACATATATTGCCGCGCAGTACATGATTCCCGTGCACTATAAGGACAAGTATAATCAGTGGCAGGATTTTGACAACACTTTAACTTTGGACAATGCCGATGTGCCGGGAGATTCTCAGGAATATTCGAATCGGAAAGGACCAATCTCCGTCAACCTTGCAAAAAAGGCGAAAAGGAATAACATGTTTCGTTTGTGCTCGGCAGCCGGTTCCCTTTCCTGGGGGTACGCTTCTGCTAATAAGAGTGTATTGGAGTTGGTACAAAAACCTTTGAAAAAGGGGAATGATAGGTTTCTTCTGTTAGATGAGGTTACACAGGAAGGGTGGTATCGTGACATATTTCATCAAGTTGATTTACAGATATGTGTATCTTCAGATGGAATAAAGGAGAATTTATTCTTAAAAGGCAAACAAGCTGATAAACAATTTGAAATGGAGTACAAAACGGATGGCTTACAGCCGGTACAGGTGGATTCCCATACGATTGAATTACACAATGAAACCGGAGAGACCATTTATGTTTTACGGGCGCCTTATATGGTGGATGCGTCGGATACCGCATCGGATGCGGTCACTTTAACACTTAAGCAAGTAAATAACAAAAAATTTATTCTGCATATGGCGGCAGACGAAACTTGGTTAAACGCACCGGAACGGGTCTATCCGGTTATGGTGGATCCCTATATGCAGCTTCGCCGTACAAAAGAAGACATCCATGACGCTACCGTGGCTTATGGGCAGCTTACAGCTGCGCAGGAGACGGCATTTCAAAATGGTTGGGAATCCAGCAAACTATTTGTAGGTAAATATTTGAATATGGAAATGGGCGCGCTGATACACACAGATATTCCTGAGATAAAAAACGCGCGCATTATAGGCGCATATCTCCAGCTGCACTACTATTCCAACAATACGCCCAATATGCGGATAAACGCCTATCAGGTTACTTCGTCATGGGTGGAGCAAGGAAATTTGGTTAAAAGCACCGATATGCCTTCCTATAATCCCCAGCCGCTTGATTTTTCTTTAACGGATACGGATTCGGAGCAATATACGACGGTCGCTTATGATATAACCAATGCTATGCAGGACTGGGGCGTAACCGGTCGAAATTTTGGTGTGTATTTACGAGCAGATAATTATAATGCCGGTTTAGTGAAATATATTTCCAGCGATAACCGGGGAGACACCCCTACTTGCGACAACAATTTGGAGCCGGGTTGGGGAGGTCATACAATACCGGTGCCGCCGGAGTCGGGGACAAAGCACAGCGAGCATCCTGCCTTTATCCTTTACTACCGCAATGCGGAAGGAATGGAGGATTATTGGACCTATACATCGGTTGGTGCTGGCCGTTCCTCAACGGCGAATATCAATAATTATAATGGGAATTTAGTAGTGCAGACACCACTCTCCAGTGTGGACGGTGTTTTAATGCCGGTTAACATGGAACTGGTGTATAACGAGAGTCAAAGAGGCCATTCCAGCAGTGCAAATCATAACACTTGGTTTGGCTATGGCTGGCGGTTAAATTACCAAATGCAGTTGTGCGCTACCACGGATCCCGCTTTAAAATCGAATTATCCTTACTATCTGCTGGATGAAGACGGTACAAAACATTTCTTTTATGAAAAGAAAAATGGCACCGGAAAATATGTGGACGAAGATGGCTTGGGCTACACGCTGACCATCGGAAATACCGCCGATGAAAAATATACGATTACCGATAAGTCCGGTGCCCGGATGGTCTTTAATGATAAAAATAATTTGGCCATGCTGTATACCCCGGAAGGCAATATGAACACAATGGTTTATGAAAGCGGAGCCAATGGACTGCGCATACAGAAAATTAAAGACGGCAATGCCCAGTCATATGCTTTCCAATATGTTTCCGGCAGCAATTTGGTCGCTTCCATTACGGATCCAGCCGGGCGAATGACAAGGTTTTCCTATACAAATGGATATTTAACGGCTATCACCGAGCCGGATGGCAAGACCACGACGTTTTCATATGCCGGTACCTCCGCGCCGGGGTACTGCATGATTAAAATTGCAGCACCGAACAACGGACATGTGGATTTCGTTCAGCAGGAAGTCCATTCCGATGTACTGTCCTCCAGCAACGCCTATACGGCCAAAACCTATTCCGAAAAGGCGCTGCGCGTCAGAACGATGTCCATTTATAAAACGGACAATACGTTGGATACCCAGTATACGTTTGACTATCAGCAAAACAATACGGATGTGGTCAACACGGTTACAGGAGATAAGGTCAGGTATCAGTTTAATACATCAGGACATACCACCGGCATCATTGATAGGGTTTCCGGACAGGCTCAGTATTTTGAATATGGCGCGCAGAGTAACCAGGGGAACGGGAAAGAGAACAAGCTGCTTACAGTTTCCAAACCACAGGCCTATATATCCAACCGTGCCGCAAATCCCCGGGTGGATCGGGATCCTGCGGGTACATACAACTATTTTTTTAGTACGGCCAATCAAACCTACTCCATAGATTGGGATACAACAAAAGGAAATCAGGGGAAGGGTTGTCTGAAAATTAATCAGACAGCCGGAACCCCGGGCGTATGTTGGGCTAATCAGGATTTTACCGGATTGAACGGGTATTATACTGCCTCTGCCTATTTCAATGGAGAGGCTATCACCCAGGGCAAAGGGGCCGTTTTATATGTGGAAGTAATCAATGCATCCGGTGTGATTCAACGCACAGCTGTGTCCGAAGCTGTTAAAAAATTCAATACCGGGTGGAAACGTCTGAGTGTTACTGTTTTGGTGAATTCTGGCGAAAGGCTGCGGCTATTCGCCGGTTACCAAGATGGAACGGTCGGAACTATCTGGATAGATGACTTTCAGGTTGAAAAAGGAGAAACTCTTAACCATTATAATCTATTGGAGAACTCCGAATTTATAAACGATCTGTCGGGGTGGAGCAGTAACACCACTGTCAGCCGTAGTTACTTTGAAGAAAAGGATGGACTTCCGGGTGGCGGGCAGAGCGTCTGTATGCAGGGCAGCCCTACAGAATATCGCAGGGTGTATCAAACCATTGTTAATCTCGACGGTTCATACGGGGATGTTTATTCTTTTGGTGCTTGGGCCATGGGGTTCGGTGTTCCATCCAATGGTATTGTGGCCAGCGGCAATAAAATCGCCCAGTTTGGATTGAATATCAACTTTTACGACGGAAATACTCGGGTACAGTCTGCATTCTGCGATTTTAATGCGTATCTATCTGTGTGGCAGCCTATATCGGCAAGGATTACGGCCAATGTCCCACAGTACGATCGATTGGAATTTGAGTTTGTGTACGGTCAGAATTTGCACAGCGTTCACTTTGCCAAGCCCTATGTGTACCGGGAACCCTATGGATCAAATTATTCTTATGACAGCAATGGAAATCTAATCAATAATGTGGATTTGGCCAAGGCCCAATCCTCCTTTGCCTACAGCAGCGATTTGCTTTCTCGGATGACTACCCCCACGGGAAGCCGCTTTTTCTATAGCTATGATGAGCGGACCAAAAACCTGCTGAACGCGCAGACACCGGACGGGCAACGGTACGAGTTCACTTATACCTATATGGGTACACCTAAAGAGGCATACGTTGGTTCGGAGCGCTTTATGGAAGAACTCACCACGGGAGAGTACTATTTTCGTAACGTTTTTTCCTCTAATGCCATGGATAATTCCACCGCACAGGATGGAGGAATTATAAAAAATTGGAAATGGATGCCGGACAATGGCAATCAGAAATGGACTCTGATCAGCGGCGGGGAGACCGATGTATACGAACTGTATCCAACAGGTAATTCCCAGCTGCGTATGACGGTGGATTCCGCCAATGAAGGCGCTTCGATCCATCTGCGCCCTTTGAACGGCAGCGCGGCACAGAAATTCAAGATCGTCCAGGTTGCCGGAGAAGAAGGCGTGTTCCGCCTTTTGACCAAAATCAGCGGCTATACAAAATGCGTGGACGGACAACCCATGGGCAGCCGGAACACAGAAAATGGATCGGAGATCAGTCAAAGCAACGCCGCAGGGACTAGCGATGGGCAAAAATGGTATATCATACAGCAAAAAGAAAATATAACCTCCGGCCTGTATATGAAAAGTGATGTCGGCTATATCAACAGCGGCAACCAAATCGGTCGTATTACCGACACAATCTTAGGGGATACGACCTACACTTATACAAGTTCGGGCCAAGTAAAAAGCGAAACCCTGTCGGACGGAACGAAGACCCAATATACATATGAAACCAATTCCGATCGGCTGAAAAAGGTTGAACGCGGCAATTCAGCTGTGGAATACACCTATGGCAGCGATAATGGGCTTGATCAAATAGAAGAAATCCGGCATAATAATGGAAAGACAAAGTATTCATTCCTGTATAACAGTGCCGGCCAAAGGATCTTGACCTTTGGAGGCGGCCGTATGCTGGCGGCCACCAGTTACAATCCCCGCGGTCAGCTGGCCCGTTTGATTTATGGTAACGACGGGGAGGTGTTTTACGAGTACAATAACCTGGGACAGCTTACCCATAAACAGTATTTGAGTTCCAGTAGGAAAATCGACTACGTTTATGACGCGGACGGCGCGTTGGGGATAACCAAAGACTATCTGGCGAATCAGCGTACTCGTTATCACTATGATACGGCCGGCCGCCTTGTGCGCGCCCGAACCACTAAGGGGACGGCGGATGACAGCGGCGATACGCTTTTTCAGAAGGTTATGAGATACCAGGATGAAAGCAATCGGCTGATTGAGTATGGAACAGGCGGCTTTGGTGCGGTAGATTATACGGAGGTGGAATACGAGGGCGGCCTGCATAAAGATCGGGTCAGCCAAATTTGGATGCTGAACAGCGCGACAAGGAAGTACAGCTATGACGAACTGGGTCGGCGGACGCAGGAGAGGATGTCCGCGGACGGGAAGCTATATACGACCGACTATACCTGGTGGCAGACGGGCGCGCTGACGGCCTCGAAAATCAGTCAGGTGAAAAATACCATGCCGGATGGTTCACGTTCGTATTATTACCAATACGACAGTCGGGGTAATATTTCTGCGGCGGGGACGAATCGCTATGCGCAGACATCGTATACGTACGATGCTTTCAATCAGTTGGTTAAGGAAGTCATACCGTTTGAAGGGGAGAAACATTATAGCTATGACAACGGAGGAAATCTACTGAGTAAAAGGACCTATGATTCCTCCGGGGTTCTGGTCAAGACGGACACCTATGAATATACCGACGCCTCCTGGGGGGATTTGCTTACCAAGTACAATGGGCAGGCCATCACCTATGACAAGATTGGCAACCCGCTGCAATACCGGGACGGGATGAGCTTCTCTTGGGCAAACGGACGGAATTTGGCCCAGGTTACCAAAAACGGCGCAGAGATTACGTACAGCCATGATATGGATGGTCGTGTCATCCGCAAGCAGGTGAACGATCGGGTTTATGAATATGTGTACGACGGTTCGACACTGGTGGCGGAGAGGGTGAGCTATGATCTAACAGAGGATATCCGCATCCCCATCACGCTGCAGTATCTGTTTGATGAGACGGGGAAACGGTATGGATTCCGCTCCAGCGGCATGACATACCTGTATGAATTCAACGGGCAGGGCGACGTGGTCGCTTTGTACAACGCTGGGACGAAAATGGCGGAGTATACCTATGACGCGTGGGGTCGCGTGATATCGGTAAAAAGCAGCAGCGGACAGGAGATTACCAGCCCGACGGACATCGCTAATATTAATCCCATCCGGTACAGAGGATATTACTACGACGTCGATACGGGATTGTACTATCTCCAGAGCCGGTATTATGATCCGGAGGTTGGGCGGTTTGTCAATGCAGACGCTATGATAAAAGTACCTGGCACCGGTGTGTTATCTACAAATATGTTTGCTTATTGTGAGAACAATCCGGTAATGCGTTCCGATTCCACCGGTCAATGGTTTGGACTGGATGATTTAATTGCAGGAGCTGTTGGCGCAGTTGTTGGTGTTGCATCGCAGTTTGTCAGCGATGTTGTAACGAGTGCCATTAGTGGATCCTGGCAATTTTCCAATTGGCAAACTTATGTTGGCGCAGGAATAGGCGGTGCTGCTGGTGGGGTTACAACATTGTACGCCGGACCGGTAGTTGGTGCTGCAGTAGGGGCTGGTTCATCAACTTTAATTGGTCAAACTCTTGAAAATTTTACAGGAGGGCAAAAGCGTTCTGTAATAGAGATTGCGACTAATACTATCGTTGATACGACAATAGGTGCCGTGGTGAGCAAAGCTGTTCCAATTAAAGTACCGGGTATAACCTCTGGACGTAACAGCATGGATGCGGTATTTAAATCTGGTTTAACAAAATTAGGAAATAGAACTGCCTCCAAGATGTCATTGAAGGTTATCGGTAAGGGTATTACTTCCAGCTTTGTGTCTGATTTAGGTCTTGCTAGAGGAATGGGATTCAAAAGTTTTATGGATAATTCATGGAGAGCATACAATCAATGGCAAAATTCAGTTCCAACTGGACCACTCTATTGGTGCGCACCGTAATAGGAGATGATAGCCATGGATATTGGAATTTTTTTATCTATAATTTTTATTCCGCCTTGTGTGATCAGTGTGCTCTCCATGTTTCGACAATCAAGTAGTAAGGCCAGTAAAACAATGTCAGATAAAGAATTTATTGTCAGGATTCCCAATGTAGTTTTAGTAGTTGGAATGTTATGTGCTTTGATGTCAATGATTGTTTTACTTGGATTTACGTTTTTTTCAGATAAACTCCCCCATTTGATTTTTTATATTGTTTTTGGGCTTTTCTTTTGGCTTGGAATGTATTTAGTTTTGAAAACAATCAAATTTAAAGTGATTGTAAAAAATGAAAAAATAACTGTTTATTCTATTTTAAAAAAGCCGTATTCATTTACCTTTAATGAAGTCAATTTAGTGGTACGACAAGTTAAAAAGAATAAAGAGAAGTCTGAAAGAATCGTTATTAAAACGACATTAGGCAGGAAATTGATAGTTGAAAGCGGTGAAATTGCATATAAAATGTTTGCAAAAAAAGTCGAATCTGAAGTTGAAAAGAAGTATTTGTTCGGATTCAACTAGACTTGTGCATTAGCTAATTAATACCAGCAAGCATTGCTTTCAGGAAACTCATGGCAAGTGCCGTGAGCACAATGGCGATGCTTGCTGGCATATAGTATAACTTACTAAAAACGGATAAATTAGACATTTGTCTTCTGTTTTCATTAGTAAACCTATAGAGGGAGAAAATGAATCCATTGAAAAAAGAGAGTTGAAAATTCGGCATACATATACTATTGATGGAATGTACTCAATTGGTATAGATAATGTCGGGTTATACACTGATGCTGACCTTGGTACGGCTAAGGCTTCTGCTCAATACAAAGACAAAAAGTTAAGTATTGGTGCCATGGCGAGTATATGGACTCCTTCCCTTTCCATAAAGATATGGGATGTTAACATTGTATTGTCCGCCCACGTTGGCTCTGTTGGGAGTCACCTAGTCGTAGGCGATCCTAAAGGAGGAGCTAAGAAAGGATTTAAGTTTGATGGTGCTGCCGTTTGGGGATTTGGCGTATCTGTCGCTTGGTAGAGAGGGTAAAATGATTAAATTAAAACTTCAAAAAGTACTTTTATTTATACCGTTTATAAACGCAACGATCATATTAATATACGTTTATAATACAATGAAAATGAACTGGATAGGAAGGAAGTTTTTACTTGGATTGGGTATAAGTTTTTTGGTTGCAGGTCTTTCTACCGCACTTTATGAAATTATATTATTGTTGCCACTGAATTATATATGGGCAAATGTTTTAAATTTGGCTTATATATATATTACTTGCTTTTCTATCGGAATTACCTTAATCCAATACCAAAAGAGGCTGGGGCTACAATGAGTACAATTGTTCAATACGAGTTTGACTTTAATCCAATTTATACTTTTCTATCATATTATTAATACGTATGTGGTTTTTTTCTCTCAACCTTACTGATTTGTTTAGTGATTGTAGGAATTATAAAACAATTATTTAATTTAAAATTTACATGGTTATCTGCAGGTTTCCTATATTTAAGTGGCTTTTCATTGCTTGGCTATTCTGCAATAATGGTAGTTATTTTCGGTTTCCTTTCGTGGGCAATCAAAAAGAAACGGGGGTTGTAAATTGGCAAATACCGAGCCTAAGAAGATTACCTTAGAGACCTTCAAGCATCTACCAAAATGGGCCTGGTTGTTCATCATTGCTTGTGCGCTCGTTCCTGTCTCCACCTTAGGTGGGGCAATTCCAACGGTTGTAGCCATTTTGGGCATCGTATTGTGTGTACGAATGGCCGCAACACCTCATATTAAGTTACCGCTAAAATTAGTCTTATGTACTACGATTTCTGTCATGGCATGGGGATTTGCATGGCTCAGCGTATTCCTGTTTCGGAAATTTTGAAGCATTACCCGCCCCGCCGATTGGCGGGGCGGGTAATCCCGTTATTCGACCATACAATCCCAGAGAACCGCCACATGATTGTTACCCCTGCCATTTCTGACCATCCAATTGAAGGGGAAAACACTATAGCTATGACAACGGAGGAAATCTACTGAGTAAAAGGGCCTATGATTCCTCCGGGGTTCTGGTCAAGACGGACACCTATGAATATACCGACGCCTCCTGGGGGGATTTGCTTACCAAGTACAATGGGCAGGCCATCACCTATGACAAGATTGGCAACCCGCTGCAATACCGGGACGGGATGAGCTTCTCTTGGGCAAACGGACGGAATTTGGCCCAGGTTACCAAAAACGGCGCAGAGATTACGTACAGCCATGATATGGATGGTCGTGTCATCCGCAAGCAGGTGAACGATCGGGTTTATGAATATGTGTACGACGGTTCGACACTGGTGGCGGAGAGGGTGAGCTATGATCTAACAGAGGATATCCGCATCCCCATCACGCTGCAGTATCTGTTTGATGAGACGGGGAAACGGTATGGATTCCGCTCCAGCGGCATGACATACCTGTATGAATTCAACGGGCAGGGCGACGTGGTCGCTTTGTACAACGCTGGGACGAAAATGGCGGAGTATACCTATGACGCGTGGGGTCGCGTGATATCGGTAAAAAGCAGCAGCGGACAGGAGATTACCAGCCCGACGGACATCGCTAATATTAATCCCATCCGGTACAGAGGATATTACTACGACGTCGATACGGGACTGTACTATCTCCAGAGCCGGTATTATGATCCGGAGGTTGGGCGGTTTTTGAATGTTGATAGCGTGTTGGGCGGAAATGACAGCTTGCTATCATTTAACTTATTCGCATACTGTGGTAATAATCCAATTAACCGGATCGATCCTACTGGACAATCGTTTATAGCAATTGCGGGATTAGCCGCGTTGGTAGGTGGAATTATTTTTGGCTGTACTGGTAGTTCTTCGGTTACCGCTGCTGAAAAGACCCCAATAGATCCTTCGGTGCCACCACCACCTAGTTCTGGGTATGTACCGCCCAAAAAGAATCCTAACCCTGGGAAAGTACCTAATCCTAACGGTAGTGGTAAAGGTTGGCCAAGTGAAGGCGGCGGAGTATGGGTGCCTGACAACAAACAACATGGAGGCCCTGGCTGGACAGAACAGTTCCCTGGTGGTAAACATAAACATCACTATCCAGATGGGCATGTTAGAGAAGTATCGCCTGAACCGATCAATTTAGATCCACTCATAGGGACAGGATTGGTAATAGCTGGAATTGCCGCTAGTACGTATATTATAGTCAATGATATAACTGGTGTCGGCGTAGCAGACGATTGGCTGTTAGGGCCAGCCGGAGGGCTTATTACAAAAGGCGGAATTCTAATTTTCGGCTAAAAGAGGTAGTAATATGAGTTTAGATGAGTGTATAAAATATATAAGCGATTGGTACTTTTCGGATACAGTTGAACTCTTGGACTTGGTTTTAGATGATGATGTTGTAGATCCACAGTATTCTGCCATAACGACATTAAATCGTCTTTGGGTCTATCTGCAATATAAAAAAAAGACGGATAGGAGTTACGAGTGTAGCAGTGTTTCTTCCCTATTCAAGAAGATGGGATATACACCAGAGGATATTGATTTGTTTAGAAAGAAGGCGCAGGAGGAACGCAAAATTTATACTGCCGACATACTGGATACGGAGTTTTTTGAAGCCAAATAAACAAATTTAAAATAGGGTGAAATAATTTATTCCGGCAAGCATCTTCTTTTGGGGACAAAAGGCAAAAAATGTTAGGATAATCCCAAGCCCAAAAGGGTTTCAGGAAACTCCTGACAAATGCCGTGGTATCACAACGGCGATGCTTGCTGGCAGATAGCACTTTTTTCGGCCAGTAACATTCTGAAAAAGCATACCCCGGAGGGGGATAACCCCTCCGGGGTATATAGCAGGTATACGCGCATAAGCCGGAAACGTTAGATAGCCGCCGTTTTACCATTCCATCGGTTTTACAGTATCTGGAAGGAAAAGACGATTATATTTTCCGCTCAAACACAAACACTAACCTTACAAAAACAGGCAAACCCAGGGGAAGAACACCGCCCGAACCGGTGTTTTTTTGCCGTATGGGCGCGGGAAAGGCGAGTGGCGGTATGCAGCGCGGAATGAAAAAGTATGGATGGCTGGCGGCGGCGACAGCGGTGGCGATTACGGGGGTGCTGACGGCGGGCAGCCTAATGAAACCCGAGACGGTTGAGGTCAAAACCTATACACTCGAGGAACGGGCTGTGGAAAAAAACGTGTCTTGTACCGGGAAAATCGAAGCGGCGGAAAGCCGGAAGGTGTACACGGACATCTCCTGTGTGATGCAGGATGTACCGGTAACAGCGGGGCAGCAGGTGGAGAAGGGGGATGTGCTCTTTACCGTGGATGTGGACGCCACCAAACAGGTGCTGGCCACCATGGGGGGCGTTTCGCCCGATACTATCCCCACCGACAATCTGCAGCATACCGTGACGGCGCCCGTTTCGGGAATTATTACCACCCTGAACGCCGCCGAGGGGGAGATGAGCGATTCCAGCAAGCCCTGCGTGGTCATTTCCCCGAGCGATGCCCTGCAGGTGAAGGTGTCGATCCATGAGCGGGACCTGAGGAGTGTGAAGGTGGGGCAGACGGTCAAGGTGTCCGGCGTGGCGTTTGCGAAAAGCAGCTACCAGGGAACGGTGAAAAGCATTTCTCCCTCCGCCCGCACGCAGTATAACGGCAGCATCAGCGAGACGGTGGTGGACGCCGTCGTGATGCTGGCACCGGAGGAGCTGGACGACAGCCTGCGGTTGGGCTTGACCGCCAAGGCCAAGGTGGTGGTCTCCTCCACCGATCAGGCGCGGATTGTGCCCTATGAATACGTCTTGCAGGATGAAAACGACAAAGAATTCGTGTATATCTGCGAAAATGGCCGGGCGGTCAAGCGGCTGATTACCGTGGAGGATGAACTGGCTTCCGGCTATCAGGTGTCGGATGGCTTGAAGGCGGGCGATCGCATCATCACCAATCCCGATGCCGTTCCCAAAGAAGGCGCGCCGGTGTCGGTTTCCGGAAAGGGGAGATAGCTTCATGCGCGACGTACTGTCCAGCGCCCTGAAAAGTCTATCCCGCAAATGGCTGCGCACCCTGCTGACCGTCAGCGGGATAACGGTGGGGGTCATCATGGTGGTCATTGTCTCCCTCATCAGCAACGCGGGCAAGGCCGCGGTGAATAGTGAACTGGACAACATGGGGATGAACGGCCTGTCGGTGAGCACCGGCAGCGCTGTGGGCGGACTGACCCAGGACGATTTGCAGACCATCCGCCGCATTGGTCAGGTCGAGGAAGCCATGCCCCTGATGATCGAATTTTCCAGTTCCCTGCTCTGCAACGTCAGCAACAGCGCCATGATCTGCGGGATCGATTCCGGTACCACGCAGGTGATATCCCTGAAGCTGGAATATGGGCGCGCCATTTCGCCCGGCGATGTGGAAGGCGCCCTGCCGGTGTGCATGCTGGACGAAACGGTGGCCCGGGAGGCCTATCAGCGGGCCAATGTGACCGGCAAGACCATCGTTTTGCAGATAGGCGGCGTGGAGCAGGAGTTTGAAATCATCGGTGTGACTGCCACCGGCAGCAGCCTGCTGCAAAACGTGACGGAGTTTATCCCCGGCATGGTGTATATCCCGTACACCACCATGCAGAACCTGACCGGCCGGGAAACCTTTGATCAAATTGCCGTGCGGGTGCGGGACGGCTCGGACGTGGAGCATGCGCAAACCTCCATCGTTTCCGCTTTGGAGCGCAGCGGCGGCCTGGAGGGCCTTTACCGTACCGATAATCTGGCGGTGCAGAAGGAGCGGCTCAGCGGCCTGATGGACATCGTGACTCTCGTCCTCACCGCCATCAGCGGAATTTCGCTGTTGGTATCGGGGCTGAGCATCATGACCATCATGCTGGTATCGGTCAACGAGCGCACCCGCGAAATCGGCATCAAGAAAGCCATCGGCGCGTCCAGCGGCCGTATATTGTGGGAATTCCTAGCCGAAGCGGTGATCATTTCTTTGTTGGGTAGCTTGGCAGGCATTCTGTTGGGCGGCGGGCTTTGCTGGCTGGGCATGACCCTGGTGGGGGTGCGCATGACGCTGTCGCTTACCGGCCTGCTGGGACTTATTGGATTTTCCGTGGCGCTGGGCGCCCTGTTCGGCGTGTATCCGGCGGTCAAAGCGGCCAAAATGCGCCCGGTGGAAGCCCTGCGGCGGGATTAAGGGACGAGAGAGACTGTCTCAAAAAGTGTAAATATACGCAGGAGTAGGGGTGTTGCTTTGGCAACACCCCCGCTTGACATTTTATCGGCCGGGTGCTACAATGAACAAAATCGAATAGGTAAAAGGCTGGGAAAAGAAGAGTACATCCGGCAGCATGTCGCAGAGAGCTTCGGTTGGTGGGAAGAAGCACGGAGGGCCGGATGGAACATGATCTTGGAGCCGCGCACCGAACTTTGGATTTATCGCCGGAAGCTAGGCCGCGCAGGGAGACGCCCGTTACAGCGTCGGAGTATCGGCGGGATTGCCTGCCCGTACTCGCAGAGGCCCGTCGCCGTGAGGCGCGGGCAAAGCCAGGTGGTACCGCGGAAGCTAGTCTCCCGTCCTTGCAGACAGGCAGGATGGGGATTTTTTATACCCATTTTTACCGAAAACAGAAAAGGAGCTGTATGACATGAAAGACGAAACCAAATGCCTGCACGCCGGCTATCAGCCGGAGAACGGCGGCCCCCGCGTGGTGCCTATCGTTCAGAGCACCACCTATGTCTTTGATTCCACCGAACATATCGGCGCCCTCTTCGATATGCCCACAGCCCATATGTATTCCCGCTTTTCCAACCCCACCTGTGAGGCGGTGGAAAAGAAAATCGCCGCGCTGGAGGGCGGCGTGGGCGCTATGCTGACCTCCTCCGGCCAGGCGGCGTCCCTGCTGTCCATCCTCAATGTCTGCAACGCTGGAGACAGCTTCATCAGCACCTCCACGATTTACGGGGGGACGGTGAACCTGTTTGCCGTCCGGCTGAAAAAGCTGGGGATCGAATGTATTTTCGTGGATGCCGATGCGGATGAGGAAACCATCGCCAAAGCCTTTAAGCCGAACACCAAGGCGGTATTCGGCGAGACGCTGGCCAATCCGGCCCTGGCGGTGCTGGATATTGAGAAATTTGCCCGGGTGGCTCACGCCCACGGCGTTCCTCTGATTATCGACAATACCTTCGCCACGCCGATTCTCTGCAAGCCCATCGATTTCGGCGCCGACATCGTGGTGCATTCCACCTCCAAATATATGGACGGCCATGCGCTCCAGACCGGGGGTGTCATTGTGGACAGCGGCAATTTCCCGTGGGATAACGGCCGCTTCCCCGAATTCACCGAGCCGGATGAGTCGTATCACGGCGTCGTGTATACCCGGGACTTCGGCAATCTCGCCTATATCATCAAGGCCCGGATGCAGCTGATGCGAGATTTGGGCTGCTATCCCGCCGCCCACTCGGCATTCCTGCTCAATCTGGGGCTTGAAACCCTGCCGGTGCGCATGAAGCAGTACTGCGAAAACGCTATGGTGGTGGCCAAGTATTTTGCGGGCTGCGACAAGGTGGAATCGGTGCGGTACGCGGCGCTTGAGGGCGATAGGTATCATGAACTGGCACAGAAATATCTGCCGAAGGGCACCTGCGGCGTGATTTCCATTGTCATCAAAGGCGGCAAGGCCGCAGCGGTGAAATTTATGGACGGCCTGAAGCTGGCCTCCAATGAGGTGCACGTGGCGGATATCCGCACCTGCGTGCTGCATCCCGCCAGTGCCACTCACCGTCAGCTGACCGATGAGCAGCTGGTGGCCGCCGGGGTGAATCCGGGCCTTATCCGTTTTTCCGTGGGCCTGGAAAACGTGGAAGATATCCTCGACGACATCCGGCAGAGCATGGAACAGGTATAATACTGGATAAGAAACGGCCCTGCGGCTAAGTCCGCAGGGCCGTTGTCTATGTCACAGAGGCATTCATTGCCAGCCGGTCAGCTCCGCCACCTGACGGATAAGGATATCGGCAAACCGGCGGTGAGCCTTCAAATTGGGATGTCCACAGGCGCCGACTTCGCCGGCCTCCTCGGAAATGGGCGGCATAAAGGGCAGATACACGGCGCGCTCGTCCCCGACATCCTCCAGGGCCTGCCGGGCCGCCGACTCCATGTTCGTGTTGCACATGCCGTAACCCCAGATCAGCCACGCCTCGGGATAAACACGGCGCAGCTCACGGAGAAACGCGGCGGTCTTTTCCCGGAACAGCTCCGGCTCCACCTGCCCGCTCACGTCGTTTGTGCCGGCGTTGATGACCACCACATGGGGCTGCCACTGGGAAAAATCCCATTCGTCCTGCCGATGGGGGCTGCCCCAGTGGAAAAAGACCGGGATGGGCCGATCGGTTTCTCCGTTACAGTTGCGTACGACCCCCTGCCCAGAAATGCACTCATACCGGTCATCCGCGCCGAAATGGGCGGCGGTCAGGGCGGCAGCGGTCCGGGTACCGTCCTCCTCGCTGGTGAGGAAGATCGGCGTGTTCTTCTCCGCTTCGTTGCCGAATCCGCAGGTGAGGGAGTCGCCCAGGAACTCCATTCGCCGCGAAGAGGGGGCGGGCGGCGGCAGAATGGCCGGGGAATCCCCTTCCACCGTCACGGCGCTCAGACGCACGGGGGATTCCCGCGTTTCCGAGCGCTTGCGCACCCGGAGAAGATGTTCCCCTTCCTCCAGTCCGTTCACGGTCAGAAGCTCCGTATCCATTTCGACCGGCGCGGCCAGCAGGGAGCGGCCGTCCACCGACAGATCGAAGTAGGCAGGCATATCCGGCTGTACCTCGGGGGGAAGGGTGTGAACGGAAATGCCGGTTCCCCGGAAACGGAGGGAAAATCCCGCGTTGGTCCATTCGGGCTGCAGCTCCGGCACCCATAAGATGCGGCCGTGAGTAAGGACGTGTTCGGGAAACAGAACCTGGGTCACAGTCATAACGATATCCCCTTTTGTGTTATGGATAGGTTGAGACGCTGCTTGTTGTGCAGACTTACCCTGCCAGTATAGCAGATGATTGGAGAGGGTACAAGTCCCAGTTTGGTAAAAAAAGGCGGACGGCTTAAGCCGTCCGCTCTTTGCTATGCTTAAGCATGTAGGGGACAGCGCGAAGCGGTGGCCCCTACAAAAAG